>Ga0209223_10000348_pt1 | contig 53087 bp, 73 predicted proteins | sample COG_06_FD_184750 | JGI IMG/M metagenome (GOLD analysis project Ga0209223, IMG submission 184750) | Pelagic Microbial community sample from North Sea - COGITO 998_met_06 (SPAdes) (version 2) | ecosystem: Environmental > Aquatic > Marine > Neritic zone/Coastal water | place: Helgoland, sampling... | reverse complement strand
TTTGTTTTAGTTTAAATATGCTTTGCCTGAAAACTGAGAGGCAAATGTTACTGTTAAATTATTTGAATCTATATATTTTACGTCTCCGTAATATAATTGTCCGTTTGCTACGCTTGCTGTATCTACAACACCCACAGAGGGGAACTTACCTAAGTCATGTTGTATAGTCCAAGTTGTAGCGGGTACACCTTGAGTGAATACAAACGTTTTATCACTAGCACTTGCTAGAGTAAAATTGAATATATCGTAGTAATAGTCATTTACTAAAGAACCATTACTACCTATGTGGTTTAATGCTAAAATATAATACTGTGCGTCGCTTGGATCAACAGAGTATGTTGATACTTTAAAATGCCCGAATATAGATACAGCACCCATTTGACCAATCATTATATCACTACCTACTAAATACTCAAAAAACTTTATTGTTTCTTCACTTGATAAATCTTGATTACTTATTCTAAGTGATGTAACATTAGCAAAAGGTATACCACCACCGCCACCCGTAAGGGACATGCTTCCAACACCAGCTGTTACCGTGCTATAAAATTTATAGGGCATTTGAGCCCCAATAGATATCTTACCTTTTACATTTAAATACGTGGCAACAGCAGAAGCAGTGAATTGCTTTGTTGCTCTAGTAGTAGAATCTGTACCGATCCAAGCATCTTGGTCCTGTACAACTGCATCGTATGGATAGGAGGATATCTGTGCCATTTTTTAGCTGTAAATTTTTATTTCTATAAAAATCTTCATATTATCACTTTTTGTTGCAGCGCCTGATTGTGCTAAAACAAAATGATTTAATTGAATAGTATTAGTTGATGTGAAATTTGCTATTTGCTGACCAGGCCATTCATTGGTATTTGTAACACCATTTTCTCCAAGAGCACCTATAGAAGGATTAGAAACTATCATTGATTGAGTTATACAATGTGATTTATTAGATGTGAAAGCATCAGCCAATGTTCCAATATAAACTCCAACATCGTTTCTTGTCCATGTGATAGCACCTGATAATGTATTTTGAAAAATAGTTGCTACAGGAGCAGTGGTACCTGCACCAAAATTACTTAGCTCTGCAACATATACTTTATAAGGTAATGTTAATGCTGATACTTGTGTAGCTATTGATGAAACCGTAAAGTTCCTTGTTGGATTACCCTTAGGTGATGTAGCATCTGTAGAGTCATATGTCTCTGAACCTACTATTAAATCCGCTCCTTTTGGAGTTATTGTAGGATATGCTGAAATATTTGCCATGTGTATTTATTTATTTGGTTCCTTTACCGTATTCTCCACGGTTATTCTTTACGGACGTGAATTGTCCTTTACTATGGTCATAGTCTTTATCTGTCAACCAGTTTTCTCCGTGTTTCTTTACAGCGGCTCTACGACGTCTCTGGTTCTCTGCTCTTTTAGCTTTTCTCTCTGGAGAGTTTGCGTATTCTAAATCTCTTGATCTTTTGGCCTTTAAAGCCTTTGGACTTAACTTTTGTTTACCCATTTTTTAATTGGTTTGTATACCTATTATACTTACAGATATTATAGGTGTTTTACACCAACTATTTTGCACAGTGTGACACTAGGCCCTTACTATATCTCTCTTAATAGGCTTATGTCACATAGCCTTAAAAAAAAGATATTACGTATAGAGGGGTATGGTGTTACCCCCTATCCTCCTGACTTTCAGCAAGTTACCTTTTGCGTTTTACTTTTACGGGTCCCCCTTGTTTATATCCCTGATTACCAGACGTTTAGGCCTTTACGCCCCCACCTCCCATCTTATCGGAGTTTTTTTTAAAACTATTTTAAATAAAGTCACAATGAGAATACGAGTGTTGATGGATAATATATATATATAAATTAAATTAATAAATTAAATAACTTCACTATGAAAAACTCTAATCAAATTAACTCAACAAGATTTGTAATAAGAAAAAGTCTAATTGGTACAAAGACAATTGTCAATGTCACATTCAAATCTGGAAAAACAGCAGTATACAATCATGATGCTGTGTATGAAGTAATGAAGGACAAACTAAATGCAATGAATTGCTTTGCTAAATATAAGTCATATACATCTTCAACTTCAGTTCCAGTAATTGCTAGGCATCTTGCCAAGTAATTCTGGATCTCATCTGGAGATCACCTCGCCATCTCACTGGAGATTTTTATATAAAATAATAAAATAATATATAAAAATTATACGACGAGAATACGAGAGTCTCTGGATAATATATATATAAATTAATAATTAATTAAATAAATAATCTCTCTATGAATTATAATCAAATCAACTCTCTACTTCCAAACGATGAAGTAAACTATATAAATGACTCTGAAGTCTTTTTCAAAGAAAATAATATAGACGCTTCGCTGTTCAAATCAAATGACTTCATACTCTTTGAATATACTATAGAGAACTGGAGAAATACTCTCGACATACTCGATGAGAATGAAATAGAGTATTCTATTCATACTGACAAAGAGGATTTAGACTACATAGTAGTCTGAACCTCGCCAGCTTACTGGAGCTATCCTCTAAAAAAAGTCACAACTAGAATACGACTCTATTTGGATAATAGTAATGATAATAAACTATAATAATTCTTTAAATCTAATATATGAAAACTTCAAAAGAAAATCAAATCAACTCTACTCGTTTTGTTATAAGAAAGTCACTAATAGGTAAAGGTGCCTTGATAAGTGTAACATTCAAATCAGGTAAACTCGCCACATACTTACATGATGAAGTATATGAGGTAATGAAAGATAAACTTAACTCAATGGAATGTTTTTCTAAGTACAAATCTTACACTTCAAGTACTTCAATTCCAGTAATTGCTCGACACTTAGTCAAGTAACTACTTTACCTCTCCAGCTTGGAGGGGTTTTTTTCTAAACAAAGTTACGACTAAAATACGAGTCACTTTGGATAATAATATAAATCTTAAATAAATAATATGAAGTACACTTGGTCAGAAGAAACTCTAAATTCTTACAAAGAATTAATAGTAAAAATAAACAAAGAAGAAATGTTAAAAGAAGTAGATTTCTTTGTAACAAATCACTGCAACTTAGAAGATGGTGATACTAATGAAATGTTAGTGACAGATTTACTAAATCAAATCTATAACTAATAGTGTGACAATAGCCTGTTACTATCTCTTAGTTAATAGGCTAATGTCATACTGTGTGTGAAGGTAACCTCTCCAGCTAATCGGAACACTTCGCTCCAAAGAAAGTCACAATCAGAATACGAAGGTGTCTGGATAATATTAATATAAATAAACAAATAAAGTTATGGAAAAAGGAACAATGTGGAAAACTCTAGACCAAGTAGAAGAGGGTACACACTATGAAGTATACAGAGATATTCAAGGTAATATATTCAACTATGAAGATGGTGAACTCAAACACACTGAAATATACTTTAAAGAGTTGTCTTATGACTTATCTGGTGAAATAATAGAAAATACTAAAACAAATTAATTATGATAAAAGAATTTACTGATAGATACTACAAGAGATTCAACAATATAATGAACTCTGAAATAAACAAATCACTATTAACTTCTAATGCAGAGTTATTATATAATAAGAAACTCAAAAACCTCAATGAAGCTGAATTATTTGAAGTAAGAAGGCACTCACTGGGTTATAGTAAGTTCTTGCAAAGCACTCATACACAATGAGATATTGCATCACACTTCCAACCATTTCTAATCTTATAAATATTTAAACACCTTTAACTATGAATAAATTTGATAAAATAGTAAACATTGCTAGTTACCTGATAGCTAGTATAGTAGGAGTACTCTTGGCCTTCCAAGTGTCATATGTAATATGTAAATATATACTTTAATTACTATGTCAACTAAGTTACAATCAAAATACGAGGTGTTTTGGATAATATAATAAACAAATAAACTATGGCAATTACAGACTTTTTCCCACCAACAATGGCAACTACTAATCACAAGCCAATCAATGATTCTTCTGAAACTACAGAAGTCTTCAGAGTAAGTACAGAATACTTAACAGCAGTGTTTACAAAAACATTTGCAAGAATCAAAGTATATAGTATAAAGAATAATCCACACGGGTGGGTAGATAAAAAGATGTTGTATTCATCATATGGTGTACCACTGGAAGAGTTCTCTACAGAGTTTGTAAAGAAAGAGGTATCTAATGTGTACAAAAACTTTGATCAACAAGAGATTGATTTATTAATGAAAAAAGCAATAGTAAAACTCATACAAAATGAAGGGTAATAAAGAAACAAGTATGGATATGTTAGCAGATAACTATGTTAACTGGAAAGCTATAGTAGAAGACTATAACTTACACTCAGGCGACTTAACAGTCGAGCAAGATATTGAGTTAAATAATATTATAAAAGCATTCATAATGCAAAACATGAATGAGTGGCGTAATAATGATTAACACATGTTAACGGCGTGAATGGTTACTTGAGAAGGTTCGGGATAGACGTCTTACGAAATCCCATGCGAGATTAAAGCGGTAATTCCTTAGCGGGATGCAATAAACGGCTCGATGATTGCTAAACTCAAGCGCTGGGTTCGATTCCCACCACGCCACTAAAATAAATGATATGAAAGACAGAGACAAAGACATCCTTAACTATATATTAGTTGAGCTTCGCAATCAGATAGTGTACAGTTACTATAAAGGTTCATACGCCAATGAGGTTGCTGAAAAGACTATAGCAGACTATGTTATAAATACAAACTTAGTAAGCAAAGAGTTCTTCCACGAACACTGGGCAGAAGACAAGACTAAGACTTTAATTAATTTACTTAACGATTTATACAAGAGATATGAAAACGAATAAAGATTTTGATAAACTATTAAAAGTATTCTTAAAAGTTGGTTGGAAAAATATAACTCAACGACAAATACTATCACTCGCATACAGAGAGCTTGACAAGTTATTACCTCTTAATGACTATTGGGAGTCAGACGAGCACTACGACATCTCAAATCTTATCTACGACTGGTGTTTAGGTAACAAGCTTATAACCCAAGAGTGGTTAGATGATACGCTTAGGCATTTAGACGATGAAAGACTAATGGAGTTACTACCAATACTGTTTTCAAACTACAGAAGGCACATTACTAGTAGAGTAACTGAAGAATTAATGAACACATAATGTTACAATCATAATACGAGGTGTTTTGGATAATGAATATGAATATAAAAAATAACAACTATGGCATTAACTAAAGAAAAACAACTAGAAAAAGAACAGTCACTGTGGCCACGTAAGCGTGGTAACAAGTTTACTGACCAGGTATTCTGGAAAGATGAGCACGTAGGCCAAGTGTGGACGTGTAAGCCTGAAGATGCTAAGCATGTTGCAGCAACTAGAGAAGTTATACACTACAGGTCTTTTGATCTCAATAAGTTTTTAACTAAGCTTGAAAGTGATGACAACGAATACGAAGTTATTGGCCTTAAGTTTGAAGATAATAACTTAACAGTTGTACTTAAATGACAGGCATTGATGGTGTTACCCGTGAGCATCTGATCGTAAGAATTTTTGCTCTTAAGCGAGAGCTTTTAGAAGCTAAAGAAACTATTAAAGGTTTGAATTATACTATAAAACAATTGAAAGATGGCAAGTAGAAGAGATGAACACAAGGAATTAGCAATAGATACTTTAGAAAGCATTGCATACTGGATGAGAAAAAGTAATTTCAGTTACAGTGTTAAAGACTTACAAGAAATGTTTGATAAAGTTATATCTGAATATCTATTGTATAAAAATTATAAAGAATAAAAACTTACCACCTATACACTGCTCAGGGAATTTTTATCATAGGGAGTTAAGCGATGAGTAGATGGTGGTAGGTTTAAAACGTGTGTGATGAAGGCAATATCCTGGAGCAACGTAAAAGTTGTGGAGAAACGGCTCGATGAACACATATCAACCAGGCAAGGTTGCGGTACAAAGTCTAGATCGTGGTATTAGAGGTTTATTATCATTACCCAAAATAAAAAGCGATCAACAGTAAGAACTGGGCCCCTTACACCCGCAAATGCTACTGACGAGTATGAAGGTTCGATTCCTTCACTGGTTACTAAATTTAAAATAATAAGCGCATGACAAATTCTGAAATAGTAGAATTAATAGCAGAGAAAACTGCTACTGAAATAAAAAACTCTGTTAAAGTAATCATTACCAGGAACTTAAAGCTTCCTTGGCAACTTGATGAACATGATTTTAATAATGTAGACCCTAAAGAACTCAAGCGTCTTTATGAAATGCTACACGATCGTACGATCTAAATACGAAGAGATTTGGATAATATAATAAATAAACAATATGAATATAGATTTAGTATTTAAAGAGATAGCACACCTAAATGGTGTAACTCCTGACCAGATGAAAAACAAAGGCAGGCGTATGGAAATAATCAAGGCTAAGCGTATGCTATGTGGTTATCTTAGAAACAATACTCGTATGAGTTACAAAAGTATAGGCGATTATATAGCTAGTGATCACTCAACTGCAGTATACCACAATAAAGTACATGATCAACTACATGAGATGAATGCTAAAGGTAATTACATAGACCAAGAGTATGTGAATCAGTATCAAATAGTTGAAAGATTATTAAGACAACATAACTTATCTCGTTCTGTTATAGCAAGATACCTATGGGTGTTAGACTTTAACAACGGTGATGTATATAGATACAATATAGATAACTCTAACTGGAATCCTGAATCTCAGGTTTGTCAAGCTTTTTTGTGTGGCAAAGGCCACAACACAGATAAGTGTACATGGATGGTTGGCTCTGATAGTGATATAAAAATTAACCCTGATAGAATATGAATGATTTAAATATAAAAAAGTTTGATAAGTATAAAGAAAACTTAATGCTTATTGATGACAAAGTGATTAGCTACACAACTCACGTTGCTACTGTGAAACCTTTCGAACTACTTCAATGGAAAAACTGGAGCCAAACAACTCAAAAACATATTAACTACGTAGCTAAAGAGCTAGGTTTAAAATTAATACGACCATGATAGATAATTCTTGCGAATTGTGTGAAAAAGCTATGACAGAGGAAGAGCACCATTTTTGTGACATCTGTCCTGATTGTAGAGACGATATGGGTGGTTTATTTTAATACGATTAGAATACGATACACTTTGGATAATAAATATAAATAAATAAACTATGGAAAAAAGAAAAAAAAGCATATTACCCTATCAACTTATACAAGTTAACTCTGATGCTATCAAGTCTGCTGAGTATTACTATACAGATTACAAGCTACGTATTGTATTCAAAAACAATAGTTGTTATGAGTATGATGAAGTACCTGCGTTCATGTTTGAAGGTCTACGTACGTCGTTATCTAAAGGTAAGTTCCTTAATAAGTATATATTAAAAGGTAAGTTTAATCATAAATATATTAGTCATGAGTCTAGAGACATTAAATGAAAACAAATATAATGGTTGGGCTAACTACGCAACCTGGAAAATAATGCTTGAGCTATTCGATGGTGTAGAGTTTTATAATCCATTAGATGCAGATGAGGTAAAACATATAGTAGATGAGTATCTGCTTGATGGTCTGATGATAGACACACCGCTGCAACCTATGTCTGTACCAAAAGCTATGGAATATGCCCGTCATTTTACTGAATTAGCAGACTATGATGAGCTAGCAGAAGCAATCAATGAACGTAACCAAGAAAACTTTAAAAATATATAATATGGTAAAATATAAATTAGATGCAGATGTAGAAGATCTGGTTTGTAGTATTAGGTATGTGCTATTATCTTATAAAGATAAGCGCATGAAAACTAGTGAGTTAGTAAATAACATTACAGATATAATAGATAAAAAGATTGATGAAACATACTAAGAAATTTTTTAATAAATTAGAAACTAAAGAAATACTTTTGTATAATAGTGCTTTAGATTATCTTGATAATCATATTGTGTTTGAAACGCTAGATGTTATTAAATGTGACAATAGCCTATTAGAGGATAAATAGTAAGGGGCTTATGTCACACGAGAGAAATATGAAATACTTTAACGCTAAGCGTATCATATACCGTAGAGAACCTATAACAGATATACCTACTAAGGTATACGACTGGGGTAGTTACTACGAGAATGGCACACACGAGTGTTATGAGCTTTTCAGAAGTAAGGCTAAGATTACAACTTACAAATCTCTTAAGTGGCACATGCTAGTTCTTTGGTATTTAAATCCAGACTTAACACAAGATAATTTTAAAATAGTGTGTAAGCATTTGATACACAAGCCAAATGGCTTTGTAACTTTTGAAGTATCAGAACAGTTGATAAACACTATGATTTATGAGGTAAGCATGTGTGATCTTGATAAACCACCTAAAAATAAACTACGCAAAATTTTATTTAAGGAATTTTCTGGACTATCTTTAGAACAGAAGTTGCAAATAGTAGGTCAAATGGTTGGACGATCTAAGAGTATACACGAAGATGATATATACCAATGCATGTTAGATATACACGACTTAGGCGAAATTATAACGATAGAAACATTATCTGGTTTACTTAATTGTTCTTCAAGAACTATCCATAGAAATATGGGTATGGATCTTAAAAAAGAAAAAGAACTATTAAATAAAGAGATATGAAAAAATATAACGTACCTAATTATGTCCGCTACAAAGAGGATTTAATTGCATGTATGCCTGATAAAAAAGATTACGACCAATATACAAGAGACGAACTTATAATAGTATTTATGCCACTAGTAGAAAACTTAGCGAGAAAATTTTCAACGTCACAACAAGCGTCTGGTGTGCTGAGTATCAATGATATACTACAGATCGGTAACGAAGGACTAGTAAAAGCTGTAGACAAATTAGACTGGACTAAGCTAAGGTTATCTGACGATATAGAGAAAACATTAAAATCTTTTCTTAGTAAACGTATCAAGGGTAACATTAGACGTAGAATTGATATGGCTCGCGGTGATATGAGAATACCAGAACATAAGCTTAACGAGATACGTAGCAACCCGAAAGACAAAACAATGGTTGCAATGTTCTTTAATAGTATATTTTTAAGTATTGATGCTCAAGTAAATGATGATGATGACAACATGATGTATCAAATACCTGATGAATCAGAGCCATATAACATACCACTGATGAATGTTTATTTAAAAAGTTTAATGAAAAAACATTTAAATGATACAGAATATGAAGTTTTACGTCTATCTTACGGTCTCGATTGTGACAAGCACTCAGCTAAAGACATAGCAAAGTTACTAAATATAAAAGGCATAAGCGATTACGTACGTATATCAGAGATGAAAAAGCAAGCAGTTCAAAAATTAATAGACAATGTTGACCACTCGCAAGTGCTTGATTATCTATGAGTTAACTAACTTAAACACAGTAAAACCAACCAATAACCTGTAATTATAATACCATGAACATAAACCTAAAACTAATAACAATCCAAACAAATCTTAAAGCTAAAAAAAGCAGATATAACAAATTCGGTGACTACAATTATCGTAGTGCCGAAGATATTCTTGAAGCTATAAAACCATTTTTAGATGAGCTTAAAGTGTACGTTACTATTAACGAAACTATATTATCCGCTGATGGTATGTTTCCTATGATAGAGTCTAAGGCTACTATATCTGATGGTGAAAATGCTATACACGCAACCGCTATCGTTGGTGTAGATATAACACAAAAAGGTATGGCAATGCCACAGCGTTTCGGTACTGCATCATCATATGCTAAGAAGTATTCACTTGGTAATCTATTTTTAATAGATGATACCAAAGATGATGACGCTGGTACTAAACCTGAATTAAAAGGTGAAGCTTTAGAAAAAGCTAAAAAGTTTTTAGCAGAAGGCGGTAAGTTAGAAGCAATTAAATCTAAATATAAAATACCCGCTGCTACTTTAAAAACTCTATAATGACACGACAACAACAGTTAGATAAACTTAGAGAAGACGAACACTATTATGGTGCGTTCGGGAAGCAGTTCTTGAGCAACTCTGATATCTCTAAGCTTTTAACAAATCCTTTATCGCTAGGTGACCAGATGGTACCAATACCAGCATTTTTAATTGGCGGGTATTTTCATACAGCAATACTTGAGCCTGAAAAACTTAAGAGCTTTAAGATTATACAAGCAACAACTAGAAATACTAAAGCGTATAAAGAGATCTCAGACGGAGAACTTTGCTTACTACAACACGAGGTAGACCAAACAGAAATATTAATAGACAAGATGATGTCTAATAAGATTTGTGAGGAATTAATTCGTGCAAAGAACGTAGAGTACGAAGTACCTGGGATTACTGAGCTATTTGGTAAGCTTTGGAAAGGTAAGGCAGACATTTTAAATCATGATGAGAAATTAATCATTGACCTTAAGACTACTGCTGATATTTCTAAGTTCAAATACTCAGCGGAGCGATATAATTATAATAGCCAATCTTATATATATCAAAAACTATTTGGGTATGAGATGATATTTATTGTCATCTGTAAGACCACTCATCAAATAGGCATATATGATTGCTCTGATAAATTTATCTCTCGTGGAGAGGATAAGGTTCAGGAAGCAGTGGCTGCTTATAATTTATTCTTCGATAACCCGGATTTTAATCCAAGTAACTATTTTATTAACAAAACCCTTTAATTATGGCAAGTATTATTAAAGCAAGTATCAACTTAAACGATATCCCAAAGGAGAAAATTTATGTTGGTAAAAAAGGTAAGTATTTACCTATTACGATTACATTAAACGACGAGGTGGATACCTATGGTAACCAAGGCCCAGTTGTTGTAGAGCAGTCTAAGGAAGAGCGTGATGCTAAAACTCCTAAGACTTATCTCGGTAATGTAAAAGTGGTTTGGACTAATGGCGACAATGTTGCTACTGCTCCTCGCACTGATCAACCTCAGGCTGCACAGCCTAAGCAGGTTGTAGAAGATCTACCGTTTTAACAAACGACTAGATATATTTTTCTCAATAACAATTGAAGACTTAAATTAAATTAAATGCAAACAACAGAGATCAATGGATTCTTGATTGACGAGTTCAATCAATATGGTTTGGAAGAGGGTAAAGCTCAAGGCACATGTCCTTTGTGCTCCTCTGACAGACAACCCAAGAAGCAAAAGCTTAAATGCGCTTCATATGATTGGGAACGTGGTCTCGGTACTTGTCACAACTGTGATACATCATTTCAACTTCACACTTACCAACGTAAGGGTGCATCTGAAAAGGTTTACGTTCGTCCCGAAGTGCGGGTAAACAACGAAAAACCTATTGGAACAAAAGTTGTAGAATGGTTTAAGACAAGAGGTATTTCTCAGAAGACTCTCACTGACTTAAATGTTGGTGAGGGTCCTGAGTTTATGCCTCAGACCGGTAAAACCGAGAACGTAATAAAGTTCAACTACATGATGGGTGATCAACTCATTAACATCAAATACAGAGATGGTAGGAAGAACTTTAAATTATTTAAGGGCGCTGAAAAAGTGTTCTATAATATAAACAGTATAATAGGTTTTGATACCTGTGTGCTTGTCGAGGGTGAGATGGATGTGCTAGCTTTACATGAAGCTGGTGTAACAAATGCCATATCAGTTCCTAATGGCGCTACACTTAATTCAAACAACCTAGAATACTTAGATGCTTGTATTGATTACTTTGAAGACAAAGAAAAAATCATACTAGCAGTTGACTCAGATGAAGCTGGGCAAGCACTACAGGCGGAGCTCATCCGTCGATTAGGTTCCGAAGTATGTTACCTTGCGTCTTTTGAAGACTGCAAAGATGCTAATGAATATTTACAGAAGTATGGTAAGACGAAGTTATTAGAACGTATAACTAACTCACGACCTGTACCTTTAGAAAACGTAACAACATTTAAAGATATCGAAGATGATATCACTGACTTTGTTCGTCACGGTTTTAAGAAAGGTTATCAAGTTGGTTTATCAAACTTTGACAGAATATTTTCTACCTACACAGGTCAGTTTATAACTGTCACTGGTATACCATCGTCTGGTAAGTCAGACTTTGTAGACCAAATGGTTGTAGGTTATAATGCTAACTATGGTTGGAAGACTGCGTTTGCATCTCCTGAAAATGTACCTACATATCTACATGCACATAAGCTTATGCGTAAGACTTGGCAGGGTATGCCTAGTAAAGAAGATATTGGTACAGACAAATGGAATCAAGTAGCAGATCATTGTAATAGTAATTACTTTCATATTGATATGGAACGTTATACACTAGAGTCAGTCCTTAAAAAAGGTGCTGAGCTAGTTAAACGCAAGGGTATCAAGTGTTTAGTGATTGATCCTTTTAATAAGATCAGAGACGTCGACTGTAAAACAGAAGATGTAAACCGTTATACAATGGAGTATCTAACTAAGATAGAAGTGTTTGCAAAGAAATACGACGTGTTGGTTTTTGTAGTAGCACACCCAACTAAGATGTATAAAGACAAAGATGGTAAGATCGAAGAACCTACTATGTACAGTATTAAAGGTGGTGGTGAGTGGTATGATGCTAGTTATCACGGGCTTTTAGTTCATAGAGATTATGAAAACAAAACCGTTAAGTGTAAGGTATTAAAGGTCAAGTTTCAAAACCTTGGTGAGAACCAAGCTGAAGCTCATTTTAAATGGGAGCCAAAGTCTGGTTGCTTTATACCTAATGAATCTGCTATTGAAGATGATGAACCAATGCCATGGGAATAAAAGGTAGAAAAAGCGATATGCAAGAATATACTAGGTCTACTAAGGAGGAAGCTGCTTGGTACTGGTGTTTCAAAAACAATTTGCTTATTCAGCCTAGACAAGTTAAAGCTTATGAAAAATTATGGTATATAGACATACACAAAGGACCTGTTGGTAGAAGAAAAGTTATTGGAACAAGTCCTGAACCTTACAATTCTGCACAGATATGGAAGAAAGTTAGTGAATATCAATTGTACTATTATAATAAATATAATAATGAGAAGTAATTTTAAAAACGCAAATGAAGCATATGAGTATCTATTAGATAGAATACTCTTAGAAGGCCAAGACTTTGATGATACCAAAGCTTTGTTCAATGTAGGTTTTACTATGGAAAATCCTATGGATAACCATATTATAAATACAGAGAGAAACTGGAGTTTAAAATATGCTAAAGCTGAATGGCAATGGTATTTATCTGGTGATCGTAGCATAGACAAGCTAGGTGAAATCTATGGTAATATACCTCCTATATGGGAAAAGATGGCTGATGAAAAAAGATTAGTTAATTCTAATTATGGCTATCAGATGTATAGAAATAATCAACTACATTATGTAGCTGAAAAGCTAGCAAAAAATCCTAACACCAGGCACGCTGCTATAAGTATATATGATTGTAAAGAACATGAGGATTATAACACAGATACACCGTGCACATATGCTGTTCAGTTTACAGTATTAAATAACAAACTAAATATGTCTGTCTATATGCGTTCTAATGACATCTGGTACGGTTTCTGTAATGATCAATACCAATTTTCATGTATACAGGAATTAATGTCTAGGATGTCAGGATATGAGGTTGGAACATATTACCATCACGCACACAACATGCACTTATATAATAATAAAATAAATTAAAAAAATATGTATTATTTATACCACATTCCAGGTAAAAAGATAGGCGTTACACGTAATCTTAATACTCGCGTCACCCTTATACAAGGCTATAAGGAGGGAGAATACGAAGTTCTTGAGCAGTCAGAAGATGTTGATTACATTTCTAACCGCGAAATAGAGCTTCAAAAGTCTTATGGGTACAAGGTTGATATACGTAAGTACAATGAATTAAATACTAAATCTAATAAAATGAAAATCAATTCAACAGAACAAACAAGTACGTTTTCCTGCCCTGTAGACAAGCTAAAAGGTCAGCTAATGGATAACATAGGTTTATCCTGGAACACACCACATGGTGATTTTACAATAACTAGCGATAATATTCCTTGGATAATTACCAACGCCAAAGTGTCTATGTTCACAAAAGAAAAATGCTACATATATAACAAAGCTTTTCAAGGTGAGTTCCACGACGTTGTAGAAAACTTTAAAGACGACGAGATAGAAACAAAAGAGCAAAACATATTTGATCTTATACGTAAGTGGGGTAAAGAACGTGGTATACACAAACGTGGTACATCTCAAGTTCAATACATAAAGCTTATGGAAGAGGCCGGCGAGCTTGCTGAAGCCTTACTAAAAGATGATGACGAAGAAATTGTTGACGCTATCGGTGATATGGTCGTGGTTTTGACTAACTTAGCACATCTAGAGGGCGTTCGCATTGAGCATTGTATCGAATCAGCATATAATGTTATCAAGCACAGGAGCGGCAGCATGAAACGTGGAACCTTTGTAAAAGAGACAAAATGAAAATCAGAACTAAAGACCAAGTAGTATTATCTGTCTTAAAAAAGATGGATGAACGTAGCTTAGTTGGCCAAGATAAATATGGCGCAACTATGATGGAAGAAATAGTCGGTGAGAAAAAAGATCTTAGAAGATTTTTAGTTGACGTTCAAGAAGAACTAATGGACTCTTTATTATATCTCGAAGCTGCAAAGCTTTGCTTATCAGATGAGATAGAAGAAGCTGCATTAAAATATCTACAAGAACGTGAGGGCTACTAATAAAAAAAGCTTTAGAAAAAAGCCTCGTAAAAAAGGACCTGTTGTTGCTAAAAAAGTAACATATGATGGAATTAAGTTTGCTTCAGGTCTTGAGAAGTATATGTACATAGCTCTTAGGAAAGCTAAGATTAAAGCTAAGTACGAAGGAGAGACATTTGTTTTACTAAACGGTTTTCATTTTGATAATGAAGTTTATGAAAGACAATCTAATGGTAAGGGTGATTACGTTAATAGAGGTTGTAAAAGAATTTTACCTATTAAATACACACCAGACTTTATTGGAGAGAACTTTATAATTGAAACCAAAGGTAGAGCTAATGATTCATTTCCAATGAGATGGAAATTATTTAAGCAGTTAGTAGTTAGGCAGTTTCCAGGCGTAACATTATATAAACCACAAAATCAGAAAGAATGCGATACCACGGTAGAGTTGATCCTGCAGAAGCAAAAGGGATAGCAAGAAAAAGATACGCAGAGCGTAAAGTTGATAAGTGGATAAAATGGAGCTGGGAAAACAAAGGCAAAGTTATATTTAAAGAATTAGTTGAACAACAAAATAAATACGGTATAAGATGTTAGAAGAAGAAAAAAAAGAATATGAATGGAGATTAGAAATAGGTGTATATCCAGGTATACTTCTCGGTGTAAGAAGTTACCATGAAGATGAAAAGCATACCATACACGTATTGTATTTACCTTTTGTAGAGTTAGCTTTGACTATTTATAAGTGATGAGTTTATTTGACGAAAGAGTAGCATACAAACCTTTTGAATACCCAGACTACTATACAGAAGGCTGGTTAAAGCAAGCTCAAGCCTTTTGGCTTCATACTGAAATATCAATGCAAAGCGATATTAAGGACTGGAACGAAAAGCTTAATGAAAAAGAGAAGAGTTTAGTGGGTAATATACTTCTTGGCTTTGCTCAGACCGAGTGTGCTGTTTCAGATTACTGGACTCAAAAAGTAGTGGGTTGGTTTCCAAAGCATGAGATACAACAAATGGCTATGATGTTTGGTTCACAAGAAACAGTTCACGCTGTAGCTTATAGTTACTTGAACGAGACTTTAGGACTAGAAAACTACGAAGCTTTCTTACATGAAGAAGCAACTGCTGATAGGTTTAATAACCTTGTAGCTTACGAAGGTAACGGCAGGGTGGGTATAGGTAAATCACTAGCTATATTTTCCGCATTTGCAGAAGGTGTTAGCTTATATTCTGCGTTTGCAGTATTATATTCTTTTCAACTACGTAACTTAATGAAAGGTATAGGCCAACAAATGAAATGGTCGGTGCGTGATGAATCACTGCACAGTAAGATGGGTTGTAAACTATTTAGAGATATGTGTGCTGAAGATGAGCACTTACTTAATCTATGTAGAAGAGATGTTGTTAGTGCTGCTGAAACAATGGTAGACCTTGAAACAAAGTATATATATAAAATGTTTGAAGCTGGCGACGTTGAAGGTATAGCCGCAGAAGACCTTATAAACTTTATAAGAAAAAGAGCTAATGAAAAACTCATTGAGCTTGGCTATAGTAAACTTGGTAATCTTTTCTCATATGATTCTGCTTCGGCAGATAATCTTAATTGGTTTTATCACTTAACAGGTGGTGTTACACACACTGACTTTTTCGCAATACGACCCACTGATTATTCAAAGGCAAATGAAGGAGAAGACTTCCAAGATATTTGGTAAACAATTAAATTAAATAAAATGAAAGCAAAAAAACTAAGTAGAGTAGAAGAGCTAGAAAAAAAGCTACATACTACAATTAAAATGACAGAACAATTGCTTATGCAAAATTCTTATTTAAAAGACCTAGCTATAGGTACATTAGAAACAATTAAACTCATGCCAGGTTATGAAAAAGCTATTCAAAAACTCAAAGAACAGTCAGCTAAGCAAGCTAGGCCAGATGCTGATAGCGAGAAAAAATTTGAGCCCTTGGGAGAAACTAGCAACTAGGTCAGGCTACATGGGTAGCGGTTTTTTGATTGCTGCTCAATGGACTATAGACCCTAAGCTTTATGTACTTGGGTTTATATTAGTCACACTGCAAACTGCTAGCAGAAAACAATGGAACTTAGTAGTGTTAAATATTAATGGGCTGTTAGCCTGGATAAATCATTTATTATAAATGTGGAATGAAAACTGGATCAAAGGAGAAGATTACCCTGCGTGGGGTGATAACGACATATACAAGAAGACAATATCCGGGGGATATTTATATCACGACGAAACGCCTAGAGAAGCATACCAAAGAGTCTCTAAAACAGTTGCTCGCAGATTATATAAACCTGAAATGGCTGATACCTTTTTTGAATACATCTGGAATGGTTGGCTTTGCCTTGCTAGCCCTGTACTTAGCAACACCGGTACCGATCGCGGTTTACCTATTAGTTGTTTCGGTATTGACGTAGCAGATTCAATCCAAGATATAGGACAAAAGAATTTAGAAATGATGCTGTTAGCCAAGCATGGCGGCGGCGTAGGTATTGGTATTAATCAGATAAGGCCAGCTGGAACTAAAATAACAGGTAATGGAACAAGTGACGGCGTTGTGCCTTTTTGTAAAATATACGATTCAACTATACTTGCCACTAATCAAGGCTCTGTCAGAAGAGGAGCTGCGTCGGTTAATCTTAACATTAATCACTCCGATTTTGAAGATTGGCTTGACATACGTGAACCGAAAGGAGATGTCAACAGACAATCACTTAATTTGCATCAATGCGCTATTATCGGCGATAAGTTCATGCGAAAGCTTGAATCAGGAGATGCGGAGGCTAGGAAAAAATGGGGAAAGTTATTACAAAAACGAAAAGCTACTGGAGAGCCTTATATCCTTTTTAAAGGGAACACAAATAAGTCTAATCCACCAGCCTATAAAGAAAATGGGTTAAAGGTTCACATGACTAACATCTGTAGTGAGATTACATTACACACAGATGAAAATCATAGTTTTGTTTGTTGTTTATCATCGTTAAATTTAGCTAAGTATGAAGAGTGGAAAGGTACTAACCTTATATATGACGCCACATTTTTTCTTGATGGCGTTATGGAAGAATTTATTCAAAAAGCCAAAGGTCTACGTGGATTCGACAACTCTGTTCGATCTGCGCAAAAAGGGCGAGCATTGGGCTTGGGAGTCCTCGGTTGGCATACATATATCCAAGAGAAAGGTATTCCTTTCGAAGGTTTATTATCTCAGTATGAGACTAGGAAGATATTCTCGCAGATTAAAATCGAAAGTGAAAGAGCTTCGATGGACCTGGCAGAAATATACGGTGAGCCTTTATGGTGCACTGGTACAGGTATGCGCAATACTCATCTTCGTGCTGTTGCTCCTACCGTTAGCAATAGTAAACTATCAGGTAATGTATCGCCAGGTATAGAACCTTGGGCGGCTAATGTGTTCACAGAGCAGTCTGCTAAAGGAACTTTTATAAGAAAAAATCCTACGTTAGAAACCGTATTAGAAGACAACGGTTTAAACAACGAATACATATGGGGTAAGATACTAGGCGACGGAGGCTCTGTTCAAGACATTGAAGAACTCAATGACGTTTTAATGGGTGATCATGATATACCTGTTAAAGAAGTATTTAAAACATTTAAAGAAATAAACCAGCTTGAATTAGTTAATCAAGCGGGTATACGGCAACAGTATATAGATCAGTCAGTTAGCCTTAACCTAGCGTTTCCTAGTGAAGCTACACCTAAGTGGATTAACAAGGTTCACATGGATGCTTGGAAAAAAGGTGTTAAGACTTTGTATTATACTAGAACTGAAAGTGTATTAAGAGGAGATATAGCTGCAAGTGCTATGGATGAAAATTGTTTATCATGCGACGGTTAAAAACATACGCTAGTTATATCATATGCATAATTATGCTATACACATGCATATATATGATATCATGTTTGTTCTAGGTATAATATGCGGTATGATTATATCTTCAATTATATTTTTCCTTGTGTTATATAATATGGAAGATTTTTAATAAAAAAAGGGGGCCACGTAATGTGATCCCCTTTCTTGTTACAGGAACTTTTAGGTATGGTACGCCTATTTCATATTGTTCCTTATCTTTTACGAGCTTCTAATAAACCTCGTTCGTACTCTAGCTTTTTTTCAATAATAAATATTCTATCTTCTATTTCATTTATAACTATGACTTTTTTGTCTAGTCTATCATGAACAGAGGTTAGCTCATTTTTTAGAGAAGTAAATTCCGTAAATATTCCACCTGCTGTAAATACAGCGATAATAAACCACAAAACTATTTGCCAGTTCTTTACTATGAAACCATTAGACGAAGAACTCATCTTCCTCTTGATTGGTTAAAGAGTCTATCTTCCATTTTATCTATAGATTTTTTTATTTCACTAATATCTTCTTTTGTTTCGATAATAGCATTATCCATCATTTCTTTTTGAAGTTCATATTCTGTTTTTGTTACAGGCGGTTCGGGCTCTTTCATAGCGACTTGTATGTCAGCTTGAAGAGTCATATACATAGATACCATCGTCGCTACAGTAACGCCTGCAGCTATTAAAGTTTTTATTGAAAGACCTACTACGGTTCCTTCACTAAATTCATCCAGTCTATCTATTGCAGATTTATTTCTAGCCATTTCTCTTTATACGTTTTTAAACATTAAAAATTTAATCATTGAATTCCATTTTCTTTTTAAGAAGTTATTGATCTCAACAACTTTCTTACCTATTTTTATTAATAATTTTCCCATAATTTTTATTTTACCAAGCGTTAGTTATTTCTTTATACTCTTCTTTAGCGTCAAAGCTAGGACAGGCCTTACTAGAGAAGTCTCTATGGCCATATATCTCTAGATCACAGTATAAATGCTTAAATTCCTTAAGAAGTTCAATTAATGACTCTTTTTGTTCTTTTGTTCTAGTATCTTTTGGTTTTAAGTGTTTTTTGTCTATGCCTCCAACATATGCAATACCAATTGATCCTTTGTTTTGTCCTCTACAATGCGCACCCATACGTTCTACTGGTCTGCCTTCATGTACTGAACCATCTAAGTAAATAACGTAGTGATAACCAATATCACTCCAACCTCTAGCTTTATGCCATGATCGAATATCTTCGACTGTAGTAGGTCTCCCTTCTGGAGTTGCCGTGCAATGTACAATTGCTTTACTTATATCTCTCATTCTATTATTTCTCCTTTTTCTATTATATTTCCTGTATTTACATTAGATGATACAGGTTTTTCTTTTTTCTTATCCTGTATACCTAATTCCCATTTATTCCAACCACCTGTTAAAGCTAATCTTTGATAAAATTCTAAATCACTATCTGTAGCATCTTTAAGATTTGTTATTTTTTTAATAGCTCTGTCTAAAGGTAAGTTTGTTAATGCTTCAACAGTTTTGCTTGTTATTTCAATAGCTGGATTATCTATTGTTAAACCTTGCTCAAATATTTCATCTCCATCCCAGCTCATTATATCAGTTGCTCTTTTAACTTTTCTAAACTTTGAAGAAATAGGTGGACTTATCCTTAATAATTCCATAGGTATTTCTTTATATTCTTGTTTATATACTCTTATTGCAGCGTTTTTAACTACAGAAAGTATAGCTCCTTGAATACCCATACCTCTTAATAAAGAATCAGCCATGCCATTTGCAACTCTTATTTCTTTTTTAAGTTTATCTTCATCATCTACATCTCCAAACGCAACAGCAAACATAGCGTTTTGAAGCGCATTAAATAAAAGATTTTGAGCTACTGTGTAATAAAGTATTTTAGATATGTTTTCTTTGTCACTGCCTCGGCGATTCTTAAGATCCAGGGCGGCTTTTTTAATTATTCTTGCATACTGAGATGGTGTGTTAGCAAAAGCAAGTATTATACGCCCTAATTCACTAGCTTGTTGTTGGCTAATTTTATCAGGTCTGCTTGACTGTTGAGACTCTTCAGCTGTTTCTCTAAAATCTCTCATTGCTTGAGCTTGTGCATCAGTATTGCTCATACCACCTTTTACTAAAGCATTGTATCTATTTCTATAAAAAGTAGCACCACCAGTTGCTATAGCAATACTATCAGCTACTTGCGTAGGCGTAAAACCAAGTTTTAATAATCTTGCTATTAAACCTTTAACGCCTTTTTGTCTAGCTACGTCAGCAATATCTGCTTCATTTACACTCATTTTTAAACCATCTCTTCTATTTACTAGAAACTCTGAATTAAACAACATTGTTACATCTGACCAATATTGTTTTTGATTTGCAAAAGCTTTACCTGCTGCTATTATATTATTATCACCAAAGTTTATGAAGTTTACGGCTGATATAGTTTGAAGTATAGCAGATCTAGAATTAAAAAACATTATTGTACCTGTAGCACCATTGGTCCAATCAACAACTCTATTTGTTGTGTTATCTCTTCCAACGTTTCTGTTTTTACCTGTTTTCATTCTTTGTAAAGAATTTTCAACAGCTAATCTGTAAGGTTTACCAAAAGCAGCTTCAAGCTTATTAAGGTTGTTTTCAGAAAAAATATCATCAACATTATTTTGCCACTCTTCTAAAAACTCTGCTCTACGAGTTGTGTTTAAACTTTCTAAAAGATCAGTTCCTAAGTTACCAACCTGCCATGAATCAGTTGGTGTTTTAAAAGCTACGTTATTTATTTTTATAACGTTGTTGGCAAGCTTAACTAAATTGCTTTTACCATTAACATAACTAACAAGTTCTTTTTGTTCTTTCTTTAATATACCTGGTATTTCTAATCCTTGCTTTGCCCATATATAAACTCTTACAGCATCTTCTTGAGTAAAAACACTATTAGGTATTTTCTTTTTTAAATCTTTCTCTGTTATATTTAAATCTTTTGTTATGGCTTGAAAACTATTTGTTACAACATTTCTTGCTATTGTAATTTTCTCTATAGCTATAGCATAAGGCTTCATTATATTTTCGTTAATCCACTTTTTTTGATCATCACCTACTTTGCCCTTACCTATAGTTTTATAAAGTAATCCCATGAAGTCTTCAGCAGATGGAGAAATAAAGAAATCTATTTTTCTGTTTTCTTCACCCATTTTAGCTGCTGTAACTGCACTTATTTTTCGCTTAGCAGGTATACCTGTTTTTATTTCTATCATTTTATTAAAAAAAGAAGCTTTAGTTTTGCTTGCTTTCACTTCTTTAGACGGGTTAAACAAATTTTTATCTTTGCTGTTAAGCATTTCCATATTGTTTTCAAACCAATTTGGATCAATTCCTTCTTCTTTTAAAGCTGCTTTAACCTCAGGATTTATATACCTTTTAATCCAATCTCCAGGTTTATTTATGTCAAAGTTTTTTGGCATCGTATATTTATATACCGTATCTACTATTTTTGCAATATTTGCAGGTATGACAATAACTGTAAAATTTTGTTTTATATTTTTTAAAGCATCTTCAAAACTTTTATTTTTATCTAAAATATTATCTAAAATATATTCATAAACGTATTTACTAGGAACAGCGTGTTCATATTCTAACTTACCAGAATAGTTATTATTAAACTTAGCTACAACAGCAGCACCGTTTGATAAAGCATGATTTCTTTCTGCTTGTGTTGATTCTAACATTAATAAAATAGAAGATCCATATTTTTTTATTTCAGCATCAGTAAAATTTTTACTATTAAAAAATTCATTTATTTCAATTAGTAGCTTATCAAAAAGTAAAGAGTTTCTTTTGTTATAACCTTGTACATATGATAAATTTTCTAATTTATTTTCTTTGTATTTTTTAGAATTAGTATTTCCACCAAAAGTTTGCGAAGGCTTTACCTTACCAGTTTCTTGACCTTTAAAACTACCATAAATTATATTTGATAATTTTTTATCATAATTAAGTAAACTAGTTATATTTTTTTTGTTATTTTTACCTACAGCTTTGTCTATTTCTTTAATACTTACTATATTCTTTAAATAAGCTCTAGGAGCACCCATAAGCATGCTAAAACTTATCAAATTAGAACTAAATGCTTTTTTACCATTTTTACCTTTAAGCTCCATTAAATCTTTCCAGTTATCTATATATGGCTTAACATCATCAATACTTTCCATTTTATAGACATCTTTTTGCCAACCATATTCTTCTGGTAATTTTGATTTACTAAATTTTGCATCAGGTCTGTTAAGTACAACTCCTGCAATTGGAACTGTAACAGTGGGATTAGCAAATGCTATTTTCTCTGCAACTTTAGGCTCTTGTATGGTTTCCATTGTGGCATCAAAACCAAGTTCTTGAGCTAACATCCTTACTATTGCATCTTTTCTAGTACCTCTTGTAGAACCTCCAACATTTGGATTAAAGAAATAATCTAAAAACTCTTCTCTAGTTATATTCTTTTTTCTAAATATACGCTCACCTTCAGGTGTTTTTTCTCTTTTTTGTTTACCGCTTTCATCTAAAACTTCTTCTCTAAATGGCGCAAAGCTTTGGTTAAGTGTTTCTTGAGGTATTGCATCGTATAAAGCTTTCCAGTTTTCTCTTAAAAAACTTCTGTATTCATCTCTAGTTTTAAAAACATTTGTTTTTAATTCTTTAAATAACTCTGTGTCATAAGCTTTTCTAAGAGCTTTTTTGAATTCAGGCGAGTTAACGTCAGGTAACCTTGTTCCAAATGTTTTTCTAACTGCTTCTCTGACTTTTTCAACTTGCTCATCTGGTAATTTTATTTCTCTTCTTAATTTTGATTTTTGCTCTATTGTAGGTTTAAATGATTCATCTACAGCATCTTCTATAGATATGTCATCTTCTTGAGCTGCAACACTTCTTTCTTCGGTGACGTCTGATTCAAACACTTCTTTTAAAACACGTTTAGAACCTTCTTGAGCTCTAAAGCTTAAAAAAGTATTTATATAAGCAGCTAAAGAATCGTTCTTTTTAGGATCATAACTTCTTATTAAATCTAAAATACCTCTTTCACCTGTTTCTATTTCATCAATTAAAATTTGTCTATCAAAACCAGTAACGTCTCTTCTTCTTTCTACAAGCTTAGCTGTTATAGGTCTCATTTGTTTTATGACTTCAACCTCCCAGTCTCTAGGTTTTTCGTTAAATAATCTTTGAACTTCTTCTGAGGCACTTACACCTTTTTTAGTTTTAGAAAATTTAACTATTTCTTTTGTTTCTTCTTTTTTTATTAAATCTAAAAGTTCTTTTTTTCTATTTTTAGAAAATTCATTTGGATTAAAGTCAGCTTCAAATTCATCTATTTGACGTAACTCCTCATATATATTTTCATCTTGAAGTATTTTTAATAATTCATTTTTTCTATCTGTTAATGCTTTTTGTTTTTTTGAATCAAGAGTAAAGTTAGCTTCTGTCTCGTCTATTTGTTGTAGCTCATCGTAAGCTTCTTTTATTTTAGATTTAGAAGCAACAACAGGTTTAACAGCGTCTTGACTTTTATTAATGTTTTTTCCTTTTTCTATTAAAGTTTCACCTCTTTTGGTTATTTCTCCTTTTTTAATGTTTTTATTATAGTCTATTATAAAATCATAAACATCTCTTCCTGAAGTAAATTCTAATTTTTCATTACCAAGTATTTTTCTAATTGGTTCTAATATTTTTTTTCCAAATGATAAAAACGACTCTGTTAAATTATCAGACCATTTTATTTCATCTTTAAAAACAGCGTCAGAAAAAGCCGTGAAGTATTCTTCAGCGTATTCTAATTCATTTTTTTCAGAACCATCTTCATTAAACCTATAATTTTTATTAATTCTTTGTTCAACTATTGCTAATTGTTTTTTACTTAAAATATTTCTAAATTCATCTTTAATTTTCTTTAATGATTTAGAATCATTTACAAAAGATGATTTTAATATTCTATGAAGATATTCGTGAAGTTGAGCAGAAACAGCACCTGTTTCAGAAGCAACGTCTACGTTTATTAATACTTCTCCAGTTTGTGGATCTATAAGAGCGTCTTCTTCTCCAGTAACTTCAATGCCTAATTCTTTGGCTCTTTTAATAAAACCCTCTTTAGTATCGTAAAAATTAGAATTATCGTCAATTTTAGCTTTAGAACTTAATTCTTGAACCTCTTTTATTTTTTTAATATTATCTTGTTTTATATAAGGTTCTAATATATTATTTTTATCAAATAAAAGATTGTTTGCTTCTGTTTCTATTGATTTTAATAAAGGATTTTCTCCTTTAAAAGATAAATCATTTTGCTCTGCTTTTTGCTGTTGTTTTCTTAAATTAAAAATTTCCGCATCTATTTGACCTAAACTAATCACGTCTTCTTCAGACATGTTTAGTGTTCTATCCATTGTTTTATTTATTTCCCCAGATATTTTACTTACTAAAGAAAAAATTCTTTTTTCAGCAACTTGAATTAATTCAGAATCCATATTGGCATTTTCAACCAATGAATTTTGTATTTTATCTATTTCAGTTTTCCATTGACTTATTTTTTGATTAGAATCTACAGATTGAAATATAGAAACTATAGGCGTTAAAACCCCTGGTGCTTTATAAAAAGGACTTATTAAAACACCATCAATTGCAGCTTTTTTAACTCCATCAAGTAAATTTATATTTTTTCCTAAAACAAACCTATCAAGAAAATTATTTCCATATTGTACTATAAAACCTTCTTCAAGACCTTCTAAACCAAAATCTTTAGCCGTACTTAAAGTTGACTTTAGTGAATTAGTAAAGCCTTGCCTAATACCTACTGATAGTTTAGGGTTTTTTAAAGCACCTCTAAATCCTCTAAGTGAATCTTTATATAATTTTAATTGTAGCTTTGAACCTACTCCTTCAAGAACACCAAAACCAATTGCTGTTATATATTTTTGTGCAAAACTAACATCTCCACTTTCAGGTTTAGGTCCTATTTTATTTTTTTTCCAAGCGTCTAATTTTTCTTGTTCTTCAGCAAACTGTTGGAGTTTAGCACCAGAAGAATTTAACCCTAAAACAGGTAGTGCAGCTTTTTTTAAAACCATAACAGAAGCTATATTTAAAAGTTGGCTACCAGCTAGATCTGATATATACCTACCATATTCTTCAGGTGTTTTTAAATCTTCAAAATCTTGCGGCAATGGCATTTCTTTATATATACCCTCTTGCCATTCTTTTATCAATTTTATACTTTTTTCAGTAGTCACAGCATTAGGTACTCCTTGGAAAGAGCCAGGTCTTTCTAACATGCTATTCATATATATATCAGAAGCTGAGTTTACGTTTAAAAGTTCACCTATTTCAACAGGAAGATTAACAATAGTTTCATAAAGCCTAAGACCACCTATGGCAAACTGGCCAGCTCCTTTTGCTTTTAATGATTGAACAAAATTAGTTATTGGATTATAATTTCTTGTTAAAATATTTAAATCTGACAAAGCTGTATTTGAAGTCTCTATATCATCCATTGCTTGAAGATATTTTTTTGAAGAAGCCTCTTGAGTTTCTTTAAATTTTAATTGTAAAGAGTCAACTAATTTTCTAGCTCTATTAGCTTGTTCTTGAGTTTCATATTTAGTGCCAGCAAGCTTTTTTATAGTGTTATTTATTTGAGTTAAATATGAGCCAGCGTTATTCATAAAATCACTAGAATTTTGTATATTTTTTTCTAGTTTTTTATTTTCTTTTTCTTTGTATTTTATTAATTTTTCTTGAGCATCTGTTAAGGACATTGAAAAATCAAAAGTGTCTATAACGTTTATTATTTTATTATCTCTTTCTTTTCTTAAATTTATTTTATTTTTTATACTTACCATTTCAGTAAGTATTTCTTCATTATACGTATTTAAGTTTTCATCAAAATCTTTTTGTGTAAAACTTGGGTATTCTTTTTTTAAATTATTAAAAACTTTTGTTTTTGCATTTTTATTTAAATCAACCCATTCATCGTTTGGAATCTGTTTATTTATAAAAACACTAACAGGATTGTTAGGAAATTTTTTAACTTTTACAGATTTTGTAGATTTATTATTTACAAAATTTTCGGCTTGTGAAATAGCTAATTGTTTTTCTTCAAAACTTAATTTAGTAGCATCATCTAAAGCTTTTCCAATACTTGCGGATTTTGCGTTTTCATTTATTTCTTGAGTAGAAACAGAAGTTGATTCAACAATTTCTCCTTCAAAATTTAAATTTAAAATTTTATTTACATCATTAAAATTAGAAATAACTTCAGACTCTTGTTTTTTTAAAGATAATTCTCTAGCTCCTTTTATAGATTTTTCTATATTAATTAATAAGCCATTTGGGCTTTTTTCACGCTCTTGTGATTCCAAAGAAATATTTTCCGATTGTAATTCCATATTTTCGGACGCTTCCTGTTCTGGTGTTACAGTCGCATCCATTGCTACAACACCGTTTGACTTTCCCTCTTTGTAATCTTTAATGTACTTTTTGATTTCTTCTTCAGGAGTATTTTCATCCATCATTTTTTGTACAATTTCTTCTAATTCTTCCATAATTAATTTAAGTTATTTATTATATCTGAGGCAGTTCCTGAATAAATTATACTTTCTGTTTTATCTATTTCTACATCTTTACCAGGTTTTATTCCATCTTTAGCTCTTAATTTAACATCATCAGGGAAAATTGTGTTTTGAAAAGTTGTCATTATTTTTGATTTTATTTTTCCATTATCATATAATCCATCTACAACTAGATTCTTAAATAAATCTGACATTGCGTTTTTATCTTCTAAATTTATAGTTTTAGTTTTATATTGATCTCTTTTTTTCTTTTTATCTTCACCAGTTGTAGTTGTTCCTGAGTAATATTTTATTTCAAGCAAAGTTCCTTTAGGTCCTTTAAATTCAATTCCTGATATTTCTCTTGGTATTCCAGCTGGACTATATGTTTTTTGATTAAAATAATCTGCGTCTTTTGTATATAAAGCATCTAACAATCCTTTAGATAAATCTTGTGTTTCTTTAATATAGTCTTCATTAGTTGCTTCTTCAGAAATTTTAGGTAAAATATCTTCTGTTGAAGTTGTTGAATATTCAATAGACTGTAATTTTAAAATATTAGCAGTAAGATTTTGTTGTAATTGTTCTTTACGGTTTTGTGTTAATACATTTTCAACAGTTGGATAATCAAATTTTTCTAATTTTTCTATAAAATCTTCTGAAATAGATCCTGGTTTAGATTTAGCATTACTTCTTAATTGATCTATAACTTGGTTGTTTGTTGCAACAAGATCATAACTTCCAGCAGCTCCAGTTATACTACCTACATAACCACTTACTTTACTAAAATTTTGTTTTACAAAAGCATCATAGTTTAAACTTCTTGTCCTTGTTCTTTTTCTTGTTTCAGGATCATATGTTTCAGTATAGTTTGTATTATATAAATTATTTAAAGATAAATCACTTACTTTTCCTTTTTCATCTAAAAATTTATTTTCTTTAATTATTTCATTAAACTTTGTTGGGTAATCACTAACCGTAGTGTATGCTCTTAATTGACCAGATTCGTTCATCATACTATTTATTTGGTCAGATGTGTAAGACATTGCTGGTATATTTTTATTATCTGGAGTAAATTTATATTCTTGAAAACAACCATTTGGATTATCACAATTTATAAAAACTTCTCTTTTTCCCTTAGTTGTATTAGTTATAAAACCTTGTATAAATGAATTAACAGCTGGGGGAGCATCTGCAGCAAGTCCACCTGGTCTACCAGTATTTGCAGATGCGTTCTCATAACCTTCACCTAAAGTGCTCATTCCTGTTATACTACCTAATAAATTTTCATCAAGAAGATTTAAATTAGTTAAAAAGCGCATGTCTTCAGGAGTTTTAACTGGTTTTAAAAATATTTCTTCACCTTTATCTAACATAACATCTATGTTTTCAATATTAGACCCGTCCCAAAGAGCTCCATTTGCCATGACTTCACCTAAATCTTCCATTACACCCATTCTCCAGGTTTGGCTTTCATTTTTTTGTTCAGCTGCTATTTTACTATTTTCAGCAAGAGTTTTTTCAATTGCCAATTGAGCCGCTGCAAACTTACTTACACCAGCGGCAGCTTTAGCTCCCATTTCTCTTAAATACTGCCCAGATTTAGTATCAATGTTTAGTTTTGGATTTCTGTAACTCATAATTTAATCTTATTTTTTAAGGTATGGCGCAACATCTCCAGCTATAGAAGCTATATTGCTAACTCCTCCAGTTATAGCACCAATCATATCAGCATTAGCTTGCGTTTCTATAGCTTGTTCATTTTCTAATAGCGTTGAAGCTCTATCAAGCTCAGTTACTTCTCTTGTTTCTCTAGCTCCAAAAACAAACTGCTTGCCAGCCGCTTCTAATCTTTGTATTCTTTGTTTTTCAGCTAATTGCTGTTGTTGTAATTGTTGTTCTCCTTGAGCTCTAAGTTTTTCATTTTGAGCTTCTTGTTGTTCAATACCAGCGGAAACACCTTTTTTACTTTGCAAAGCGGCTTGTGCCAATGCAGTAGCACCACCAGCACTTGCACCAGTAGCTCTTAAAGTATCTAAAGTATTTGCTAATGATATATCAGCTTGTTCTACTTGCATTTCAGCAGCTTGAGTTGCAACACCTAAATTAGCAAATTGATTAGTTAACATACCACTCAAGTCTTTAACATCTTCATAGGGATTTACAATTTCTTGTCTATTATTTCTTAAAGTTTCAAGTTCTTGTTCTAAATCGAATTGTTTTTTTCGAGATTCTTTGGCTGTATTAGCTGCCATTATTCCACCCACTACTGCTCCAGCTACTGAAATACCAGCACCTATCAAGCCTGCCGAAGCTACTGGGTTTTTTTGAAACCAATTTTGATCTGCCATGTTTATTTATTTAATTTATTAATATCCATTGTTAGAGAAAAAGTCTGTTGCTACTGAAAACAATTGTTTTTCTCCTCCAGGGTCTGTGTACCTATCTGTTGTAAATGTAGCCGTAGCATAAAAACCTTTTATACCACTTATTACACTTCCAAATATTATTTCACCTTGTGCTGCTGGACTGTTATTAACTAAGTTAGCAACATAAGCATTTTCTTTTCTGTCAAAACCAGCGTATAGTCTTGGGTATGGCGGATTTTTAGTACCAAAAGTAGCAACATATCCTTGGCCAACACCGGCTCCTGTAGGTGTGCCGCTAATAGCTTGACCATTTGCTGGATTTATAATATATTCACCCATTATATAACTTAATACAGTATTTGCTGAATCATTTGTACTAAGATAAACATTATTGAGTGATTGATAATCTTTACCAGTACCGTCAGAAGCTAATGTTGTTAATTCCCAACCATTATTACCTTCATAACTCATTGTACTAAAAGTTTTTGATCTTATTGGGTCTGGATTAAATACAACGGTTACAGAGCTTGGTTGTACATCTCCATAAAAACTATTTCTACTAACAGATGTATCATTATGTATAAACAATTTTTCATTTTTAAATGAATAAAATCTATTACGCATGCTAAATATTTGATCAGGTTGATAAGTATATAAACTTGTCCAACCGTTTATAGAATCGTCAAATGATAAAGTTTTATACGTAGTATTTGTATTATATACAGTACTTTGTTGAAGAGATAAAATATATTGATCTGTATAAAGATCATAAGCACCTCTTACTACTCCTGCACCAGCATTGGTATCTATATTGTTTAATTCATCTCTAAAGAAGTCTTTCATTCCATAAGATGATATCTCAGTCATACCGTCTCTGGATAGCCTTAAAACTGCATTGTTGTTTTTATCTGTGAAATATTTTCTATAGCCATAAACAGCAAAACTTTCTGGATTTTTACTTATTCCATATTCACCAGCGTAAGGTTGTAATACTCCTATAACTAAATTAGATGCCGTTACGGTACCACCGCCTTCAGCAGCATATATTGCATCCTTGTCTATTAAAGCCCTACTTACTTTGTATTCTTGAAAAACAAGCATGTTTGTATCTTCAGCATATAGCTTTTGTATAGAACCACTTGCCGGATCAGCACTTTTTGTTATATCGCTACCTACAGGAAAAACGTTAGTATCATTTACACCTGTTCTTGAATTAAATATTCCAGAGTATATTATAGAACTAAATAACCTAGAAGCGTTTGGATTATCTTCAACTAAATACGCTCTTGGAGAAAAATCTACAGAAGTGTTATTAAAACCTCCACGTATTCTTGATTCTTCAATTGCGAAAGGAGTTCCTTGAGATGTGTCTGCCACAACAGGATATCCACCAGCTATAGTGCTAGGTATACCAAAAGAACCGTTCCAAATAGGTTGGTCGGTTACATATTGCCCGCTAAGCGTCTTTTTTAATACAAAAGTGTTAAAGTATTTTACTTCTATTGTTACTCCTGGCATAATTAATTATTACTTATTTTTTATTTAAATTACTTCAAATACAATACCCGTTATGCTTTGATCTACAAAGCTTTCTGATCTACTACTAGATGCGTGCACTGGCATACAATTGTCATAAAACAAATCTATGACAGCTGATTGAGTAGTAGCGTATAACCAAACACCACATGCATTACCTGAAGTTATAGCATTTGTTCTATCTATTTGAATAGGTGAAGAAGCAGTTCCACCACCACTAGCGGTTATTAAATCACTAAAGTCTTGACCTAAAGTTGGGAAATTTACATATAAATAAAATCCATTTTGATTAGCTACAAGACTTGATGTTATATTTATTAATACACATTCTTCACTTTCTATTTCTCCGTTTTGAGTAACAGTCACTGTCAGTTGAGTGTCTTTTACAAAATTAACAGGAGCACTTAAATCTAACGTGTAGTTAACTTGTGCTGTAGCTCCTGGATCTGAACAACTTACAACCAAATCATAAGATTTAGATTCAGTAGCAGAACTTATATTTTTAAGAGTTGTAGCACTTGTATTACCCACAACTGGAGTTGTTAATTCAAAATAGTTTACTTGTGTGTTGGTTGTATCTCCAGTTACTTTTTGAGAAACTATATTCCAAGTTAAGTCTTTACCGGCTAGATTAGTATTATTAGCTCCATTAACTGAAGACAAAGTTACTAATGTTGATGTTAAATTTCTATTAGAAGTAATTGTACTACCTGAAGCTGGGCTAGCTGTAATAGTTGGGGAAACATTATTTACTGTTGCAAATTCGCTAAACAAAGTTGTAGTAGGGACATTACTTGCGTCAATTATTATAGACCTAAAATTAAAAGTAAATTCTCTAAGTTTAGGATTTGAATTAAAATACACTTGACTATAATATGTAGAAGTTGTTCTAATTTTATAAAAACCACTATCCAAGTATATTTGGAAATAAGGTCCAGCAGATGGTAAATTTTGAACATCTTGACCAGTACCATCAATTACACTTGTTAAAGTAAATGAGTTATTACCTGCTATTGTTATAACTTGTCCAGTTTGGTTTAATAATTGAAAACCAGCATTTAATATATCTCCTCCACTAGCCAAGGCCTCAGACCAGTTATTTGTATTAAAACTACTTAGTGAAGCTCCACCACCTGTTCCTGTCAATATAGCTGTGTTTAAAGAAGATATAAGACCAGATGAAGTTGTTTCCCAATATATATCTAATAAAGATTCTACAGGTTCTGTTTCATAAACAGCTAAATACTGAAGACCAGGAGGTGTAGCACTTGAATTTACGCTTGATATTTGACCTATTTTAGAATTAGTGCTTATTCTAGCGATTAAAGGATCAGATTCATGGTCATAAAATTGTTTAAACCCTGCAGTTAATGTTGTAGGTACTTCAAATAAATCTTTCATAGTAGATATTATCGAAGCAGTATCACCTTCTGTTGAAGTATAATATTGTTTATTACTTAATCCAAAATCACTTGGGTCTATTAATACAGCAGTATTTTCAACTCTTCCAAATAAACGAACAGAGCTTCTAAATTGTCTTTGTTCAGGACCAACTTCCGATAAATCTCTAGGTATTTTATTAATATTATCTGCTATTAAAACAGCGTGAGAAGTATTACCTATTTCTAAAGTTGTAGAATCTGGGTAAGCAGCCATTATACCAGGTAAATAAACATTGTAATATTCTTGCTCTGTTTGCTTAACTACTATTTTATATGAATACCAACCTAATGGATTATAATTAGCGCTTGCAACATTGCCATTATATAAACCAGGCCACTCATCTGTTTGATTAGGCGCAGAAGGAGATATACCAGAATTAAATAACATTTTTATAGAATCACCTGGCCATTCGTTTTGCTCTAAACCTTTACCAAAATAAGGATGATATATGGTTGAACCTTGATTTGCTGCATTTAAAATAACAGTAGATTGTCTTCCATATCTATCTGCTAAAACTACACCAACTTGATAATTTCTGTTTTGTTTAACAGATGAATTAGGATATTCTACTTTACTTACTTTTACTTCTTCATCACCAGCAGCTCTAAATGTTATAGTTCCAGACGCGTTCGTTGCAGCATTACTTATTGTTACTGATGTCACGGGTGATCCAGTAATTGAAGTTACAACAGTTCCTTTTACTATTCCTGTTCCATAAATGTAACTACCTATATCTATTGTTCCAGAAGAACTAGAAAAATTTAATGTTGTTCCTGATGTGGAACCAGGTACAACAGCTGTTCCTTTATCTAAAGCAATATTATTTTTTTCATTTATTGCTATAGTATAATCTAGTACCGCGGGAGGTGTATGTTTATTTTGATAATTAGCATATATAACTCTATTTCCACTTATCTCTTGGGCAAGGGCTCTTACAGGAACTTTATCATATACTCTTATAAGCTCATCAGAAGGAAGAGTTCTAAATGGTTTTGTTGACTCATATAAATATTCTATATCTCCATCACTATTTATAGTAATGTTTGCAACAGGTATTGTATCAACAACCTTAACAGCTAAAGCATCTGATTCTTTAAATAATATATCTAATTCAGATATTTTAAAATCATTAGCAATAGTTGATCCTGCAAAACCACCACCTGTAGATAACTCACTAGGTCTTGGAATTATTATTTTTATAATATTAACTTTATTTTCTACAAATGAAACTATAGAACTTCTATAAGCATTTGCTTGGTCGTCTAAGCCAGGCGTTGATGTAGTCGAGTCTGGTTTTATATACATAAAGTAACCATCTTGCTTAGGTATAAAAGCAACTTGAGTAAACGGAGCTATTAAAGAATATTCACCATCATCAAATTTAAATCTATAACTAAACCTTACAAATAAATCGTCTAAATAATCAGAATCTCCAGTAAATAATGAACTATATTTAGGGTTTGCATTAAAAATAATTTCTGTACCAATAGCTAAAGCTGGAACATTAGATGTTGTTCCTGTCAATGTTATAGCTATAGCACTTGGAAATGTATTAACAGTAACTCCAGTTATTGTTTGAATATTATTATTAGCATCTACATAAGAAACAGTAGAGCCAACATTATTTGTATATGGATTAACTGGACTAGCCGTTAAAACTTCACCTTTTAAAGAACCTCCTGAAATTGGTAAAGAAGTAGCTTGAGCAGCTATAGCACTACTTAATATAACACTACCACCATTAGGTAAAAATTTACTTGTAGCATCTTCCATTGTTGTTTCTATAACAGTAGAGCTTATTTCTCTATATAGTTCTATAGGTTTATATGGATTATATTTTGCTACTGATATTTGATCTTCATTAGTATAATAATCAGGAGTTGCTAAACCATTTGGGTTAGCTCTGTTTATGTTTATTTTTCTAGGCTGGTTTCTATTGTCTGTCCAAAACAAAAACTCTTCTAATTGATTAATACCAAATATTGGATTTGTTTTAGAAAAATTAAGAAAAGCTCCTTGAACTAAAAGAGTAGAGCTATCATTATCAACACTATAGCTGTATATATAATTTTCTGCAGTTGTAGAGTATGATCTTTGTGTGTTAGGTGCTGGGTCTGTATAGTCTGTTAAGAAAACATAAATCATACCAGTTGATTCATTAGCAAAATAACCTATACATGTAAGATCTGTATTACCAAAATCTTTAATTAATTTATTACCTAAAACATTTTCAAGTGAACCAACACTATCACTTTCGGACCTACTTACTTGTACATTTACAGCATCTCTATATTCTCCATTAGGGATAAGTCTAGCATCTAAATCTTTGTTTAGTTTACTTTTTATAAAAGTATTAGTGACTTTAGGCATATAACTTTATGATTTAATCCATTTAGACTTGCCTCTCATAATTTGAGTAAACTCATCTAACTTGATGTTTGATAATCTGATCTTTGCGTTTCTTAATTTTGCAGTCTTTTCTCTACTAAGTCTATTTACTACATATTCAGGTTGATTTGCTCTTGTAGATATTATAGCATGACTTAAGTATGCGTACATTGCTTCCTCAGCCATTTTAGGCACTCTAGTGTCACCATCGGCTGCTAAGCCATCTGATATATATTCTAATATAATTAACTTGTCAGAGAGATCACTAGAGAAAGAAAATTTGTTGTCTCTTTCATTTATAGTAAACCATCCATTTATCTGCGCTATTTCAGGTTGAATACCATATTGACCACCAACAGTTCCAAAACCGTTACCAAAACCACCACCATATATGTTAGAGAAAAAAGAACTGTCTTCTAATTCTTTATTTAAATTCTTTAAATTATTATCTCTCCATCTTTTGTTAACTATAGATGTTCCTTGTAGATTTCTTTCAAAATTATCTTGAGTAGGAATTCCTTCACCATCTTGAATAGGTGTTCTATATGGATTACTTGTTAAAGTAGTAGGATAAATAATGTGTTTAATACCAGCTTGATCAACCCAGTAAATATTCACATAGTTAACATAGTCTTGTGGTATAGGCACACTTAAATTTGGTGGTATAGTAAGCTCTTGAGATTTTATACTTTTAAGTGTATCGTAACTAAACTCTTGTAATCCTCTTTTAGCAAAAAATAATACATCACTTTTTTTAACTGTACCTATTAATTTACCATCTCCAATGTAACCAACCATAAAGTTGTCTATAATATCGTTCAAAGTTATATAAGAATAAGAACCCCAGTTTTCTTGAACAGTAGAACCATAAGCATCTCTGTTACCATATTCGCCACCGTTTGTTGTTTTTAGTTGAACAACAAAACTTGTATTTAATGCTATAGCTGCTGTTACAGTAATAACATTATTAGCTACTGTATAAGCTGCTGTGTACTCTGTGTATGTAGCTACTCCAGGTGCTGCTGTGTATAATTTAAAATTATTTAAAGCATAATTTGTTTCTAAAGGATTAAAGCTTCCAAAAACTAAATCAGTATCAAAAGTGCATGTATATGTTTGACCAGCAGCTGCATTGCTGACAAGAAAATCTTGTGAGCCAGCGTAATATTGTGCATTGTTTTCTGTTATTAGTGCCATTTATTAACTTTTTAAATTTGTTTCCTCTGCTTGCGCTTCTTGCGCTGCTGCTTGTACTATTTGTGGATCTTTAATTATTATACCCGCATATTTTAATATGTTAATAATCAATGTGTTTTGTTCAGCAATGTCTAATTGAAAGTCTACAGACAAAGAAGAATTATAGACATATTGACCTAATGTACCAACTGTAAACGCCCAAGATGGGTTAGTTGGTGCAAATAAGCAATTTACTGCTAAAGTTGTTGCTGCTGTAGCAGGCGAAACTTTGATTAATAATTGTGGGACTGTAGCTGGCGCAATTGCAGCAGCTGTTTGAGTTGTAAAGCAAATAGGATAACTTGCTGTTGGCAATGTTAATTTAGATTTTGTAATTTCAGTATAATCACTTTTACTCGTTAATTGTACAACTGATTGTATATTAGCAGGTTGACCTGTCTGTGAAGCTGGAGTTGTTGCAGTGATTTCTCCTAGCTTATATATTGTTTTAGTACCTGTATATATAAATCCTGTATTTGCAGCATTATAGGTAAAATCTGTTTCCTTTTCAAAAGGAAATAACTTGTATGATATATTTTTAAACATATCAAAAAACTCAGTATCGTTTTGGCGATTACTTTGATTAAGGCGGTTAACTTGATTACCGTCAGGAAAATACGATTCAAATATATCATTTTGAACCTGCGCAGCAAGACTATTGAATTCAGCTGGAGGAATATAACCCCTCTGCTCTTTATTCAGTATGAATAATACTGTAGTGTATACTGTGTTTATATTTACCGCCATTGTATTTTAATTTTGAATAATAGTTAGGCCACTCTCTATGAGTGACCTATCTACTATATAGTATTACATGTTATGAGAATTTTTTCTCTATTGATTTGTATATTTCCAAACCTTCGTCAGTTTTAAAGAAAGCTGCCATAGCTGAGTATGGATGCTCATCAAAAGGAACTGTCATGAATTTTTTATTATTTGAAGCCCAAACAAAAGTTCTTTGATCGTCTAATAACTTAATTACTCCAGCTTCAATAGCTTGGATAGCAAAGTTTCTTAACATTACGTTTTCATCATTAGCTAAATCTAAAAACAGACCTGGATTTTCTTTTGCGAAAAACATAAGATCTCTTTTTATTTCTTTACTTTTCATTTTAGAAACTTCTGAACCTACTTCAACTCTAAGTATAGCTTCCATTTGATCTATATCCATAGATCTTGCAGCTACTAAAGCATCTATTTCTAGTTCAATATCACCAAGTTCATCTGTTGCAATAGCAATAGGATTAAACTCATAATATTTTTTATTTAAACCAGGATGATAAAGAGACAATAGTTTTTGTAAGTTTTGTTGCTCTTTAGCAACTTTTAATTCACCATTTTGAAACATTATATGACCTAGAGTAACTTCACCTTTTTGTTCATCAACAAATGGAGAGTTTTGGTTAACTGCAAATCTTAATTCTCTTTGCATACCAGTATCTGGTTCAAACCAAAGCAAAGGAGATCTGTGATGATGCTTGCTTTGCATTGTGTAAGTTAATGGTTTATGTCTGTCTTGTAAAAGATATACTCTATCTTTTATTTCCCACTTAGGTTTTTTAATTACCTTTTGTGAAGTTTGTTCTACATATTTTGTAGTTTCAATTTCCTGAGGAGCAACCTCAACTTTTTTAGCTGTAGCTTTTTTAGCCATGATATAATAAGATTAAATAATTTAAAAGAGTAATAATTACCCCCGTCAATAAGACGAGGGTAACATTACTTTAATTGATCGATTACTTAGTGAAGATTACGAAGTTATTCGCAGCCTGAACACAAAGACATCTCTCTGATAAGAAGTGTACTTGCATCGCGTCTAGATCAGAAGTATAAGCTCCTCCAACAGATCCAGTCAACCATGACTTCATACGACGGTCATCAGCTTGAGAAGCGCGATAACGTACGTGTAAGAAAGGTCGGCGGATGTTAGTGCCTAAAGTTTGATCATAAACAGTAGAAGTTCCAGCAGGAACTAATACTCCTTCAATTGGAGCAATACCGTCAGTACCGTTAGCTTTAACTAAGCCACCACGAGTAGAAGCATCGTTAAGATATTTCCAGTCTGTCTTATAGAAGTCATAAGAACCTCTTCGGAAACCTGTGAAACCTAAGTTCAACGCCATTTCTTCAGAATTCTCAAACAAACCATAAGCAGTTCCACCGTTTGCTCCAGCAGATAAACCAGCAAGCATATCGTCAAGCTCTAATGAAAGTGCTCTGTTAACAAACAACATGTTCTCTTCAATAGCTCCCTGAGTATCAAGGTTCTTAAGAACACTGTCAAACTCAGCTAAAGTTCCACCGTAAGCAGAGAAGTTATTACCTCTTGTCTTAATAGCAGAGAACAATCCTTGAGTACCTTTGTTGTTAGCTCCTAAAGCAGCAGAACCAGCAGCAGCTAATTCTCCTTCAACAACTGACATTTCCAAGTAATCTTCAAAACGTAGTCGTGTCTCAGACTCAGCTTTAAGATACCAAAGATATCCACCTGTTCCGTCTTCAGTAGCAACTTCTACCCAACCAATCTGTGCAGTGTCAGATCCGGAGATTTGATACTTAGACTTGATAATGATAGGTGAGTTACTGAATTGAGTGAAAGAAGGAGTAATAGACTCTGCAGTAGCATCGCCAAGTCCTTTTCCATACTCAGAACCGTAAACAAAGATCTTAAGATCTGTACGCGCTCCAGCTCCAATACCTCCAGCGGCTGTTGCAGCAGAAACTGCAGCTGCTCCGTAAGGTGCGACTGTGATAGTAGCATCAGCTCCTCCAACAACACCAGCGGTTCTTGCAGTTACTATTGCAGTACATTCAACTCCATTAGTTGGATCCATTATAACAATGGTGTCTTTGACAGCAATAACGTTAGTTATGCTAGCAGTAACATTGAAAGAAAGTACATTAATCGGATTACCAGCTGCCATGATAACGTTATCATAAGCAATGTGTAAGCGATTCTGTTCTGACCAGATAACCTGATCGGATGTCATAGGCATTTCAGCTCCTACCATACGTAAGAAACCAGAAAGAGTTCTGTTTCCGTAACGCTCTACTTCTTGTTCGTAGATCTCAGGTAAGTACTGTTGTGCGAAATCATTGTTGCCATCTGTGAAACTAAGATAGTTAGTCTCCAGGGCTTGTAGTTTTTGGCTTGGAATTAATGATCCAAACTTTGGTGCTAATGCCATAATTTATATAGTTTTAAATTTTGATTTTTTTAATTTTAAGTTTTGAAGAATCATTCATATTATTATTTACCACCTTTACTTTAATCCCATCTTTAAACCCATCAGTCTGTGAAGCCTGCCTTGGATTTGTGCTAGGATTTTTAGAACCATCAACAACCTCTCTGATTGCGTCAGCTTTTCCTTGTTCATAAAAATGACTTGCAATAGTATCTACATTCTCAGCGGCATAAATAGCTTTATGATAGCCTTGTTTATCTGATATTTTACCTTTGTTGTCAAAGAACTTCCCGACAAGGTTTGTAATATTTGATTGTTTTTCAGCTACTTTGCTTGCGTTTTGCACACCATACCTGTATTTCTTTTCACCTACATTGAAATCAAAACCTTTGAAATCAGAAGTAAAATAATCTTGAGTTTGGTTAACAAAATCATTATGACGCTCAGTTGCAGTTTCCTGCTCCTTCGTGTATCGGTCGAAAAATTCCATAGCTTTTTGTTGCTCTTGAGTTACGCCGGGTCTCAACTTGATATCGTCGTAGTATTTACTCTTAGCGCTTTCCAAAAAATTCTTTGCTTTAGCGACTTCTTCTTTTATTGCGAGTTTCTTTTTGCGGATGTCTCGCTCCTCTTCTAGTTCTTCATCATATGAAAAATTATCTTCCATAAGGAAATTAATTTCTTCATTATCTAAATGTGGTTTAGTTTGTTTATAATATTCTCTTAATAATGTATTATTATCAACATTAGAATAATCAGCATTTAAACGCACATAATCTTCAATGCTTCCACCTGTCTCTTCCATAAAAGAAACAAGCTTTTCAATATTTTCTGGTAAAGGTTTATCTATTTGTTTAGGTTCTTTAATGTTTTCCTCTACTTTTTTAACTTCTTCAATTACATTTTCTGTAATTTCTTGCAATACTGGCTTTTCATCTTGAACTTCTTCAGTGGACTTTGGTATTTCCTCTCCCACCTTCTCGCTATCTTCGGATGATTCGCCCACAGAAATTTCCTCTGTTTCTCCGATTTGAATGGCATCGTCTTGTGTTTTTTCTTCTGCAGGTACAACTACTTTAGTTATCTCCTCTTTTTTTATTTCATCTTCAGGTTCAGATATTGTTATTTTTTTTATAGCATCTTGTGCTTTGGTTTCTTTACCTAGATTTTTAGGCTTAGACTTTTTTATCTTAAAGTCGCCTTCTTGTTTCACTTCTGTTGACATAATATAATATAATTAAATAAATAAAAGATTTATTCTGGACCTAATGATCCAAGATTAAACCCACTTAAATCATCATTACCTTCAGATTCAAAATTTATAGGTAATAAATCATTTTTTCTTTGATCAATCATTTCTGATTGTTGTGTTCCTTGTATTCTTGTTCTTTTATCTTTTCGATCTTCTATTTCTTTTTCTCTTTCTAATTCAACACCAGCTCTAGCTTTTGCTAATTGCATTTGATAATTAAATTCTTCAGCCATAAGCTCTCTTTTTATTTGAGCTTCATTTTGCATGCGTTGTATTTCAAACTGAGACTTAGCTTGTTCAATACTTACTTTTTCTTGAGTTAAAGCTTGTTGCTTTTGAACTTCAGACATAGCAGCTGCTTCAGAAGCTTGTGCGTTTGCTTGCGCTTGCGCTTGTATGTTTTGTTGTTGAGCAGCTTGCTCTCTTTCAATTTTTTGAGTTTGTCTAAGCTTTATGTATTGATTAGCTAATTTTGTATTTTTAATTTCTCTAATATCAATTGCGTCAGACAATGCAATTGCTCCTGTTTTTAAGGCAATTTGTACATTTTGTTCTAATTGAGCTCTTTCTTCATCTTCAGGTTCTAGTTGCAAATAAATACCAAAATCATGAATTTGTAAATTAATTAATTCACTTAATGTTTCAGTATTAAATGTACTTATAGAATTCATTAATGCACTTTTGTTTAAAGGATTTTTTATTATATCTGCTGTTTTTAAACTTATATTTTCACAAGTTCTAAGACTAATATAAAGTAAAGAATCCATCATATGTCTAGTTGCTACATTAGAAGCATTTGCTGCCATTTTTTGCAAACCAACTAAGGAATCTTTATCAGGCATACTTCCGTCTCTTGCTTCGTTTAATCCAGTTACATCACGTATCATTTGCAAATAATACTGATATGTGCCAATCAAACTTTGAATTTTAGCTTGACCAGACGATGAAGATAATTCTGATATAGGTACCTTGCCAGCGTTCATACCACCTTCTTGAGTAAGTGATCTACCAACTATAGAACCAGTTTGAAAATACATGTTTAAAGCTTCAGCTGGATTATAGTTAGTTCCGTTACCTAAGTCGACTTCTGCTAAACCGTCCATATCTAAAAACACACCATCAGGTACTATTCTTGACATTACTTGTTGCAGTTTAAGATGAGTAAGTTGTATCATATCTGCAAAGCCACATATCTTGCCTACCATAGATTCAATTCTACCTTTGTATATTCTAGGTGCTGATATACAATAATTCATTTCAACTTTAGTTGTATCGGCATATGGCCTAGTCATATTTTCTGCTAGTTTCCATTCTAACATATAGTTATTACCTAAAACTTTAGCTCCTGTATATAAAACTTCTATTGTTCTTGTTACAATATCATATCTATCGCTTTCAGGTGGATTATAACCATCAAACTTTACTAAAGCTTTTTCAAGTCCTTGATCTGTTTTCTTTATTTTAAAAACCTGATCATGATATGTTTTATATTCAAAATACATAACCTGTATTGTGTTTTGATCATAATTACCCCAACCTGTTATATATTGAGAATTACCAGGCATTTGTTGTATTTTAAGTAACTCTTCTTCTGGTATATTTGGATATTGTTTTTTTAACTCTGGTATAGTTATAGATTTTACTTCGCCTACATAATAAATATCTTCAAAGTTAGGGTCTTCAGTATATGAATAAACCATATAAGCAGGATCAACATAATCAATTTTTATACCTTCTGTTTTGTTAAATTGAGTTTTTGAAGCGCTTATACCTATTACAGCCAAGTCATAAGCTAATCTTCTTTGAGTTTCTTCGTATTTATTTTTAGCTAAAACATTATTTATAACTTCTTCTTCAGCAATTTCAATTTGCTGTTTATAATTCATTTGCATGTATAAGTCTAATTCTTCTTTACTAGCTGGTAATTCTTCTGGATTAGTTGTATTAAATAAATTAATACCTAATTTATTTTTAAGACCTGTCAATAGTTTTTTATTATTAATATCTCTTAAAACTTTTCTTGAATATTCACTTTTTTGTTTAATAGAATAAGGATCTTGTGCTACAGTATTAATGTCATAAGACTTATTAGACATTCCATTAACAACAATATCTACAAACTTAGGGATAACAGCAACTGGAGTCCAGTCTAAGTTAAGATAAGATAAATCACCATTTATAGATAATTCACTTTTGTATTTAGCTACAGACTGCTCTCCTCTTGCATATAACCTTAATTGATGAAAATTACTGTAGCTTTGAGCATATCTATTTCCTGATCTTCCTTCTTGAAACCATTCTCCTTCAATAGCTCTACCTACTTGAATACCATATTCTAAGCTTGATTTTTCTTCCTCACTTACCACTTGGTTTGGAAAAGAACTGTTTGTATTAGTTTGGATTTTCATTTATTAAAGTATTTTTGAAGTATTTCCACTATTATTATATTTTTTAATACCTAAATCAATAGGTTTATATATTTTCTTTTGAGCAGGCATATACCTATTCTTATTGCAAGCCATCAAAGCTAATCCTGAACTAATAGAAGCATCATGCTTTGTTCTATTATTTATATTGAATTTAGCCCAATCATTTAATGTTCTTTGGAAATACATATCTCCATATCCATTTTCTAAAATACCAACGTTAGTATTTATATAAGTTTCAATAGCAGCTGCGTGAGCTTGCTTTATATCTTCACTAGAGTTTGGTATACCACCTATTTCTCTTTCAGTTACTGATAATTTATTCCAGATCTTATCTGGCCTATTCATTGAATAACCTCTATAACCTCTTCTTTTAAAATGATATAATAATCTAGGTTTATTATTCTCCGCTAATATAGGCATACCGTAAAAAATACAAGCCATTAAAACATCTTCAAAAAATATCTCAGCTGTTTGAGGTCTAGCTATATATTCTAAAAAGAAATGATTAGGAGGTACGTTTTCCATACTAAACTTAGTTAAGCCGTGTAAAGAACCATTAGAACCTCTACCATCTACCGTACCTGATATATCATAACTATCACAACCAAAAGCACCTAAGTGCTCATTTCCAGGATGTTTGCCTTTATTATCTATTACAATTCTATTTTGTAATTCTAAAGCTGGAACCCAAGATATATTAAACCTACCATCTTTATTTGGAACAAATATAACTCTAGTATCTTTTTGACCATGTTCCCACTGAAAGCTACCAACTGTTATTGTTGAAGTATTTTTTAAATCAACATTGTAATCTATTTGCTCGTATATCTTAGTAAGATTAAATAAAGATTCTTTTGCTTCATCTCTAAATGCATGTTCTTCTGTTCTTGGAAACTGCCTAAAATATTCATTTAAACCGTCTTGGTCTTGCTTTAATCCTTCAACTTCATTGTTCCAATGATCTATAACTCCTTGTTCTATTGTATCACCAAAAGCATCTATTGTTTCTTTTTCAGGTTTATCAAATACTGGATAGCCATAAGAATCTATAAATCCTTCATAATTCCACTCCATAGGTATAAATAAAGAATACAAGCCTGAGCTTGTTTGACCATTAGCATTTCTTTTTTCAACATTAGAACTATAATAAAGCTTTTTAAAATTTTCACCACCTTTATCTAAAGAGTTTGATGTTGAACCCATCATGCATTTACCTATAATTCTACTACCTAGCCTTAAACATGTTTTAGTAACACGCCAATTATTTAATATGTTTGTTGGCTTTTCCCATTTACCTGATTCATCATGAACAAGTAACTTTAGTTTTTCACCATCATAAGAGTTATCTCCTGTATTCTTCCAGTCTATTGTTGTATCAAGACCGGATATTTCTTTAAGCTTTTCGTTATTGTCCAGCTTTTTTCTTGTAAACTTTGTGGCCGGTACTCTATACGCCAGTTCTGTTTTTGGCCGATCCATTCCATCTTGTATGGGTTTGAAAAAGAAAGGGTAGTTGACTGATATTGGTACAACTTTATCGGTAAACATTTTTTTGGCATCTGGTCCTGATTTTGATAATATACCAAATCTTGAGTCTGTCGATATTGTTGCAGCGTTGACTGTTTCACCCGATGCCATGAATGAAAAGCCACTCCGTCTATTTTTAAGGTAGCACATTCCATAGCTACGTTTATCGGCTCTACAGGCTTCCCAGAAGATGTAGAACAGTCTATTTGATTCACGAAAATTGGGCTGGCCAACGTCAATCTTGCTCCACTGCAAGTACATATAATGAGTACCAGTAATATATGTAGGCTTATTTTTGTTAATAAACCAAAAACCTTCTTCGCGTTTTTTAAATTCATCATCTATATAATCGTGCCATTTTTCTTTAAATTCATTAGGGTATTCTTCCCAGTCAAATACAGATTTTATTTTGTTTAACTCTTTAGGATATTCTGAATATTCCCATTTGTTAGTTTCAAATACGTAGGGTTTTTCTTCTTTTGGTAAAGCTATTTTTAAACCTTGTATTTCGTATATGTCACCTATTTTACCAGTTTTGCTTATAACAACTATATCATGTTCTTTGTTGTAACCATATTCCCATTTTGCATATCTATTGGTTCTATTTAAAACCTTGGGTTTTATATGATTATCTAGTATTCTATATAAGTTTTGTTGATACATTACTTTGATCTTCCTTCAGCAAAACCTTTAAAGATTTTTTCTTTAACAACCTCTGTTGGTTTTTCGTTTAATAAATCTTCTTCAGTTTGTATTCTTGTAAGAATTTCAAAAGCATCAAATATTGCTAGTTTTTTTGTTGCAGCGGCATTTTTAAGTCTGTCAGCTGATATATCATCCCCTGAGTCAACGATCTTTTCTTCTGCCACCTTGATTAATTCCTCAACTGCTTTTCGCCCAGCTCGGATTATATTCAACTTCGTCTCCTTGGTGTTCATATTTAATTACAATATCATTTGATTTCATACAATATAATCGCTCTTCGTTTATGAAAAATTCATACTCACCATCTGGTGTGTAACCAACTACATCTCCTGGAGTGATTTTAAGAGCTTCTAAGGAACTATTACCGTATTTTAATATACCAATAAGCTCGCGTTCTTTATCTAACGTTAGATCATTATTACTTACAAGTGGTTTTACAAAACATCTATTGTTAATTGTATTCCACTTTTCTTTGTTTTTGTACATATAGACTTGGTCCATTGCAACAAAATATAAATTTTCTGTAAACTTTGATCTACTTGTTTTTTGCTTACCTCTTATATCTCTAAATGTTCTAAAAACATTATGGTGTATAACCACAATATCACCTTTAGATATATTTGTTTTATAAGCAATTGGTGTTGAAATAACTTTGGCCATATTACTAACTGATCTAAAATTATCTAAATCAACGTTAGTTACGAGGCTTTTGTCACCTACTTTTATTTCATTATTGTATTGGCTGTTTAATGGCTCTACAATAAAATCAAATAGGCTTTTCATTTAGTACTCTAAATCATACTCAATTGATACAGCCATGTTGCAGTTGAACTTTTTCCAAGGTATTACTTCATCTTTTTTCTTGATGTGAATACTATATGAATCATTTTCTTCGTCATGTAGTATATGAGAGATTTCATGTCCCCCATATACTTGTTGACCTACTGCATAGTGCATTGCATCGTTTTTATAATCAGAACCTATACTTATTTTTCTGATTACATTAGTCATTTTCTTCCTCAGGAATTAGCTCATAAGATCCATCTTTTAAATCGATGTTAACCTTACCATATTTGTCTTCAAGCTCCTTTTTAATAACTTCCATTTGCTTAGACTCTTCAGCGAACATTGTTACTAGATCTGCTTTACGCAATTCACCAGCACCAATTTCTCCTTGAATCTGTACCATTTTGTTATTAAGCTCAGTCACTTGCTTAAGCTCTTCCGGGGTTATTTTGCTATTTTCTTCCATTTGATTTAATTTAATTGTTTTCATTTGTTTTTATTATTACCTATATTTTTACCTTTTTCCCATGTCCTACCAACAAAGTATGCACCGTACACGGTTACTAGTAGTGATTGAAAGATAGGTATATAGGTTGGTTCTATATTAAAACCACCTATGTTACCGTCAAAGAAAGCACACGCTGTAAAGATAACTGTTAAATATACAATAATCAATGGTCGTATGTTTTTTGATAAAAAACTATCAGACTTCATATCTGAGTCCCATCTTTTGGTAACTTGTTGTTGAGCTTCGCTATCTGCTTTTAAAAGTATTTCTTTAATAGCTTTTTGAGCATTTAGCTTTTCTTCTTTTGATGTTGTTAAATTATCTAACACTTCGCCAACTTGTTTGACTACGCCGCCACTTAACAATTGTAATAACTTACTCATGCTTTTCTATATGCTTCTTTTTCCCAAGGCAAATTCTTTGCCCCTTCAACCATAGAAGCTCTTGAGTACTTTTTACCTTTCCAGTAAACATTATTATTATCGTAATCAAGATCGCCTCTTTCCATTTGATCAATGTGAACCATTTCATGGTCTACAACTTTTTGTTTCTCTAATGGAGATAGGTTTTTGTTAACTAAAATAGTTCCATTATTATTAGCCTCTCCCATTACACCTTCTTCAAGATTTCTCTCGTATATAGGTGTATTGCAAGTGCAAATAGGTGAATCCATTTTAAAAGCCATATTACTTTTTCTTATAAAGTTTTGCTGGAGATGGCTTCATCATTTTAAGAGCAGAGTGCTTAGACATCCAAGATCCACCCATTTTCATTGGAGACTCACCAGCCATTTTATTAGGAGACTTCATCATTTTAGCAGCAGCTCTTTCGTCTACTGGCATATCCATCATAAGATCTTTTTTCTCTTGAGCAGCAGATTCCAACTTCATTGGTGATTTCATCATTTTAGGTCCTTCACCAGCAGCAACTTCTAGTTCTCTTTTCTTTTCGTATTTAGCTGCTTTTTTATTACCAGACTCATAGTCAGCAATAGCGTTTCTAGCGTAATCTTGCTCTATTCTTTGTTTTGATTTTTTCAAAGGTGCGTTTTTCATTTTTAATGTTGATTGAGGTTTAACTAATTCTTTTGGGTTTTTAATTATTTTTTGAAGTCTAGCTTTTTTTGGTGATTCTACAATTTTTCCAGATGAATTTGATTCATATTTTGTTGGATAAGAGTAATTTTTTGCTTTTCCAGAAGACGTTTCTCTTGTTTTAATTTCACCAACGTCACTACGTAGTTTAGATTTCAACATGTACTTGTTTTTTTCGCCTGCGATATCTGCGCGTTTGTCAAGTACATCTCTATTTGCATTTGCCCCTCCCTTTCTGTCAATAATTTTTTTGGCTTTTTTATTGGCAATTTTCGCAACTCTTTCATTTCCAAGTACATAATCTTTACCTGATAAAACTCTACCAAGTTTTTTTAATTTTCCGTTTTTTTCTTTTTCCGGCATTATTTCTTATTATTATTTTTGTTATTTACCATTTAACCTTATCGGCCCAATAAGCAGCAGACATTTTGCCTTTTGCTATGTTTTTTCCATGACGGGCTTTAAAGGATTTTCTTTTAGCTTTCATTTTAGCAGACTCTCCAGATTTTGGCTTACCAGCTGTACTAGCTCCTTGCTCGCCAAAACGTATAATCTTTTCTTTACCATTAGCACATGCTTTTACAACGTGAGACTTTTTAGGATGTGAAGTTGTTTTCTTTGGCTTATTACAAGCCATATTTGCTTTTACTAATCTTACTGACATAATATTATTTATTCACCACAGGGCTTACCTGTTTTAACATTTACCCAATTCTCTTTTTCAAACCAGTCTCTAAGTGTAGCACCTTTTTTTCTAGCGCCTTTAACATTAGTAGAACTTGATCTTTTGTATTTGCCAGATCTACCGGCTGATTCTTTAGCTCTTACAACTTTGTCTTTTTGAGCTTTACTCATGCCTCTAACTTTAGCTAGCGGCAAGCACACTTTCTTGGTGCCTCCACCTTTTACTTTGCTTTTAGCCATTTTGTTTTTGTTTTATGAAGTTTGCCATTTCTAAACCTAGCTCCTTACCTTTTCTTGAATCTGATTTGTAATGTGCCTTAGCTATGTTTCTACTATCAGATATATCTTTTGCTTTTTGATCAAGCTGTTTTGCTTGCTCCGGATATTTTGTTTTTAACATTTCAGCTACTAAATAACCTTGAGTAGAATGTCCAGATGGATATGACGGAGTTTTCATAGAATCTAGCTCTATGTCTTTTAATTTTACATCGAAGTTTTTTGCTAAAACTTTTGGTCTTGGTCTATTGTAGTATTTTTTTAAATTAACTATTATAGGTCTTGATGAATCTAGTAGTTCTTGTATGTATTTTTTATTTTCTTTACCTACAATTTTAGTAAAAACTTTTGTAACGTCATCATTATCTTTTACAAATTTTTTGTTTTCAGGTATTCTATGTATTTCTTTTATTTCCTTAAAAGTCTCTAAAGAATTTTCTTTTGGTAGTTTGTCTTTTTTAAACTTATCATATTCAAAGTTTTTTAATAAAGACATTATTTTTTACTACCAAAATTACTAGGTCCACCAGCTTTAGTGCAGCGTACACCCCAGCCAGAAGCATAAGCGCTAGGCCATACTTTAAACTTACGTTTTGCGGCTGCTTTACAGCTATCAGATATTTTAGCATATAAAGGAGTTGTTGATTTTTTGAAAGACCTAACATAAACATCTGACTCTATACCTGGAGATTTTCTATTAACACTAATAGGACCAAATTCAGATTTTTTAACAAAAGGATCATCACGATATCCACTTAGTTTAGTTGTGTTTTTTACATTATCACTACTTGAAACAGCTTCTGTAAAATTATTATTTACTTTTTTATCTATTCTTTTTTGAAAAAGATCTTTAAATCTTCTGTGATCTTTTGTGTATTTACCTTCAGCCACAACAGCGGTATCTGTTCTGGGATTAAAAGTTCCAGACTTTATTACGTTTTTATAATCAGAAGGAGCAATGCCTTCTTTAGCGTAAGCCTCAATATATGGATATTTCTTTTTATCTTTTTTAGATATTTTATTTTTATCCGGCATATTATGTTTTTTTACTTTTGTGCTTTAGCAGTAATAGGTCCAGCTGAATAAGGTGTTGCAGCTAACTTAAGCTTCATACCTGTAATTCCAGAACTACTTCCTTTACCATGTGGACGACCAACTTGACTAAGTGGTCCATCCCAAATTGTGTTTTGACCAACATCTCCCTCGGAGTTGTAATCAGCGTTTTTTGTTTTTGCCATTATTATTTATTTATTATTAAGAGTTTTCAATAGCGTCTTGAAGTTCTTGAGGTAATTTATCTTGGTCTCCAACTAAAGCTTTATCTAAAGGAGAACCCATCATTGATAAAGGAGTATTAGCCATAACTTGCTCTGGAGTTAAACCACGAGAAGGCATAGCCATTGTTCTATCGTATTCACTACCATAAATTTGTTGTGCTGCCATTTGAGCATTTGGATTAAAGCTTCCAGTATTTATTTGACCAAATGGATCTGTAGCTAATGGAGCTTGAACTATTTTATTTGGAGATTCTTTCATGATTATCTTGTTTTATCTTTATTTACATTATATATAGCCTCAGTCAAAACTTTGTCAGTATATGAATTACCAGCTATTAATTTATTTCTTCTTTCACTAGTAGGTATATCATCCTCACCTAGCATTATTCGATACATCCTGGAAATAAGTTGTTTACATTTAAATGAAACCTCATAAATATTATATTTTTGAGTTGTATGATTACGATTTCTCCAAACAATAATCCAACCTTCTTTCAAAAGCCTGTTCCATCTTCTATTGTCCCAACTATATGAGTATGTACCTGTCTTAAAATCCTGCTTGGTAAAATGTCCCATGCAGTCGAAATAAATTAATAATTCTAAATCAGCATCATTAACATTGTTGTTTTTACAAGCCCATTTACGTATTATACGATAATGTTTTAACAAGCCCATGTCTTTGACATCTCTTGCCTCTAGCTTTCTCATAAAACAACAACTATATCTTGTAATTTAATAACATGATAAGAGTTTTTACCTATTTCTATCAAGTGACCTGCGTGTCTATCATAAAATATAATATCATCTGGTTTTATACCTATAATATCATCTCCTACATTTAACACCTTAGCCTCTAAATATCTTACGTCTTCTTTGTGCGCTTCTGCAAGAAGTAAACCACCTTTTGTTTTAGTAGTTCCTTCTTTTATTTTTTCTATGATTAAATTTTTACCTATTGCCTTCATTAATTCTTAAATTATTAATTACACAATCGGTTGATAATATTGTTGTTGCTACTGATGTTGCATTTCTTAATGCACTTTTAGTAACAAGCAATGGATCAATAATACCTGACTTAATCATATTTACCATTTTTCCTGTAACTACATTTAAGCCTTTTCCTTTACCGGAAACAGGTATTGTTAATACTATACCCGCATTACTTAATATTGTCTTAAAAGGCGCCTTAATAGCCTCTAAGAGGATCTCTTCACCAATCGACAACGGCTTAATGTTATCTGCTGCATTTAATAATGCAATACCACCACCAGAAACTATACCTTCTTTAATAGCAGCTTTAGTTGCGCAAATTGCATCTTCTATTCTATCTGACTTTTCTTGAAGCTCTATATCTGAATTAGCACCTACTTTTACGATTGCAACTTTTGCTGATAAACGAGCTAATCGTTTTTCTAATCGTATTACTTCTCCTGGTGCTTTTTCTTTTTCTATTTGCTTCTTTAGTTTTACAATTATCTCGTCAATCTCTTCTTTGTTTTGATTAACTTGAATTATTGTTTCTGAGTCATTAGTAACAGCTTTTACGCATGTGCCTAAGAAATCAATAGATATTAAATCCATATCATCACCTAGGTCTTCGTTTATGACTTTCGCCCCGGTTAATAAGGCTAAGTCTTCTAAGGTGTCTTTTTTATTAATACCATATGTTGGGGCATTAATAACATTCACCTTAATATTTCCTTTAGTTTTGTTCATCGCAAGTGCAGCCAAAACGGGTTGCTCTACGTCAGCTATAATCAATAAAGCTTTATTGCTTTTTATGACATGCTCGAGAATCGATTGGATCTGTCTTATACTTTCTACAGGAGAGTCGACTAACATTACTAAAGGGTTTTCTAATTCAGCAGTTTTTGAATCACGGTTAGTAACAAAGTTCGAATTAGTCAATCCCTTTTCATATTGAACTCCTTCTACTACTTCAACCAAAGTATCAGCTGATGCTGTTGGTTCCATCATTACTACGCCGGTTTCTCCGACTGCTCTAAATGCATCACCAATAATTTTACCAAGATTTGGATCGTTATTAGTGGATATTGTTGCTACTGAGTCTATCATGTCTCCAGTAACTTTTATTGAGTTTTTCTCTAAATAAGCTATAACTTTTTCTACAGCTTTATTTACACCCATTTTTAAATCTCTATGACTTAAGTTTTTATCTTCTATAGAATACGCTTGTTCTAATATCGCATGAGCTAATACAGTAGCTGTGGTTGTACCATCACCAGCTTCTTGAACTGTTTTTTTAGCTGCTTGCTTTATTAACGTAGCACCCATGTTTTCAACTGGGTCTAATAAAGTAATTGTTTCTGCTACAGTTACACCATCTTTTGTAATCATTGGATTACCTGATCCATCTTCTAAGATGACACATTTACCGCTAGCCCCTAAAGTGGAGCTAACGGCTTTTGTGAGTTTCTCTATACCTTTAAATACATTAACTCTAGCATCGTCGCCAAAGTTAAGGTTCTTGACAATATTGTCTGACATTTGATTTGATTTAATTTAATTTATTGTTTTATTTAAAGGTCTTTACTACTTTGGGTCCGTTGTTATATTCAACTTTCTTACTGTAGTGCTCGACTGTTTTATCAATTGCTTCTTCAGCACCTTGTAATGTTTCACGTCTAGTAGTGTCTATCCACTTGCTATCGTCATTAAGGTCTTGATATTCAGTTTGGTAAAACCCATTAGGTAACTGGACAATTCTCCAGTTGCTTTTTTCGGATATGTGTTTCCATATATTTATCTGGTTTTCGTCATATTGACGTTGACCATTCCATGTAGTGGTTTGATAATAAAGTGTCATTGGTTTTGGTTTTTAGTTATTATTGGTTATACCGTTGTGGTATGGTTTTATTATTACTCGTTTTACGATAAATTTACTTATTCTTCTTCAGCGGGTGGTACAGGCTCACCAATAGTAAGTGTTACTGAAACAGGTGTAATCTCTAAAGCTATTTGACTATCAAGATTTGTCTCTAAAGATGTAACCTGCTCTGCACCCATAGCTGCTTTAGTCCAAGCGACTACATCAGCGTTTGTAAGATCAGCAAAAGGTGTGAACCCAGAAAGATCACTAGTGCTTATTGTCTCTGTGCCAATACTTGTTGCTGTATAAGCGTTACCCTCTGGGTCTAAAGTGTCAGATGTTCCT
>Ga0209223_10000343_pt1 | contig 53444 bp, 46 predicted proteins | sample COG_06_FD_184750 | JGI IMG/M metagenome (GOLD analysis project Ga0209223, IMG submission 184750) | Pelagic Microbial community sample from North Sea - COGITO 998_met_06 (SPAdes) (version 2) | ecosystem: Environmental > Aquatic > Marine > Neritic zone/Coastal water | place: Helgoland, sampling... | reverse complement strand
TATTGAAATACAAAAATTAAAAGAACAACAAAATCAATTACAAAGTCAATTAGCTACATTAAATAATACTCAACAACAATTAAAAACTTTACAATCTAATAAAAATACTTCTGTTGAAGAAAAAACTCAATTACAAAGTGAATTAGAAGGACTTAAAAAAGAAAAAACTATTTTAGAATCAAAATTAACAGAAGTAGAAAGACAAAAAGAACAAGCATTAGAAGAAAAAGAAAAAGCTAAAGCCCAAGAAATAAAAGAATTACAAAGTAAATTAGCTGAATTAACAAGTACTCAACAACAATTAGAAGCTTTACAAAATAATAAAACTACTTCTAATACTAAACAAAAAGAATTACAAATTCAATTAAAACAACTTACAAATGAAAAAAATAAATTAGAATCAAAATTAACAGAAGTAGAAACAGAAAAAGAAAAACAGTTACAAGCACAAAAAGAACAATTAAAATCTAAAGAAACAGAATTAGAAGAGAAATTAGCTACATTAAATAATACTCAAAAACAATTAGAAGCTTTACAAAATAGTAAAGCTACTTCTAATACTCAAAAAGCAAAAGTAGAAAGTGAATTAAATGGACTTAAAGTAGAAAAAACTAAATTAGAATCAAGTTTAGAAACTGTTAAAAATGAAAGAAACAAATTAAAAATAAATTTTGAATCTAAAGCTAATGAATTAACAAAAGCATTAAAAAATATTAGTGAATCTAATGAAAAAATAAAAGAAGTTGAAAAAAATAAAACTAATTCTATTCAAAAATTACAAAAGCAATTAAAAAATAAAAGTTTAAATAAAGAAAAATATGAAGAACAAATACAAAAAATTAAAAAAGAATCAGAAAAACAAATAAAATCTTTACAAAAATCTAAAGAACAAGCTAGAAAAGATTATAATATACAAATAAACAAATTAAAAAATAGTTTTGAAAAAGAAATAAGTAATATTAAAAGTTTAAATTTAAATATTATACAACAATTAAGAAAAAATAATAATTTAAAATATACTGAATTAGAAAATTTAAGAATAGAATTAGTCGAAAAAACACAAACTTTAAAAAATACTCAAAAATATTTAGAAAATATACAAAATGAATTAACATCAATTAAAGATAATTCTACTATTCAAAAAAAAGAATTTAATAAAATACAAGGAAATCTTAATGAAAAATTACGTACTATAGAAGATGAAAAAATAAAATTAGAATCTACATTAAAAGATGTTGAAGAAAAACAACAAATACAATCTAAAGAATTAGAATCTAAAGAAACAGAATTAGAAGAGAAATTAGCTATATTAAATAATACTCAAAAACAATTAGAAAAATTAAAAAGTAGTCAATCTACTTCTAATGCTGAAAAAGCAGAAGTAGAAAATAAATTAAAAAAACTTACAAATGAAAAAAATAAATTAGAATCAAAATTAACAGAAGTAGAAACAGAAAAAGAAAAGTTACAAGCACAACAACAACAATTTGAATTAGAAAAAACAGAATTACAAAATAAATTAGCCGAATTAACAAGTAAAGTATCTCAATTAAATAGTACTCAAATAGAATTAAAAAATTTAAAAGAAAAAAAAATTATTAATAATCAAAAATATCAAAATAGTTTAAAAAGTATTAAAGAAGAAAAAGAACAATTAAAATCTGAATTTAATATTTTAAAAAATAATTATCAAGCAGCAAGAAATTTTGAAAAAAATATTGAAATTCAAAGTCAAAAAGAAAATTATGAGAAAAATTTAAAAATTTTAAAAAATCAATTAGAAGTTCAATTACAAGAAGTACAAGAATCAAAACAAATATCGGAAGCACAAAAATTAGAATTGGAAAAATATAAACAATCAAAAGAAAATGAAATAAATCAATTAAGATTAGATTTAAATAATTTAAGAAAAAAAAATTTACCGGAAAAAAATCAAATAATACAATCAGGACAAGAAAAATTACAAAGTTTACAAAGTGAGATTAATCAATTAAAATTTGAACAAAATAAAATAAATCAATTAACTAGAAATAAAAATACATTAGAAAATCAAGCAAATTTATTAAATACATATAAACCTTTAAATCAATTTGAAAATTTAAATCCAAATGAAATAACTGAAGAATCCATGGGAAAAAATATGCAAAAAACATTAAAAAATATTGAACAAAAATTTAAAGAGTCAAATTCTAAAATATTAAAAAATTTAGAACCTGAATTTAATGCATTAGAAAAAATATTAGAAGCACAACCAAAAAAAAATAGTCAAAAAAGACAATTTGTAATAAATAATACAAATAATACAAATAGTACAAATAATACAAGTACAATAAGTCAACCACAAAAAATTATGAATTTAGAAAAAAATAGTAAAAATAAATCAAACAAAAGTTATATTAATACTCAAGAAGAAATAAAAAGAAGTAAAAATCAAAAAGGTGAAGGAAAACCTAATTTTGTAACAAGAAGAATGAATAAAAAAAAACTTAATATAAATAATATTAATCAATATAGTAAATTATTAAAATTAAATTACAATGATTTTGAGCCAGTAAATCAAAATACAAAAATTGATAATTTAAATCCTAAATTAATTAAATTATTGGAAAAAAATAAATATTTAAAAGAATTATTTGATACTCATCATAAAATACCAAAAGAAAGTATATATGAAGTCTTAAGTAATTTTATTTCAAATAAATTTACTTCTTAATAATTATTTTGTCTATTTTGTCTTTTACATTATTGGAATGAATATCTTGGATTAATTCATTTAATTGTAAGTTTGTTTTTTCTACAATATAAACAGTGGAAACAGGTTTTTGAATTTCAAAAATGCCATTTAATAATTGTTTAATGTACCAATTATGTACAATAATAATACTAAAATCTAATAATTTTAAGTCTCTAGCTTTTAAATCTTGAATAAATAAAGTTAAATAATAAGCATATATTGGATTTACGTACCCAACATTTGATATATCAAAAATAAAATAAAAATGTTTATTTTGTTGATAACATTCTAACCAATCCTTTTCAAATTGATTATATTCATCTATATGATTTATTGTAGATTGAAAACGTACATGAATTTGTGGAAAATTAGAACTATCAAAATGGGCAAATTTATTTATTGGATTATTTTGGTTCATATATTATATTATTAGCTCATTTTTATAATAAAAAATTGATTATTTTTAATAATTCTTTAAATATAATTTATACATACGTATATTCACATATATTCACGTATATACACATTAAGTAAAATTACTATTTAAAATGGAGTACACTATTGAGAATTTAAGTAAAATGACAATAATACAACTAAGAGATTTAGGTAAAAAAAACAGTATTAAAGGCTGTACCAATAAAAAAAAAGATGTTTTAGTCAATTTTTTAAATAATGAATTAAATGCTATTCAACAAAGAGAAAAAATGAATCATGATGTAACTGAAATATTTGAAAGCATTGAATCTGATGATAATGATGAAAAAATAAGTTCATTAATAAATAATTTTATTGATAATATTGATGAAAAAGTAAGTAAATTAAATTTAGAAGAGTCTGACAAAAAGAAAACTGTTGAAATTGAAGAAAAGCCTATTTATTATTTTCATGAATTTGATTATATAAATCAAGATTTTAATAAAGAATCTATTGAATCTCTTTTACAAAAAAAATTAAAATTTGGTGACATTGTTCAATTTGATGAGCATAGAGCAAAAGGTAGTTTTATTGTTACTGAAAACAATATACTTCGAATTGATAATAATGTTAATACTGATTTATGTATTCCTTTATTGATTAGTCAAAAAATGAGTAATTGTATTGAATTATACAAAGACATTCATGAAGATTTTTATGGTATTGAATTATCTAAAGACCATCCTTATGTTATTGAAAAATTAGGAGTTTTTGAAATTCCTGATAATTGTTCGATTTATTATGTGAATCAGGACATATTTGAAGATGAAATTCATATATATATGGAAACTGAAGAACCATTTCGAATTTCATTTTCAGAAGAATCTAAAAAAAATAAATATAATCAATTTAGGAATTCTGCAGAATTTATTCAGAAATATGATTTAATTATGAAAAATGGAAAATATGAAACTTATGGTTTATATTTGACATTAAAAAATACTGATAATACAAATTTGGAAGAAAATGAATACAATTATGTGTATAATATTGAAATTCCTGATTATTGTATTTTAGATATTGATTTTCAATGTTATTATTATCAAATTAAATTTACTTATTTGAAATCAAATAAAGAAAAAATGATAAAATTTATTAATTCTTATTATTTTGATGAAACATTTGATTTCATTAGTGAAATTGAACCTATTATTGATGAATAATAATTTGGTTCATTTTTAAATTTAATTTTATTAAATATTTAATTTTTTAATTTTATTAAAATTTTATTTATAAAACAAAAACTTTTGTGTAATATGCCCAGAAGAAAATTCCAACAAAACATTTAGCAAATAAATCTAATACATTAAATCCTACATTTTTAGTAACATCATCCATAAAGTATAAAATTCCATATCCAGACCATAATATTAAGAATGCTAAAAATAAAATCATATTATCAAAATTGTAATTATTTTGGATGTAAGTTGCATATATATAATAATATAAAGCGGCGAAAAATACAAAACCAATAATATTAGCTGGCATTTTTTCAATAACTCCTTGTTCTCCTAAATAACCGGCGCCTAACATAGCATAATTGAAAAATAAGATTAATAAAAATGAAAAAAAGTTTAATCTTCCTCCATTCGAGTTAAATAAAAATGCTAATACAAGAACTAATAACATAATGGGAGTGGTAATTGCCCAATCTGTATATCTAGTTTCGTTTATTTTTTCATAATCAACTTTTTTTGTATCTAATTTTTCTAGAAATTTTCCATAAAAATAGGCGGCAATAATTGAAATACATGTTTCTAAATTCATAATATTTCTGACTTCAGGAGATTTAGTACGTAATGCTTCAATAAATGTAATGGTTCCTGTTGTTAATAAAAAAACGTAAGTAATATAAAAACTGTTATTAATTAATTTTAACTGAATGTCTTTAGAAACTAAATTATCCATATAAATATAGAAATATTTTTATTTTATAAATATTTATTAAATAACAAATTATTTTTATATTAATATAGTATATAATGAATACTAGAAAAAATAATTTAAGACCTATGTCTGGTATAACTAATATAAAAACTATTAATCCTTATACATTAGTATATGGTCATCATAATGAAAAATACATAAGTAATTTATTTGAATATTTTTATGACAAAGAAAAATCCGCTCAATCTATTATTCGTAATTTTATTTCTCATCAACATGCTGGGGATTTATCTACTATTATTGACCAAAAATTTTGTAGATTCAGAAGAAATAATTATGTTAATTCTATAATTATGCAAAGACCAAAAATAACTTCACTTTATACAAAAAATAAAAGTGGAACAATGCCTTCAAGTAATAAAATAGCTAAAAAAATATGTATAAAATATAAAATATTATATTATATATTATTTGAATTATTTATAGATTTAGTTTCTAATAATTTAACTTTAGATGATAAATTAAAAATACAAAGTTATAAAAAAAAATATATTGAAGAATATAAATCCCTTACTAAAAAAACTAATACATATTATTTAGAAATTGAATTATATAAAGAATTATTACAAAAATTTAGTATTCCTAAATATAATTTTTCTTCAAATCAATATTTTTTGAAAAATGTACAAAATAAAGGAAAAAATTTAATAGATATATATATAAATACAATTAAAAAATTAATAAGTAATACAATAAATGAATCTGAAAAAGGAGTTCAACAATATGAATCAAAAAAATTTAAAAATAAAAATAGAAAAGAAATTGGAAGTAGAAGTGAAAATGGAAGTGAAAGTAGAAGTGAAAATGGAAATGTAATAGAAAATAAAAGTAGAAGTAGAAGTGAAAATGGAAATGTAATAGAAAATAAAAGTAGAAGTAGAAGTAAAAATGAATATGAAATTACAAAGTTAGTTAAGGAAATAAATAATATAAATAATTATAATACACTTACTAATTTACTTGAACATTATAGTGATACTGATATTTTAAATACTCCAGAAGTTCAAAGTGCTTTAAATAAATTGAGACAAAAATTTGAACAACGTGCAAATCCTGAAAGCACAGGCACAGACACAGACACAGAAAAAAAAATAACAATTCAAAAAAAAATTAAAGATTTTAATAATTTAAAAAAATTTTCAGCATTCATATCTTCGACTAAAAATAATGATTCAATTACAATTGATTCATTATTTTTAGATGAAATATATAAAAAAGCTGTAGAATTATTAAAAAAATATATAGATATAAATCCACCAAAAGTTAATGATGTTAAAAAATATTTAGTAAATCATAATTTAACTTCTTATAATTTTGAAACTATTACTAATTCTTTGAAGAGTTATTTGAGTAAAGCTTATACTAAATCCTCAGTACCTATAAATAATTCTGAAAATGAACTAAAAAAAAAATATAATCAATATTTAAAAAATAATAATAGAACTATTAATACAAGTAAAACAAATTTTCCTACTTATAATGATTTGTTAAAAGATTTAAATAAAATTATAAAATCAAAAAATAAAATTGATATACAAACAAAAAGAATAATTAAATCAATAATTGAAGAAATATATCCTTTTGAAAAAGCATTAAATAAAGCATTAAATAATTATTATAATACACCTACTAAATACAATAATGTAGTAAATCTTATTAAAACTATGCCTAATAAAAAATTAAAAGAAATAAAACCTTTGTTAGATACAAATGAATTTAAAAGACATTATATAAATCATACTTTACCAAAAGGAAATTCATTAAGTGATGAACTTCAAACAAAAATTGGTATAATTTTACCAAAAAAAATAATACAAAAAAATTCTAGTAGTGTTAATCATGAACGACATGAACCAATTTGGTTAGGTAAACTTGCTGAGAAATACCATAAAATTTATCATAAAGATTATGCAACCATAATGTCTTATAAAAGACAACAAAAACAAAAAAATTTGACAAAAAATTTTTTTAATCAATATTTAAAAGAACATTATAATGTAGGTGAAAATGGTGCTTATACAGAAAAAACTACAACAAAAAATAGTAGTATTGGTAATAATGGTAGTACTATATTTGGTTTTTTTGGAAATGAATAATTAAATACTCCATCCTAAATAAAAAGCGCTAAATAATTCATCATTTTCCAAATTTTTATAATACAATTTTTTATTTTTTGAAAATCGTTTATAATATACTTTTTTTTTAGAAGTATATTGTTTAAAATTCCACAATGTTTTTGGTTCTTTTTCTAAAACAATTTTTTGATTTAATATATTTATATAAACTTTTGATTTTAAAAACATAAAATAATACTTATTTTCACATGGAATTAATTCAATAACACATTCAGAATCTTGATTAAAATATTTTGTAAAAATATTTCTATTTTTTAAATCATATTTCAAATTATATGGATTTAATTTGTAAATACCCAATTGAATAATTATTTTATGAGGTTCAATAAATAATATATCAAAATAATTTTTATTATTTTCATGAATTCCCAACTGATTATCTTCATAATTCATAAATAAATAATAATTAGAATCAAATATACTGTATTTTTGATAATTGAAGTTTGTTCTGTAAAATTTATTTTTACTTAACTTATAATTTATAATTTTATTCATACTTTTATTTTCATAAACATAATTCAACCTTTTGTATTCTGAATTATATTTAAGGGCTAATTGTTGATAATAATTTAAAAGTTCATTTTTTTTTATCATAACTTTTTCTTGCAAGCTATATGAGTAGTGACATGTAATAAAATTTCCTATAATTTTATTAGGTCTTGATAATTTTTCGGGATAATACGAACTTAATTCATATTCATCATTTAGGGAAGTATGTTTAAAATATTTGCAATCATTTCCGTTAATTAAAATAAAATTAATAGAAATTCTTGAATGTACATAAATATCTTGTAAATAATATTGATAAAGGTTATTTAAATCTTTATTTAAATGATTTAAGAATTGTTGTTGCATAATGTAGGCAAAAATAGGATTTTCAAAAATAGGACCACAAATGCCTCCTTTGGGGTAAATATTTAATTTTTCTGTTAAAGAAGGAAAATTATTTCTTTGATAATAAGAGCAAATATTGTTATTAATACAATTTGAATGAATTAAAAATGATTTTTTATCATTTTTTCTTTGTTTAATAGCATTTTTTAGACCATGTATATCAATAAATAAAATATCATCATCGCATTTTATAATAATTGAATCTTGATAAAAAGAAGATTTGGAAATAGTTTTATAAAAGGGAGACCAATCAGTTTGATTATTTTGAGTATTATTAGTATTTTCATGATTATGAATGAAGATTTGATTAATAAATTGGGATTTTAATGTTAAATAAGATTCATATAAATATAATTTATCATTATTATTACGACTAAAGTCAAAAATATGATATTCATGTATAATTTTTTCTTGTAAAAGTGTGGCTATATATTGATGAATTATTAGCATATTTTTCTGGCGACCTGCGAAAATGCAAAATTTTACTAAGATATTTTTTTGATTTTGATTTTGATTTTGATTTTGATTTTGTAAAAGAGGATTATGAAATTTAATCAACATTAAATTTGATAGTTAAAAAATGAAATTTAATTTTACGAATATAAATTATATGTAATTTTAAATTAAATATTAGTGTTAAACATATCATTATCCAAGGTATTAGTATGATAGAAATATTCAAATGTATTTTTATTTTCATTTAGTTGTTTTAAGTCAATGTTAATAGATTCATCATCTTGAGCGTCATAAGGTAAGAAATGAGATAATAAATTATTTAAAAATAATGTAACAGAATCATGAACAGATAAGTTATAATTTTCATATTCTTTTCCATTTAATAAATCTTTTACATAATTTAATTCAAATAAAATAGTTAAAATTTCTTCTGCTGTTTTGTAATTATCACCTTTAATAACAAAAGCTTGTTTATTTGAATTTTCATCTGAATAAACAAATAATTTATAAACTTCGAAAATCATAATTTCATCATTTGATTTTCTATCACGAATAATAATATAAAATGGGTAACATTGATTTTCTAAATCATCATCAGAAATAGATGAATTATTCATCCATTGGTTAATATCTCTACATAAAATTAAATTATTAATTTTCTTAGTATCTGAATTGTGAAGATGAAAATTCCAATAAAAATCAATTTTATCACTTGTTCTTAAATTAAATAAAGGCATATTTTTATTATTTTCATTAATTTTTAATTTAAAGGAAGTATTCTTTCTAGAATAATCTTTAGTTAATCTATTCAAATTTGTAGGATAATTAGTTTCTTTTAAGTTTTTATTAATAATTTTATTAATTTTTTTATTTTCTTTATTTTCTTCATTTTCATTATTTTCTTCATTATTTTCACTTTCATCATTCATTTCATTATCAGTTTCATCATTAATTTCATTAGTATCAAAAAAATCTTCTAAATAATCATCATTTTTATTTTCATTAGTATCTTCAGAATTGCAATATTCATTTTTATCTTGCATTTTCATATTTTTTTTTTCATTATTTAATAACATATATCCTAATAAACTAATTACTAAATAAACAACCATATTTGACATTTTTTCTTTTTTCATAAATAAAAATAATCCACTCATAATTAACATACTATATTTTTTTAAAGATTTATTTAGTTCTCTAAGTTTCGAGAACCTTTTAAGATTTAATAATTTCATCTATATGTATTAAATATATTTTTTTTGTTAAATTAAAAAAATTATTTTATTAATTAATTTATGGGAAATACTTTACAATGCAATGAAGTATTATGTAGTGAAAATATATATGAATTAGAATGGATAAACGAAAAAAATTGGAATATAGAATCATATGATAATAATAATAAACCTAATAATGAAACTTATAAAATAATAAATGGAAATTTTAAGATATTTAATAAATCAATAAATAATTATAAATTAATAAAAAAAATAGAAAATATAAATGAAATTGAAAAAATATATATTCATTTTTTATTAAATTATAATTTGAATAATGAAAATAATGAAAATAATTATTTTGATATTCAATTATATTTAGTAAATGATATAAATAATTTAGAAAATGGAAATATTAGTCATTTTAAAATAAATAATAATAATTTAAAACTAAATAATATAAATTATAAAATAGATGATTGTATTCAATATGAATTAGTTATAAATTTTGGATATTTAAAATATCTTCTATTTAACGAAACTATAAAAAGTGATAAAAAAACAATATATCAAAATATTATTAATAAAGATTATAAAAAAAAAGATACAATGTATTTTATAATAATTATTCATTCGCATTTAAATAATGAAAATCAATTGAATTATTTAAATTTAAAAGTACTTTAAATAATAAATGTTAAATAATAATGAAAATTATTTTTGTTTTATATAATATTTTTGAAGTAAAAAGTGGTGTAAGTAATAAATATATTCAATTTATTGATTATTTAATAAATCAAAATATAAATTATTTGATTTTAACCTGTTTTAATGAATTTAATCAAAATAATAATCAAAAATATAAGCTAATAAAAGTAAAAGGTATTCAATTATTTTTTTATAAAACTATAAAAATACCAATTATTGATAAAGACGAATTAAATAAATATGTGGAAAATAATGATATAATTATATTTAATGGTGAATTTTATTGGTTATATAATTGTTTATATGAAATCAAAAAAGAGAAAAATATTAAATTAATTCCTAATTGGCATACAAATTATGATTATTATGCAAAATTATATTTTATGAACAATAGTATATTATTAAAAATAAAAAATAATTTATTTAAAAATTTAAAAAACGATTTCTTTTCTGGATTAATAACAACTGGAGAAATTAGCAAAAATATTTTTTTAGAATATTCATCTAATATTTTTAATGCAAATGAAATATGTTTAAATAATTTTAATAGTTTTATTATAAATAAGTATGTATATAATAAGCAAATCAATTTTATATATAGTGGAAGAATTGCTTTAGAAAAAAATATAACATTTATTATTGATATATTAGAAAGAATTGAAAAACATAATACAACTAAATTTAAAAATTATAAATTACATATATTAGGTAATGGTCCATATTTAGAAAATTTAAAAAAATATATTAAAAAAAAAGATGTAAATATTCAAAATATAAATAATAAAATTATTTTTTATGGAGAAATTCATTATTCAGAAATGATTCATATATATAATCAACTAGAAAATAGAATATTTATTCAGCCATCAATAAGTGAAACATTTGGTAAATCAACAATGGAAGCATCTTATTGTGGAATTCCTATATTTATAAAGAAATGTGAAATTCATGATTTATTGTATAATGAGAATAATTCATTTATCTTTGAAAGTATTGATGATTTTATAAATCAATTAACATTATTTTTTCAATTAAATGATTTTCAAATAAAAAAAACAATAGAAGATGGAAAAAAGAATGCATTTAAGTTTGACCAAAATAAAATATTTGGTGAATTAAAAGATTTTATATTTAAAATTGAAGTAAAAAATTATAATTATTATAATGAGAAAATAATAAATTATTTATTTAGCGGATTGAAAATTATAAAAAATTAATAAATTATTTATTTTGGATTTTTATTTTTTTTCATTTGTTTCATTTGTTTTTTTAATTTTTGTAGTTCTTCATTTTGTTTTTGAAGCATTTTACTTTGTTCTTGAATAATTTCTTTAGAAACTTCCATAGTTTCATTGACTTTCTTTTTAATTATTTCATCATTTTTAATTTTTTTAAAAAATCGTGTAATATGAATAATATTATTATTTTTATCATATGCATATCTTTGAACGGAAAAAGTTTTAGCTTTAACTCCTGATAAAACCATATATTCTTTAGCAATTTTTACCAAAATTCCACCTAATCTAAACAATTCACAATTATTTTCTTTATCCCAAGAAATATATCGTAAGTGCATTCCGGGAGTTAAATAAGGTATTTCTTCTTCATCAACTTCTTCATATTCAGCTAAATATTTTTGAATACTTTTTTTATTTTGAAGTCCATCTGTTAAAGTAATTTTAGGTCGAATATAATCATCTTCAGATAATTTTTGAGGTATTTTATTCATATTTAAGAATAGTATATTTTTTTTATATATATAAATTAGAATTAAATGTATGTTTTAATTATATTTTTAATCTTATTTATTTTTTCAATTTATTTAATTTATATTAAAAACTATAATATTGAAAGTTTTAGTGTAACATGGACACCTTATATTGTTGATAAATATAATCAACCAGGATATAGTAATTATTTTTATCAAAATGGATATATGTATCCTGTTTTTTAGGAAAAAACAATATGAATCCTATTTTTCAAATAGTATGTATCCTGTTTTTTAGGAAAAAACAATATGAATCCTGTTTTTTAGGAAAAAACAATATGAATCCTATTTTCAAAAAAAATATTGTTTTAAATTATGGATAGTATTTATTTAATAAATAATGGATTAACATGTTTTGATATATATGATAGATTATTACAATTAAGTAGGTCAAAGAAAAAAGAAGATATTCACATTAATAGAAAAGACTTAGTTTCTTTAAGAAAAATAAGAAAAAACAATACTGATAAATTGTCTATGAATGGTATAATTGAAACAAGACAATTAAGAAATAGTTCTGAATTTAGAAGTTTAGTGAAAGGTAATTTTAATGCCAATCATTTTACATATAGAAATCAATTTAAATATTATTGCTTATGTGATAGAGTTAGTATTGAAACAGCATTAATATTATTAAATAAAGAAAATAAAAATGAAGTTGGACATTTAGAATTAATAATATTACCCTATATTAAATATGAAAATAGTATAAAAAAAGAAAATGATCTAACAGTTTTTAAAAATAGTTTTGGTAAAAACTCTGTTAGTAATTTAAAAAATTATTGGAATATTGAATCAAATATAATTAGTTTTAAAAAAGCAATAAAAATTAATTGGTCATTGGTGGATGGTTTAAGTTTTGTAGACTTAAAAGCATATAAATTAGTTAATTTAGTAGATTTAATAATTAGAAGAAAAATACAGTTTGGATATAATATACATACATTTATTATATGTAATACAGAAATGATAAAAAATTTATTCAAATTATTTATAAAAGAAAAAAAATACATTCCGAATGCGCATATGAAAATATTTAATACACATTGTTTTAAATTAGATTTTACTAGAAATGGTAATATATTATATTTTAATGAATTAAGTACAATATATCCATCTAAATTAGGTTCAAATAATATTAAATATACATTTGAAGGTCAAAAATATGATTTATATTTCCAATATTATTCTAAAAGATTATTAATTAATAAATTGAATATCATACCTAAATCTAGATGTTTTGATTCTGATAAATTAATAAAAATTGTAAATACTATAAAAACGGGTAAAAATAAAAATAGTGCTACTAAATCTAGCAAAAATAATCTAAATACTATACAGGATTTTGAAAATATATTTAATAAAATAAATAAAAATTGATTTTTTTTGTTTAAATTATCATAAAATATAAAAAATATATGTTTTTAAATAAAGAAGAAAATAAATTAAAGAATAGTATTTTAAGAATAATTAAGAAATATAATTTAAATACTTCAATTAGTTTAGTGGCGGATTTAAAATATGAAAATAAAAAACTTGGAACTAAAAAAGCAAGACAACTCTGTAATTTATATATTGACCAAAGCGTAGATTTTAAGAATAAACCAAATAAATTTAATTATGTGAAAGAAGTAGAATCTAAATTAAGAACTATTAACTAAATTTTTTTTTATTAAATGAATATTATTTGAAATAATATTCATTTAATGCTTAATGTTTTTAATATTATTTGAAATAATATTCATTTAATGCTTAATGTTTTATAATATATATTCGTATTTTGATTTTTTATATTTATTAATGTACTCAAATTTTATAATATTAGAATTACTTATTGATAATTTGCCGTAAAAAATATCTGAATTATCGTACATATTAATATCCATATTCATATTCATATTAATATCCATATTCATATTCATATTAATATCCATATTAATATCCATATTCATATTAATATCCATATTAATATCCATATTTTTTGAGCAAATATTATTGGGTATATGATTAGTAATAGGATCAGTTCTATTTTCTGAACTAGAACCAATAATAATTTGTTTAAAAATATAATTATTAAATTGTTGATTTATAAATTGAACATTATGTTCATGACCACTTATGTATGCTTTTATTTTATATCGTGTAAATAAATGAATTAATAAATCATATAAATTATCCATTTTCCCAAAATAAAATCCATTTGTTAAAATTGGATAATGTCCAATAATAATTTTTGGTTTATGTATATTTTTTTTTAATTCGGATTCTAACCAATAAAGTTGATTATAAATTAAATTTTCAATTGATTTATTATGTACATTTTCAATTTGTTTTTTAGATACTAAATCACTAATAAAAAATTGAGTTGTATCAATGAAATATAAATCTATATTTGAATAACTTTTTTTGAAATAAAAGTCATCCATAATCCAATTAGTATGATTTATTTGAGCTTGTGGATATAATAAATAATCATGGTTTCCTAAAATGCTGTATATAGGTTGTTTCACATTTTTAAAAATTTCATTAAAATTTGATATTTTAATATCATTTTTTGTATATAATCCATTAGGATAAAAATTATCTCCTAATAAAACAATAGCATCATGACTATTTAAACCATTTTTGATGTTATTAACACACATTTTTAAGTTATTATTGTAAAATCCAATATCACCTAATAAATATAAATTTTTTAACATTATTATTTCTTTAAAAATAAAATAAAAAATTGATTTTAAATAAAAATAATCTTTTAACAAAAATCTATAATAAAATGGAACAAACTAATACACAAAAAAGCACACAGAAACTTAAGACTAATTTATGTGCTGCTGCGAAACGCTTCCAGACAAAGGGAGAAGCTTTCCAACATTTAAAAGCAAATAATGAAAATAATATTTTATATATAATTGAAGAAGTAACTAATGGACAATTGAAAAAATCATGTTATGGACGTTGCTGTAACTCTGTACATGAAGGAGAATTATGTCATATACATAGAAATCAACAAAAAAGAGAAAAAAGTATTTTTTTGAATTATGAAAAAGATATTAAAAATAAATGTGATGATAATAAGATTAAGATTGCTAAAAGTACTAGTTCTTATTTTGAAAAAGTTTCTGAAAGAGGTAATAAAAAAAATAAAAATAAAAAAACTATGTTAGATTATTTTGATAATAATAAGGATGACCCTATTTATTTAATTCTAAGTGAAAATACAGAACATTTAAATTCTTTAAGATTACATGCTACTAAATTATTACAATCTAGTACTGATTCAAAAAAAGAAAAATCTGAAGTAGATTTTATAGAAAATAATCAAAGATCATCAAATAGCAAATTAATAGATTCTATTAATAAATTTTCAAAAGATTATGAAGAATCAAATCATTTAAAAAAGAATCCTAATAATTTAAAAAATATGATTGAAAATGATGAGATTGATGATATTCTTGATGATATTAATGAAAATGATAATAAAGTTTCTGTTAAATCTTCAATTGAATTAAATGAATTAAATGAATTAAATGAATTAAATGAATTAAATGAATTAATTTATTCTAATGAATTGGATGATTTTTCTGATAATGAATCAATGAGTACTCAAGAAATTTTAGATTTTGAAGTTAATGAATTAGAACAAAATGAAGAATCTAAATCAATATTTATTGAAGATAAAGTTATTGAAGATGAAGTTATTGAAGATAAAGCTATTGAAGATGAAGTTATTGATGATGAAGTTATTGATGATGAAGTTATTGAAGATGAAGTTATTGATGATGAAGATGATTCATATGACGTTGATACAATATATACAAACAAAGGTAAATTATTATATTTAGAACCTTCTTCAATGAATGTTATTGAACCAGAAGGTGAAAATGATGGTACTTCTATTGGTATATTGAATAAGATTAATAAAAAATATTCAACGATTGAAAGAGATAATGAATATTATACTGTATTAAGTCAAAATAAATTAATTCATGAATCTAAAGAATATTATCGAGATGTTTTAAATGACAGAATATTTGAAATAATTAATAAAGAATTAATTTTTAAAGGACGTGTTACAAAGAAAAATAATTTATTCAAATTTCATTTGGATTAAATTTAGTTATTTTAGTATAAAATAATTCAAATTTCATTTGGATTAAATTTAGTTAGTTATTTTAGTATAAAATAATTATATTTATAAAAATATGTCTATTGATTTTATTGAAAATAAAAATAAAATAGATATTGAAATTGAAATAATAATGGAGGATATAATTGATAGTGTATATGATAATATTGTTGATTATTATAAAACAAATAAAATAAATGATATAATATTAATAAATAAAAAATTAGACCCAATAAGAAATAAATTAATAAATATGAATTTTTTAACAAATAATAACCAATTAAAAGAAAATTATATGGTTTATGCTATTTCAAAAAATGTTGAATATACAAAAAAGGGTATTATTGATAGAATTGAAGAAAAATCAATTATATTAAAAAAAAGACAAAAATCTAGATTATTTAAAATAATAAATGATGATTATTATGTATTTTATAAAGAGAAAAAGACTATTGAAGAAGAAAAAAATGATCAATTAAAAAATTTATTAAAAAATATATTAAACAATAAGATTAAAATTAAAAAGATTAAAAAATAAATAAAAGATAAATAAAAATTTATTTTTATTTATCCTTATCATATATCTATATATTCATATATCCACATTTACATATTTTTTATTTTATTTACTAACTTATGACTAATTTTTTTAGTTTATTTAGAAAAATACCAAATGAAATTCAATTAAACATTATTACTTTATATATTGGTATTGATAAAAAATTCTTTATGTTTTAATTATGTTTATGATTTAATGAATGTTAATTATGATGATGCAATGAATGAAAATAATGATGATACAATGAATGTTAATTATGATGATGCAATGAATGTCAATTATGATGATTTAATGAATGAAAATGAATATACAAATATGGAATATATTTATACATTTAATGAAATAAAGTTTAAAGAAGAAAATTTTTTACAATATATAAAAAAAAATATAAATGAAAAAGATTTAATTTTTGTTTTTAATAGGCTATAAAAAAATGAATTTAAAAAAAAATATAAAAATAAATATTAATACTTATGACAATGTTTTTAAGTTTATTTAATAAATTACCATATGAAATACAATCAAAAATTTTAGTTTATTTTATGGACATATGTCACAAAGTAGAAGTTTATGAATTAAAAAAATTAATAAAACAATCATTATTTATTGATAGTTTTTTTACAAAAAAAATTAAATTTCCAGAACAAGTAGGTAAAAAGCATAAATTTTTTAATGTACAATTATTAAATAATAAATTTCATAGTTTTGAAGATTATCATACATATAATGTATTTATGAATTTAATTGAAAATGGTTTTGAAATTATTGATTATAGAAGATTTAGATATTTAGAAGAAAATTGGATTAATGTTACTTTTATTGAATATACATTAGAAATTAATATAAAAAAAGATAATAAAATATTTACAAAATTTTTTGAAAGAACAAATAGTTCATATGATAGATTTAATGGAAAAAATTATTTTGAATATTTACAATATGTATCATATGATGAATATAAGCCTGATGATTATGAAGATAAATATGTTAAAACTATGAACACAATATTAAATATTAAATATTAAATATTTTTTAAAAAATCATTAAAAAAATTTAATTAAACTATTTATTTTGTACAAAATAAAGAATTGTATGTTAAGTTTATTTTTTTCAGAAAATAAAATTTTATTTACTAAATATGAATATTATATCTATTATGCCAGTTTGGGATGAACAAAATATGATAGCATTATCACTTTATAGCACTAAAGATTTTGTAAGTGAATATATTATAATTAATCAAAAAGGAACTGATAAAACGAAAGAAGTAATAGAATATTGTAAAAATTTATGGAATTTAAAAATAACTTATTTAGAATCTGATTTAAAATTAAGATATAAAAGAGAACTTATTATGAAACATGCACAATCATATGCGGATTATTATATAATACAAGATGGAGATGAAGTATATAGAGAAAATAGTAAAGAAGAAATTTATGATTTAATAAAAAATAATTATACATTTGCTAGTGCGCCAATAGTTCTATTAGAAAATAGTTTAAATCATACAACAATAAATGATTCAAATATAATTATGCCAAACCATCCATTTTTTTTTAAAAATATAGAAGATATATATTTTCCTGAAGTTGGAGATATGCCTTGGTATGATCCTAATAAGGATTATCATAAAGTTAAACATTATAAAGAGCCATTAAAATTTGATTGTAAAATAAAGAATTTTAGAAGAAAATTTTTAAGAGATATGTTTACAGAATGGCATGATTCAAATAGTGAATTAAATTTAGAAGAATATTGTAATTTACATCATTATTCAGTAAAATGGTGTAGAAAAAATATAAATAAAAAATTAAGCTTACATGAAGTTATTGATATTATGGAAAAGGATAATAATACTAATATATTTAAGTGGAATAAAATATATGAAGAAGAAAAATATTATGAAAGACCTAAAATTATTAAGTATTTTTTGGAAATAAATAAATTTTTTGGTATTGAATGTTTAGAAGATATGAAAGTTTTAGAAAATATTGAAAATAATAAGGTTAAGAAAATTAAAGAAATAAATATATCTATATTATAAAAAATAATATATAATTTTATAATATGGATATTGTAATTATATATATTATATTTTTTGTTTTAATATTAATGTATTTAATAATTGATTATAGAAATAATAATATAAAAAACATAATAAATATGGATAATTTATATTTGAAAAAAAATATGGATAATTTATATTTGAAAAAAAATATGAATATGAATAAAAATATGAATATGAATAAAAATACAAATATGAATAAAAATATGAATACAAATCAAATAGAAGAATTAAATAATTTAAGTGAATTAGAAAATGTAAATAATTGTAAAGTTCCTACATTAAGTACAGGACAATGTTTTAAATCACGTTTTTTTCCATGTGACCCAAAAAATGGTAGCTTTGAACAATGTACAAATAATATAATGCCTAATAATTTTAATGCTTTATGTGAAAATAGAGCATTTGAATTGGCAAAACCTGAACATAAGGTATCAGAGAATTGTTCTTATTATTATGGATTAAATTAATTTAGTAAATATGAAAATTTAAATATAATAAAAAAATTATTTATTATTATATATGCTTGAATATTATACAAATTTAAATTCAAATTTAAATTTAGATTCAAATTTAAATATGGGTATAAATAAAAATGATTTTAATAAAAAAAATATATTAAAGGACAAATTTACATTAGAAAAAAGTGATTTTCAAAAATTACAACATGCAGAACAACAAAATCAATTAAAATCACTTCAATATCAAGAAAATGAAAAAGCAAAGACAATAAAAGAGAATAAAAATATATATGATATGTCATTAAATAGTTTATTTATTAATTTAAGTAAAGTCAGTATTGATTTAGTTGAAGATTTAACAATTTATTTAAATCAAAAAGATAAAAATTTAAATAATTTTTTTATAATTTTTACAAAAGGTGATAGATTAATTTATGTTGGTATATTATTTTTATTATTATCTTTATCTTTATGGTTTATTGATATTTCAAAATAAATAAATAAAAATATTTATATGTATATATATTAATGAGTAAATATGTTATTAATGTAAGAAATGAAAAAGAACCAGAAAAAGAATTAGATAAATTATTAATTCCGCATGAAATATATGATTTAACAATTAATAAGGATACAAAAAATATAGAATTATATCTTATAGCAAATCCAAAATTAATGTTCAGTTTTGTAGGATTTAATTCAAAATTAAAACATGCTGATTATTTAGCATCAGAAAGAAAATGTAGTTGCTTTTATGTAATTCCTTGGCTAACTGAATATGCGTTTCAAAATAATTTAAGTAAAAGTATATTGTTATTTAATCAACAAGTTAGATTTTATAGATATATGATAAAATATTGGTATCCAAATACAGAAGTATCATATATGAGATATTTATCATCAATTGCTTTAGGAATGATTCAAAATATATATAGATTTAATTATAATTTAGAAAATAATTTAGCAACTGATTTATGTTTTACAAAATTAAATTTTATGAAAAATTTTAAAAATGTACAACAAGTTATTAATTATATATATTATTTAAGAACATTGAAATATTTATAATTTATAATTTTTTAAAAATATTTATAATTTTTAACAAATAATTTTTTAAGATAAATAATATTTTAAATATTTACTATTTAAAATATAAATTTGAATGTAAAATAATAAATATATAATTATGGAAGACTATTTTGGAAATATAATTAAACAATTAAAATGTCAAGATAATATTAATGATTTTAATGAATTAATTGCATATATCGAAAAAAATAATTTAGAAGAATTAAAAGAAGAATTTGATTTTTTAAATATATTTGATTCATTAGAATGTTCATTTACAGTTCCAGATTTATTTTTACCAACACCTAGTGGAACAAATTTTTTTTCAATATATAATCCTTTTCAATCAATGAATTCTATTATTCCTGATATATTTAGATTATGTATAATTAAAGAACCAAGCGAGTATCAAGAACCTTTAGTAAGTGTAAGAATAAGTCCAAAAATAAGAATAACTTTACCAAATACAGGAGCTTTTGTTTTAACTAGATATCAAAAATTATTACCATTAAATATAATAAAATCTTTTTTTTATTTTGGATATAAGAGTAATTTTGAAAATTTTAATATAAATGATATAACTTTTTTAGAAATAAAAATTAAAAATTATATTAAAGATGCATTAGTAACAAGTGCAAGTTATACAGATCCAGAAGTTATATTTAATCAATTATATGGTACAGATACATTAATTCAAAATATGATTCAATTACATAATTTATTAAATAATGTTAAAGAAGAGAAAACAGATTTAACTAATATTGGTAGTTATAATTTACCTTATTTATTTTCATATTATGTGAATATACAGGTTTTAATAGATGGTTCATTTAATATTAGTAAATATTCTAATCTAAGAGATAAAAATACTACAGCTTTAAGTTATACCGATTTAGTATATTTAAATTATCTAAATAAATTAATAAGTGATAGCTTAATTTTTGATAATTTTTTAACATTGATTAATAGTAAAACATTAGGATTTGAATTAAGTCCTGAAACAATAAATAATTTAAATATTGCTGTTGAATTTACAAAAAATAATAATATTTTTATATTAATAAAAGCAGCTTTAGAAGTAAAACAATATATTTTAAATGTAATATCATATAATTTGAATAATAAATCTTATTATATTCAAGATTATGCTAAACCTGTTTATTTAGTAATTACTAAAAAACTTTATTGCAATTATGCAAATAATGAAAATTATAATTATCCTGAATTAAATGTTCCGGATTATTGTTTGTAAATAAAATTTGTAAATGAAAATTATTATTTATTATTTTATTTTATTATTTTATTTTATTATTTTATTATTTTATTTTATTTTATTATTTTATTTTATTATTTTATTTTATTTTATTATTTTATTTTATTATTATTTTTATTATTTATAAATAAAATATTGCATATAACTCATTAAATTTGGATATCCAATAAAAGGAGGTATTTCAATATTATTTCCCCTAGTTTTAGCTTCTTCTTTTATATTTTGAAAGATTTCATTTAATTCACCTTCTATTTTAAACTTAGTTTTATCTATTTTTCCATTATCTTTAAAAACAGAATATGTTGTTGGACTAGATTCCATATTTTTTTTAATTATTTGAATTATAGTCTGTAATACTTGTGCTTGAGATACTTTTTCATCTTCTTTTTTATTCATTAACTTAAGAATAAAAGGTGGAGCATTTTTAGGGATATTAACGAAGTATTTGCTTTTATCTTTTTCTAGCTTTTTCTTCTTTTTTTCTAATTTTACATTTTTTCTAGCATCAACTATACATTTATTAAAAAATGTTAAATAATTATTATTCATTTCTCTATAAATAATCATTAATGATTCGACTCTTTTTTGAACTTTATCCATATCTTTTTGTTTATCTAAATTAATAGTATTCATTTTTGAATTAATATTATTTAAATCAGTAATTATTTTATCAAAATATTCATATGGTATTCTAATATCATCAAAAATTGCTAAATTATTTTTATATTCATTTTCACTCAATTCTGAATCACTATCAAAAATTTCATTTTCTGCCATTTTATATATTATTATGTTAATTTTCCTTTAAGTAAATTTTTTTAATTATTTTCAAAAGATTTAAAAGATTTAAAAGATTTAAAAGATTTAAAAGATTTAAAAGATTTAAAAGATTTAAAAGATTTAAAAGATTTAAAAGATTTAAAAGATTTAAAAAAAATAACTTAAATAATTAATTAGAATAATAAATAAAATGAGTGAGTTAAGTGAAAATTTTTGTGTTATCAAAAGAAATGGTATTAAAGAAGAAGTTAGTTTTGATAAAGTAACAAGAAGAATTAAAAAATTATGCAATGATTTAAGTAATAAAGTAAATCCAATTATTGTTGCTCAAAAGGTAGGAAGTCAAATTTACAATAATGTTACAACATCTGAACTTGATGAGTTAGCAGCACAAATTTGTATTTCTTTATCTACACAGCATATAGATTATGGTAAATTAGCAAGTAGAATTATTATTTCAAATAATCAAAAAATAACAAGTCCATCTTTTAGTGAAACAATTTATATTTTATATAATAATAAAGATTTAAATAATATTCAATGTCCTTTGATTGATAAAAAAATTTATGAAATTGTAATGAATAATAAAGATAAATTAAACGATGTATTAAATTATGAAAATGATTATTTATTTGATTATTTTGGTTTTAAGACGTTAGAAAAAAGTTATTTAATGAAAGTAAATGGAAATATAGTAGAAAGAATTCAACATATGTTTTTAAGAGTTAGTTTAGGAATACATCAAGAAGATATTAAATCGGCAATAACATCTTATCAATTAATGTCTTTAAAATATTTTACACATGCTACACCAACTTTATTTGCTTCAGGAACAAGTCGTCCTCAATTAGCCAGTTGTTTCTTACTTGGAATGGATGATAGTGTTAAAGGAATATATAAGACGGTTAGTGATTGTGCTGATATTTCAGCAGGAGCAGGAGGAATTGGATTATGTATTAGTAAAATAAGGTCTAAAAATTCTTATATAAGAGGAGTTAATGGAAAATCAAATGGAATTATACCATTATGCAGAGTATTAAATGAATGTGCACGACATATTAATCAAGCAGGAAGAAGACCCGGTTCAATTGCTGTTTATATTGAACCACATAATCCAGAAATTTTTGAATTTTTAGAATTAAGAAAAAATACTGGAATTGAATCTGAAAGAGCAAGAGATTTATTTTTAGCATTAACAGTTAGTGATTTATTTATGGAAAAAGTTGAATCTGATTCCGAATGGTGTTTATTTGATGCAGATGAATGTCCTGGATTGGATGAATCTTATGGTAAAGTTTATAAAGAATTATATGAAAAATATGAAGCTAGTGGATTAGCAAAGAAAAAAATACAAGCAAGAAAAATTTGGAATTATATTTTAACAAGTCAAATTGAAACTGGAACCCCTTATATACTATATAAAGATTCTATTAATAAAAAAAGTAATCAAAAAAATGTAGGAGTCATAAGAAATAGTAATTTATGTGCAGAAATAGTAGAATATAGTGATTCAAAAGAATATGCTGTATGTACATTGGCATCTGTATCATTACCTAATTTCATGAAAGAAGACCTAAGTTTTGACCATGAAAAATTAATTGAAATTATGGAAGTATTAGTAAATAATTTAAATAAAGTAATTGATGTGAATTATTATCCTGTACCTGAAACTCGATTAAGTAATGAAAGACATCGACCTATTGGAATTGGAGTTCAAGGTTTAATTGATGTTTATTATAAAATGAAAATTTCATTTGAAAGTGATGAAGCGAAACAAGTAAATAAGGAAATATTTGAAACTATGTATTATGGAGCTATGTTAGCATCGTATAAACAAGCATTAAAAGATGGTGCTTATAGTACATTTAAAGGTAGTCCATTAAGCGAAGGTTTATTTCAATTTGATTTATGGGATGTTAAGCCATCAAATAAATATGATTGGACTGGTTTAAGAAAAAAAATAATGGAAAGTGGAGTAAGAAATAGTTTAGTTATTGCTTTAATGCCAACAGCATCAACAAGTCAAATTTTAGGAAACAATGAATGTATTGAGCCTATTACTAGTAATATTTATACGCGACGAACAATGGCAGGTGATTTCGTTGTTATAAATAAATATTTAGTAAATGATTTAAATAAATTAGATTTATGGAATGATGTTATGAAAAATAAGATAATCGAAAATGGAGGATCAATACAGGGAATTGAAGAAATTCCTGTCCAAATTAGGGAATTATATAAAACAGTATGGGAAACAAAGCAAAAACATATTATTGAACAAGCAGCGGATAGAGGTCCATATGTATGTCAAACACAATCAATGAATTTATTTTTTGAAGAACCAACACAAAATATATTGACAAGTGCTTTATTTTATGGTTGGAAAAAGGGATTAAAAACGGGTTGTTATTATATAAGAACGCGACCAAAAGCGCAAGCACAACAATTTACAATTGATGCTAAAAAAGTACAAAGTAATAATTCAGATAGTCAAGTTCAACAAAATGATTCAAATTATGAGGCATGTGAAATGTGTAGTGCTTAGATGAAAACCAATAAAACCCATAAAAACCAATAAAAATCATAAAAACAAAATTTTTTTATTAAATTTGATAAAAATAAATAAAAAAAATAGTGAATAATGTATTATAGAAATGATTATATTATTAGGATTTCCAAAATCTGGAACAACGTCATTTACATTTTTATTTAATAAAATTGGATATAAAAGTTATCATTGGACATATAGAAGTGATACAGATTATATTGGAAATTGGATTAAAAAAAGTAAATTAAAAAATGAAAAATTATTGTCATTTTTGCCACAAGAAAAAAAGCCTATAGCATTAACACAAATGGATATATGTTTAGATGAACAAAATTGTTATTGGCCTCAGTTAGTCGATTATAAGTTATTATATGAGCAATATCCAAATGCACTATTTATATTAAATATGAGAGACCCTGATGATATATTAAAATCAATGAAAAAATGGCAAAATTATGATAAAAGAATATTGAAATATAATCCTGAGTTGTTTAAAGGGATTAGTGGAAATGATGATGAAAAAATATTAAAATTAATAAAAAAACATTTTAAAGAAGTTATAGATTTCTTTCATAATAATAAAAAAGCTAAATTTATAAAATATCATATTATATACGATAAAATTGAAAAACTACAAAAATATATAAATACAAAAAATATACAATTTCCGCAAGTAAATAAAAATTAAACAAGAAATAATAATTAAATAAAAAATATTAAATATAATTAATAAATAATGAAATCGTCAGCAAAACCGTACATATTTTTTTTTATTATATTAATGTTGATTATTTATTTATATTTTAATGTAGGTTATATTGAAATATTTAGAAATTACTTTAGTTTATTATTGTTAATATGTGGTATTATAGGAATATTTTTATATCCATTAGCAAATAAAATTCATGATCAAGAATCATTTGAATCTATTAAAGATTTAATGATAGAAAGATTTAAATCTAAAAAGAAAATATAAATTTATCTTTTTATGTAAGTTATTTTTGAATAATAAATATCTATATAAATAATACCGGTGTATTATATAATTTATATTTTAAATTATTCACTGGTTAAAACATATAAATATTAATTTTTTGGCATACATTACATAATTAATTAATCAGTGTGACAATGTCCATATTAATTAATAAATATAATAAATGTAGTTACAACATTTTAGTTAATTAATAAAATGAATTTCATTTTATTAAGAAAATTGATTTTATGTATATAAATTGATTTAAAGAAATAAATATACATAAATATAACCGCATAAATGCAATAAATAAAATTTAAATAATAAAATAAATAGGAAATTGCCGTTATTTTATTACTTACATGAATAAATTGTCATCATTTATTTATTTTTAATAATCAATATGATTAATTATTAAAAATTATACTTAATTATTAAAAATTATGTACATTAATTATTTTTTAAAAAAAATATGTTTAAAGAAATAAAAATACATATATATGATATAAGAAATAAATAATAAATAATATTGGGTTTTCCATATTTTTATTGCTTACATTAATGAGTTGTAATCATTCATTAATGAGTTGTAATCATTCATTAATGAGTTGTAATCATTCATTAATGAGTTGTAATCATTCATTAATGAGTTGTAATCATTCATAATTTAATAATTAAAATAATTAATTATTAAAATAATTATTTTGTTAAAAAAAAATAATAGATAAAAAATTGATTTTTTTATTTATAAAATAATATATTAAGTATTAAAGTAGTAGTGAATTTTTTTGTTGAATTAAAATGCCAAATAATAATGAAGTTAATTTTTTTGATGATTTTGTAAATGAAGTTGAAAAGAAAAAAGACAATAAATTTGAAGATGCCAAGAATTTTGTTTTATCTGAATATGTATATGATAAAAATAATTGTCTTTATTGCTGTACTGGTAAATGTACAAAACATGAAAATAATGAAAAGGCAAAAGACCTACATCCAAAGATTAAGAATATTATTAAAAATCCTAAACATTTATTAGGAGGAGATATAAAAAAAACGTTAGAAGAAAATAAAATGAATGTACATGATAAAAGCATTCATATGAATACATGTGTGTATAATTACAAACATCCAATATGCAAAAACTGTGATGATGGAAGATGTAAAAGAATGAATCATAATGGTATTGAATTAAAGATTTGTTGGCCTAAATTAAGAGAAGAATCTAGTGTTATTCCTATTGGATTACATTGGGATTTTTCAATTGAAATAAAAAATAATGAAATTGTTGATAAACATACTAAAATTAAAGTTTATGATGGTTTATTTGAAAAGAATCAAAATAAGTATAGAAATAGAATTTTTGAAAAAAAAGTACCAAATATTGATGAATGTGAATCTAGTATTATCGAAAATAGAAAATATTTAGAAAAAATAAAAGAAAAAGAAAAAGTTAATTTTAATCTTAATGATGAAGATGAACAAGAAATTTCAGATATTAATGAAAATTTTCCTAAATTAGTAGATGATAATAGAGTATCACCTACTAATAATCATTGGGCTAAAATTGCTAAAACAAGAGTAAAAACACCTGATGAAGAAATATGTTCTAATAATTCTTATGAAGAACATATAGATATTTCTGAAACAAATTCTACTGTAGATGTTAAATCTCCATATAGTACTACTGATTCTTTTAAAAAAATGGATTCTTTGGATAGTATTGATGAAAAAAGTTCTACTTTAACTAGAAAAGAATCTGTTGATACAATGTCTGAAGTAATTTATTCTAATTACGATAAAAAAATTAATGATTTAAAGAAAGAAAATTCATTGCTTATTAAAGAAAATACTCAACAAAAAGACCATATTAAAAACTTAAAAGCTGTCATTAGTTATGATAAAAAAACTGATTTTGCGGAAATATCTAAAAATAAAGAAATAGATAATTTAAAATCAGAAAATGAAAAATATCTTGAAGAAATTAATGATTTAAATAAGTCAATGAAAAAGCTAAAAGCTAAATTAATTGGTCTTGAATCAAGAGTCCCTGAAAAGACTTTTAGTGAAGAAGATAAAAAAAATATGATTGAAAATTGTAGAAGTTTTTCTGAATCATTGTTTAAAGCAATGAGAGAAAATACAAACTATCTATAAATTTTTAAAATTTAATTTAAAATAATTTTTTATAATATATTAACACAAATAACAACAACAATAACAACAATAACAACAATATAAAAAATAATAAAAATAACAAAAATATAAAATAATAAAATAATAAAAAATAATAAAAATAACAAAAATATAAAATAATAAAATAATAAAAAATAATAAAAAATAACAAAAATATAAAATAATAAAAAATATAAAATAATAAAAATAACAACAAGAAAAATAACAACAATATAAAATAATAAAATTTAAAAAATTGGAAAAGATGGAAATAAATGTAAAAAAATAAATCTATTTTGTTTATTAGAATTAAATTATAATTAATTATAATTTGATACTTCGTCAATAATATGCTTAAAAACATCTCTTTTATATTTATCATCACTTAATTTATTAATAAATACTTGATTATCATAAATATCATCAATATCATTAATATTATCTAAATTATTATATTTATATAATTCAGTTTGAATATTCATAAATATTGTATGTTTTATATAATGAGCATTTGCATCATGAATCCAATTAATATTATAATATTCAAAAGTTCTTTTTCCTTTAATTTTAATAGGATAAACATTTTGTTGATTTGATTTATTTTTATAATACAGTTTAAATAAATACAATATTGTTCTATAATCTTTATAAATCATTGCTTTCTTAATATCTTCATATTTAATATTCATTTCTTCTTTGATTAGATTAATTATAATATTAGAATTTGAATTTACAGATTGATTTATATTATTTAATGTGTTATTTATATGTAATATATTTTGGTTTTTACTTTCATTATTGAATTGATTATTTGTAATTATTTCAATTTTAGTAATAATAATTTCTAATTTATTTACTTTATTTTCTATTAAAGATATTCTGCTATCAATATTATTAAAAAAATCTTGAATTTTATTATTTAATAACACTAAGTCTGTCATTATTTACTTATTTTTTTTTTTTAAATAATGAATAAATCATTTTTTTATTATTTTTTAAAATATTTAATAGTAATATTTTATATTTTTTATAATATTTTTATTTATAATTTATAAATATTTAAAAAATATATTGCTTACTTTTAGTTATGACTGTTGAATCACCACAATTAATGAGTTTTAAAAAATTATTAAATAGAAATATTCCTTTATTTGAAAATTATAATAAAAAAAATTTAATTTCATTAATGAATAAACAAAATAAGTTTTCACCTTTATCAGGTTCTGAATTAAAATATGAACCACATAAATGGAATAATGAAAATGTAGTTAATAATCATAATTGTTATAGTTATGCTATGGGGAAAGTTATTAATAAATTAAGAGATAAAGCTCAACCAGGTTATGCTTCAGGATTTGAACATTTAACAGAAACAAATATGACTTGTAAAAATTTAAAAAAAAGATTATTAAAGGATAATCCAGGTTCTTATTTAGATAATTTTGAAAATAGATGCTTACCAGGATTTTATAAAGTATTTTTAGCATTAGATGTAGGAAATGATTATCATTGGTGGAGACAAGATACTAATAAATATTGGTCTCATAAACCTGGTTCTACACAAATTAGTAATGTAGATGGGAATAATCAAAAAATTATTAATCCACTAAAATCTAGTAGAAAATTTAGTACAAGAAATTATGATAAAGCATGTTTTTATGCGTGTATTCAAAGTGATTTATCTAGAACATTAGATGAAATTTATTCATAAATTAAAGAATAATAATTAGTAATGAATAATAATTAGTAATGAATAATAAATAGTAATGAATAATAATTAATAATTAATAAAAATAAATAAAAATATTAGTAATAAGTAATAAGTATGGAATTAAGTCCTTATTTACTTAAAATGAATTTTCATAAAAATGATCATTTAATAAATGAAGAAAAAAAATCAAAAAAACAATTATCTCCATTATCTGGTTCTGAATTAAAATATCAACCTGAAAAATGGAATGTACCAGAATTTAAAAATACACATAATTGTTATGGGTATGCTTTAGGTAAAAGAGTAAAAAAAGTAAAAGATAAACAACAACCAGGATATAGTTCTGGTTTTAAACATATAAAAAATGATGAATATGAATGTAAATTTTTTTATGATAGATTAAAAAAAGATGTTCCAGCAAGTTATTTAGAAACATTTGATAATAAATGCTTGCCTGGTTTTTATAAAATATTTTTAGTATTAGATAAAGGAAATGATTATCATTGGTATGCACAAAATACAAATTCTTATTGGTCACATAAACCTGGACATAGTGAAGTTACTGATGTAGATGCATCAAAAAAAATAATAAAAGACCCTAAAAAAGCAAATAGAAATTATGGATATTTAAATTATAATACAAGTTGCTTTTATGCATGTGTTCATAGTGATTTATCAAGAGCATTATCAAATATTTATAATATAGATAATTCATAATTTTTTTTTATTATTTTTTAGTTAATTATTATTTATTTTAATTGTAATAATAATTTTGTTATTCTTTTTTGAATTTCCATTACATTATCATCATAATTTCTATTATAATTTTGATTTAACGAATGATACTTTTCCATTAAAAATTTTAATTTTTTTATAATTAATTTATTCTCAGTACTAGTATAATCTTTTTCATTTAATTTTGTCCCATTAATTAATGTTAGTAAGTTATTTTTAATAGGTATTGAATTAGTATTTTCAATATTTACTTCAAATATAGATTTATAAATATTTATTTTTAATTTTAATATTTTTTTGATTAATAATATTAAATTTTTAATTAATTGTTTATTAAATTTAACAAAATCTTCATAGATATATTTATTTAATAAATTTAATCTTAATATTTGTAAAAAACTAAATTTATAATTATAATCTATATTTTTAATAACTAAATCTCTTAAATTTTCAATATCTTTTTCTTTTATATTATTAGGACTTGGTTTTCCTTTTTTTTGTTCTAAATCTTTAATTGCTTTATCAATTTTATCTTTATTATTTAGTAATTCATATATAATAATATCAGAACTATCATTATCTATAAATTTTAATATTGGATTATTTTTATTATTAGAAGGATTTTTTAATTTTTCTTTATTAAAAGGATGTTTTATTTTTTCTTTTGTTAAATATTCTTTTATTAAATGTACTGCTTGTAAATTAAGTTTAAATTTATCAAATTTAGTAGTAATGATATGTTTAAAATAATTTGTAAATTGATCTGGTGTATATTCAAATTGTAATAAAAATAAATAATATTCTTTATATAATTCAAATAGATTTTTACAATCTTCTCTTACTCTAATATTATTATGAAATTCTATATTTTTTAAAATTTTAAAAAATTTTTCTTTTGTTTCATAATTTTTATTTTTTTTTTCTTTATTTGAAAACATATTTTTTATATTTATAATATTAACATTATTTGAATTGATTTTAGTTGTTTTTTGTTTAGATTTTGATTGTGATTTTGATTGTGATTGTGATTTTGATTGTGATTGTGATTGTGATTTTGATTGTGATTTTGATTGTGATTGTGATTTTGATTGTGATTTTGATTGTGATTTTGATTGTGATTGTGATTTAGATTTTTTACCACCTCCTTTTGATTTTCCTGATATTATATTTTTAAATTGTTTGAGTTTATTTTTAATTTTATTCTTTTTTTTATCATTTTTAGTTTTTCCACTATCTTTAAATATTGAATATAATTTTTTTAAATTAATTATTAAATTATTTTTAGATATATTATTTATTGAAAAATTTTTTTCAAATAAATCATTTATTAAAGTTGTATATGTATATATATATATATATTGTGGATACTTTCTATGAATAATAGGATAACTTTTACCATTTATTGATAATTTACTTTCTAATCTAATAAATTTATTTTTATTTGAATTCATATTTGATTTTTTAAATATATAAAATTCAAGTTGATTATCATAAGTTAATTTTAAATTAGTACCTCTAAAATATTCTGAATATAATTGATTGTTTGTATAATGAAATAAAAATCTCATGATTAATTCTCCAATTTTAAATCTAAATTTATCTTTAATAAATAATGGATTATCTTGAATACTTAAATTAATATTATTATTAAAATTAATATTAGTATTTTCTTCATTTAATTTTATTTCTTTATATTTTTTTTCAATTGTTTTATACATATTTTCAAATTTTTTTGAATTTTCAAATAATGTTTTCATTTTCTTTTTTATTTTTTCTCCATATAATTTATCTATATTAAATAAATCTTTTAATTTATCTTTGAAATTATCTGTAATATCTTCTTTAAAAAAATCTATATCAAAAGAACTTATATCTTCTAATTTAATTTTTATTATATCTATAAATAAAAATTTTAAAAAGGTTTGAGTATCTTTGTAAAATTCAGGTGTTGTTGTACCTTTTTTACTTTGATATTCATATTTTAAAAAATTTATAAATTCTGAATATATATCTTCAACATCATTTTCATCATTTTCATTGTTATTATTATTTTCATTATTTTCATCATTTTCATCATTAATATTATTTTCTTCATTTTTTGATTCTTTATTTTTTTTTTGTTTTTTATTACTTTGATTATTTTCATTATTTACATTATTATTATTATTATTGTTATTATTATTATTGTTATTATTGTTATTATTATTCATATTTATATATATTATTTTAATTTTTCTTTTATAATTTTTATATATTTAGATTTCATTTTTTCTATTTCACTTAATATTTCATTTTTTAAATCAATATTATAAATATTTATTTGAACAATTCTCATAATAAAATAAGAAATATTATAATATATTTTTGATTGTAACATTAATAATTTTTTATTATTTGATTTTTTAGTTAATAATATATTTTTTGTTGATTCTTTAATATAAAAATTAAATTCTTTGATTAAATAATTTTTTAAATTATTTTTTTCTTTTTCATCTAAATTAGTTCTTTCAAAATAATCTTTTTTATTAAATATATTTATTAATAATTCAACTGGAATACATTTTTGAAATATCTTTATTGTATAATTAATAATTTTTAAAGTTGTCTTTTTATGTTTTTTTTCTATTCCAGAATTTGTACTTAATAATCCTAAGATTGATTCTATATGTTTATTTGAATCATAGGAAGTACCAATAAATAATTTTGATTCTTTATCATAATAATCAGATTCTTTAAATTTAATAAAAAAATCAATACTAACATTACCTTTATAATTATCTGTAAGACCATCTCCAATAAAATATTGATAAAATAAATTATTTTTTATATTTTTTTCATTTCCTGAAAATAAATTATTATTATCAATAAGTGGAATAAGTCCATAATTTTCTTTATCATATATAATACCATAATTTTTACCAATAATTGTTGGTTTATAAATATTATATAAATTATTTAATAATATTTTTTTTTGATTTATTAATGAAATATTCATTTTTTCAATATAGCTTAAAAATTGAGAATAATTTAAATCTTTATATACTTTATTATTTGATAATTTTAATGACATAACAAATTTATTTACTTTTTTATTAATAAAATCATAATAAATATCATGTAATAATATAATTGAACGATAGTAAAATAAATATAATAATTTATAAGCATCATTTTTATCTGATTTATTTATAAATTTCCATTGAACGCTTCCTTTATCATTAATATTTTGAATAATCTCACTATACATTTTACTTTCATGTTGCAAATATAATTTATAATTTTTTATATATTTTTTTATTTTTTTTTGAGAAATTAATTTAATTTGACCATTTACAAATTCATATGGTATTATATATTTGGGATTTAATGTTAAAACTATTTTATTTTTTTTTATTTCTTTTATTGTCATTATATCTTCCATACTAATATCTGTTGTATTTATATATTCTTTTATTGATGATATAAATTCAAGATTATTAGAATCATTTAATAATTTACATATTGTATGACCAAAATCTAAAAATTGAATAGGTAAATTAAAATAATTATCAAATTTTTCATAAATATTATGTAAAATATTATTAAATAAATCTAAAATCGATTTATTATCATTAGGATATATAGGATTACTAACTAAATTATTTGATTTTTTTTGTTGAATAATACCTAATGTTGGATATTGTATATTAATATATTCGCCTTGGGTTAATATATCTAAATTAATTAATAATTTTTTTTTTTGATTGTTATTATTAATAAAATTATTTGTATTTGATACATTTAAATTAAGTGATTGAATAAATGATGAATTGAATAATGGATTTAAAATAACATTATTTTTTTTTTTATTTGAATTTGATTGATTATTTATATTTTTAAATTTATTTAATATTTCTTGTATATTTGATTTTACATTAAATTTAGTACTTGATTTCGATTTTAATTTAAATAATTTTTTACAAAATTCATCAATTTTTAAGTTTATTAATAATTCTTCAAATAAAGTATTTAATTCTTGTAATTCCGGATTGGAAGTTAAATTTGTATTATAATTTGATTCATTAATAATTTTTTTAATTTCATCATGATATTTATTTAATATTGATTTTTCATTGTAACTATTATAATTAACATCATTTTTAACTAAATTAGTATAATCTTTACATAATAATTTTTTTGATATTAAAAAATCAAATGAATCACTCATATTAATAAATAATAATATTTTTATTTAATTATATAAAAAAGAATAGTATTTAATAGTTACCAAATTTAGAGTTAATATTATTATCATTTCCGCTTACATATGAATTTAATGATATGCCATCTAATCCCATATGAGGTGATGCTGGATATAATGTAGATGGTAATTCATTTGCCATATTTTCATTGGATAAACTTGTTATAACAATAAAAAAGGTAATAAACAATAGTATATTGCAGAAAATAGCATTTTGACTAAATCCCATAATTGGATATGTTAATAAACAAGATAACAATATAGATATAAATAAGGGTCTTAGATTTGGTCTATAAGGCAAACTATTAGGTACTTTAATATTAAAATTTTCTATAGTAGTCATATACCTTATAATAATATTTTATTTCTTTTTAATTATTATAAATTAAATTTTTTTATCATTACTAAAAATTTAATATAAAATAAATTAATTACTAATAAAATTTATTATTTTATAAATTAAGTCTTCATCAATATTTATATTTGAATGCGTTCCTTCTACTATATTAAATTCGTTACAATAATCTTCTAATGGTTTTATATATTTAACATCTATTAATTCATCTTGATTACTATGAATAATCATTGTTTTCATAATTTTTTTTAGCATATTTTTTTTATTTCTATTTTTTAAATATTCAATCGTTTCAAAACCTAAATTATTGATTAATATTCCTAAATAATTATGAATGGCTAATTTTTGAATGATTTCTTTTATATCTGAAAAAGTGGATTGTAAAATTAAATATTTAATATTTAATTGATTTCCTAAATTTGCACTTATAGCACCTCCTATTGACTCACCATAAAATATTATATTTTCATGTTTAAATTTTTTTTCATTCATTAAATAATCATAAAATAATTTTCCACTTTGAACACAATTTTCTTCGTTAGGATTTCCTTGGCTGAATCCGAATCCAGGATAATCATAAAAAAGTAGATTAAATCCCATATCATAAAATTTATTTATATAATTAAGACGATAAGATATATTTCCAGCATTTCCATGAAAAAATAATATGACTTTATTTTTTAAATTAGGGTTATTATTATTTTCATTTTTTATATACCATCCATGAATTTTATTATTTTGATAGTTAACATATACGTTATTATATTGAAGATTTAATAATTCTGGGGTTTTTTCAAGTCCTTTTACTGGAAAGAATACAAATTGTTCAATAATATTTTTAAACATAAACTACTAAATAATAATTTTTTTTATATAATAAATGAATTAATTTATTTATAAAAAATTGATTTTATTTGTGAATGAAATTATAATTTTCTGTAATATATAATATGAAATCACATTACATTATACATGGAACGGATTTTGATAATTTAGAAACTATATTAGAAGATGGATATATAAAGAAAAATAAAAAAACAGGAATATTACAAGATAATGATAATACAAATCAAATATTTACACAATTATTATTGAGAGATTTACCCTATGAAAATAAACAACAAAATATACATTGGGGACGCGTTTGTTTCATTTTAGACATTAATATTTTGAAAGATTATCCATTTTATGCTTGTGGAATTGGACATTTTGGAAAAACATTTTCAAAAGGGTTTCATCAATCATCTAATTATGTAAAGGGAAAAGGAAATTTAAAAAAAATTCCTAATTTGAACACTTTGAAGACTAATATGATTAAATATATGGAAGATAATAGTCCAATAAGTTATATACATAGTCATGAAATATTATTTGGAAAAAATATAAATTTGAAAAAATATTGTTTATGTATAACAATTAGAACAAATAAAGAAAGTGTTGAAAAAAATGAATATGTAAAATATGAAAAAATGGCATCCAAATTAGGAATACCAATTAAATATGAATTGTATCATCAAGGAAAAGATAAATTTAAATATTATTCAATTAATAAATTTGTTGATTTAATAGAACATTAAATCAATATATAAATTTGTTGATTTAATAGAACATTAAATCAATATATAAATTTGTTGATTTAATAGAACATTAAATCAATATATAAATTTGTTGATTTAATAGAACATTAAATCAATATATAAAATTTTATAAAAAATAAAAATTGATTTATAATTAAAATGAATTACATAAACTAAAATGGCTTCTAATATTGGATATATATACATTCGAACCAATGAATATTGGGATTCTTATGATGCATGTAAATTAGGAAAAGCAAATAATATTTTAAACAGAGAATCTGTTTATATAACAAGTGAAATAAAAAGAGGTACTTATGCTAGTGTTTTTGAAATTGAATTAACTATTTTAGATAATGTAGAAAAACAATTGCAAGAATATTTTAATGAAATGAATTTACATGTTCAATTTAATGCTGGTACAGAATTCTATAAAAAAGAAATTATAGGTCATATCATTCCATTTTTTGAAGAAAATAATATTTCATATAAACAATTAGCAAAAGAAAATATTGATGATTTAACTAGAATTATTTATGATAAAGATGAAACTGAAGATATGAATTACATTAATGAACAAATAGCTAATATTAAATTAAATATAGAAACATACAATCCAAGAGATTATCAAGAAGAAATTATAGGCAATTCAGTTGAATATTTTCAACTACATAATAAAGGATTATTGGTAATTCCTTGTGGAGTTGGAAAATCTCTAATTTCGTTATGGATAGCTCAAAAATTAAATGTTAATAATATTTTAATTGGTGTGCCAAATACATTATTATTGGAACAATGGAAAAATGTAATTATTCATGTATTTGAAAAAATACCGTATTTATTAGTAAAAAGTGGAATAAACAATGATGATATTAATGAATTTTTAAAAAAACATGGACAAAAATGCATATTGATTACAACATATTCATCATCTCAAAAAGTTTATACATGTACTCAAAAAATGGGTTTTGTATTTTCTATGAAAATTAATGATGAATGCCATCATTTAACATCATGTAATATGATGGAAGAAGATAAAAAAACATATATCAATATGTTAAAAGTAGAATCAAAAAAACAAATTTCATTAACAGCAACATTAAAGTTATTAGAAAATAATAGTAATGTTAGAGAAGATGAAATTATTGTTTCTAATGATAATATTGAATTTTTTGGAGAAATAATAGAAAGAAAATGTTTATTATGGGCAATTCAACAAAATATAATTTGTGATTACAATATACAAACATTAATTACTGAAGAAGAAAATTTAGAAATACATTTAGAAAGATTTCAGATTACTGAAATAAATGATAAAAGATTATTTTTAAGTGCTTATTCTTCTTTATTAAGTATAAATAATAATCATACACATCATTTATTGATATATAGCAATAAAAAAGAAAATTCTATAAAAATAGTAGAATATATAAAAATGCTTTTAAATGCTGAATATTTTGATATAATTGATTTGTATTATGATTATTATCATGGAGATTTAAATCCAAAAAAACAAAAAGAAATAATTACTAATTTTGAAAATTCAAAGTTTGGAATTATTAATTGTGTTTATTGTTTAGGTGAAGGATGGGATTTTCCATTATTGGATGGAGTTGTATTTGCTGAAAATATGAGTTCAAATATTCGTATAGTTCAATCTGCACTAAGAGCAAGTAGAAAAAATAAAAATGAATCTAATAAAATAACAAAAATATTATTACCTATATTAAATATTGATGATTGGTCAGAAAATAATAATTCTGATTTAAAAAAAGTAAAAGAAATAATTTATCAAATGGGTTTAGAAGATGAAACTATTAGCCAAAAAATAAAAGTATTTAAAATTCCAATTTGTGAAAAGAATCCAATAAAGGATAAATCAAAATCAAATAAAGTAACTGATTATATTGGTATTTATGATGAAGATTTAACTCAAAATATTAGATTAAAAACAATGAAACGTTCAATTTTAGGAATTAGTTATGAAAAAGCAAAACAAATAATTTCTAATTATCATATAAAAAGTAAAGAAGCTTATTATGAACTATGTGAAAAAGACAATCGATTATCAAAAGAACCTGAAATAATATTTAAAGGTAAATTTACAAATTGGATTGATTATTTAAGCATACCACGTGTATATTATGATTTGGAAACATGTAAAAATAAAGTAAATGAATATTTATTAAGTGAAATATATATAAAAAGTAATTTATTAGAATTATCAAAAATTTGTATTGAATTATGTAATTTTGATTCTAATTTTCCAGCTCATGACTTATGGATAGAATATTATGATATTAATAATTTAAATCAAATTATATATTTAAATAAATCTAAAAAAATAAATATTTTACTTTAAAAATATATATTTAAAAAGTTTTTAATAATTTATAAATATGTCAGAAAAAATTGATTATAATAATGGGATTGAAGAAAAGATAGTTTATACTAAAAAAATTATGAATAACAAAGATTTAATAAATGTTTTTAATAAATGTTTAAATATTTTAAGAGATAATGAAGGACTTACAGGAGAAAAAGCATTAAGAAATGTATCATATTTATTAGTTTTAAAGTTAATTGAACCCCATATTAATAAAGAAATAGATATTGAAAATTTTCCTTTTGATTTTTCAGAATTTGGTGAAAAAGTAAAAGAACATAATAAAAAAAAATTATTTGAAATTATATATTTTACTAATTTATCAAATAGTAATGAAAATGATATTAATAATTTACTTAATTATTTATGGAAAATTATCTTATCTGACCATCCAAGTACAAAAAATATTTTTTTAAAGGATAAAAATTTTGATATTAAAAAATCTTCTACATTTAAAAAAATTATTAATGAATTAAGTTTAATTGATTTATCTAAAACTGAATATGATGTTTTAGGTAATTCTTATGAAGAAATTATTAAAGATGTTATGACAGGTAAAGTCTTTGGACAATTTTTTACACAACCATTAGTTAAAGACATTATGGTTAAATTAATTAATCCACAAATATTTCCTGATGGTAAAATTGAATCATGTTGTGACCCTACTATGGGTACAGGTGGTTTTTTAATTAGTTATTTAAAACATATTTTAAATGATGCTAAAAATAAAAATATTAAACCAGATTGGGATTTTATTAAAAATGAAGGATTATATGGAAAAGAAATTGAACCTGATACATATCAATTAGCTGTTTCAAATATGTTAATCTCATGTGGACATATGTTTGAAAAGTTAGAAAATGGTGATAGTATTCGTGATCCAATAATAAGAAAGTTTGATAATATATTAGCTAATCCACCATTTGGAATTAAAGGATTAAAATATGATGATTTTCAAAGTACGTTAAAAGATGAATATGTTCCTATTAAGACAGATAATGCTGTATCATTATTTATTCAAGCAATTATTTATATGTTAAAGATTAATGGTAAATGTGCTGTTGTATTACCTGATGGACAAGATTTATTTTCAAAAACAAATAAAACATTAGTATCCATTAGAGAATATTTAATGAAAACATGCGATTTAAAAGAAATTATATATTTACCATCAGGTATATTTACATACACATCCATTAAAACTTGTGTGTTTTACTTTGTGAAAAAAATTGAATGCACTAATGTTTGGGAAACTAAAATTAAAGTATCAAAAACTCAAAAAGAAACACACAAGTTTAAAAAAACACATACAACAACAAAAGTTAAGTTTTATGAATTTAATGAAAAAAATGAAGAAAAAAATCTATTGGTTGAAGTTCCTATTGAAAAAATTATGAGTAATTCATATTCACTTAATTATGCTGAATATATGAAAGACGAAACAGAAAAACAATATGAAGAAGGTGTTGTCGTGAAAACACTTGGAGAAGTTTGTAAGTTCTTACCAAAAAGTAAAAGAAAAGCATCTTATGGTGAAAAATTAGGTCAATATCCATTTTATACATCATCCCAAACTTGTAGTAAATATTGTAATGAATATGATTATGAAGAGGAATGTTTAATTATAGGAACAGGTGGAAATGCTAATATTAAATACAGTAGTAAGTTTTCTTGTTCTACTGATAATTTTGTAATTAAAATCAATCCTGGACAATTAATAAAATATATATATTATTATCTTTCAATTAATATTGAAATATTGCAAAAAGGTTTTATAGGTGTAGGATTACAACATATTTCAAAAGTATATATTAGTAATATAAAAATCCCAATCCCATCAATTGAACGTCAACAAGAAATAATAAAATATTTAGATTTCATATACGAAAAAGCAAACAAAACAAGTAATGAGAAAATTTCGGAATTGAAGAAATTAAACGAGTTTTGTTTGAGTAATCAAAAAATATTTGGTAAGAATATTGTGAAAACACTTGGAGAAGTTTGTAAATTCTTGCCTAAAAGTAAAAGAAATGCATCTTATGGTGAGAAACAAGGTCAATATCCATTTTATACATCATCTCAAACTTGTAGCAAATATTGTGATGAATATGATTATGAAGAGGATTGTTTAATTATAGGAACAGGTGGAAATGCTAATATTAAATATAGTAGTAAGTTTTCCTGTTCTACTGACAATTTTGTAATTAAAATAAATCCGGGACAATTAGTAAAATATATATATTATTATCTTTCAATTAATATTGAAGTATTGCAAAAAGGTTTTGTAGGTGTAGGATTACAACATATTTCAAAAGAATATATTACTAATATAAAAATCCCAATCCCATCACTTGAACGCCAACAAGAAATTGTTGACTACTGTGAATTTAATGATAATCTTATTAAAAATTTAGAAAAAGAAATTGAAAACAATAAAAAACAAGCACATTTATTTATTCATTCAATTGTTAAATAAAAATAAATATAAATAATAGAAATAAAAATAACAATTAAATTTTTAAAATTTATATATAAAATTATAAAAAAATGATTTTTTTTTTATATTCATAATATAAATCAATTTAAATATATTATGTCCAAAAAAAAGATTGAATGTACATTATGTACAGAAAAAAAAAATGCTAATGACATTATTATATGTCCTCATTGTAGTGTTGAAATATGTGAGCCATGTTTTCAATATGGATTAACAATGGATTTACAAGATCCTGTATGCATTTATTGTAAAAAAGGTTTAAATATTGAATTTATATTAGCAAATAATGATACAAAATGGTGTAAAAAAGTATTTTTAGACTATTATTCTAATTTATTATTGGAAAAAGAGAAAAATAAATTAATGGATTCTGTACCTAAATTTAGAATGGTTCTTGAATTGAGAAGTTTAAAAAAAGAAGTAAATTCATTATTAACAAATAAGAAAATAGAAACTTCTGTAAAACAATTAAAACTTGAAAAAAAAGAGTTTGATAAAAAATCTAAAGAATTAATTTTTGAAAGAAACAAAAAAAAATATGATTTAAATGAACAAATTAAAGTATTGGAAAATAAAATATATGATTCTAGAATAAATAAAAAAAAGGAAACAGAAAATAAGATTAGTTATATAACAAAATGTCCTATTGAATCATGTAAAGGATTTATTAATAATAAATATATTTGTGAAATTTGTGATATTTCATTATGTAAAGCATGTTTAATGATTAGAGATACTGACCATACTTGTGTTAGAGAAAACATAGAATCAGCAGAAATGATTATGAAAGATTCAAAACCATGTCCTAATTGTTATATTCCTATTTTTAAATTAAGTGGATGTAATCAAATGTTTTGCACAAATTGTCATGTTGTTTTTGACTGGATAAGTCTTAAAATTGATAAAGGTCCTGTTCATAATCAACATTTTTTTGATTATTTAGCTAAAATGAATAATGTTGGAGACCAAGCACGATTAGAAAATAATGCATGCGGACATATTCGAGAATTATATCCAAGAATTTCTTTTTATACTAGAAATTCATGGATTCATCATTTGTTTTTATTAAATCAAGAAATTGAAGCTGATTTAATAAATGAATATAAAGGTTTATTTAAAGATAATTTTGAAGATTATAGAATTAAATATTTATGTGATGAAATAAATGAAAAATCATGGAAATATTTAATTCTATATGATACAATTCATAATGAGTCTATAAGATCTTATATTGAAATATTGGAAATGTTTTTAACAGTTAGTTCAGATATTATTCGAAGAATTTGTTATGAATATGATGAATTATTGGCGAAAAAAAGAAGAACAACAAAACAAATAATAAAAGAGGTTTTTGAAAATTTGGATTTGTATAATAAATTAAATGAGCAAATAATTTTAGATAAGCTAGTTATATCATTTAATAATTATATTTATCAATTAACTAAAGATGATGCTATTGTATTGATAAATGCTTATTTAGAAAATAAAGAACATTTCTTTTCGAATGACTTTGAAATATTTGAAGAAATGAATATTCATATTTTTTATTCAAAAGAAATATTTGAAAATATAAATTCAAAATATAAAAAAATAAAACAAGAATTTATTGAGCATTTTAAAAAAGATTTAGATGAAACATATCAAATATTTGGTAGAGATTTGAATAAAAATGCTTATGTTATATTACATAGACATTTATATAGTGATTTTTAATGATTATATAAAATTTAAATTTTTTATAAATATAAAATCATTCTATTATAAATATATAATAAAATAATGAATAAAGTATATGTATTAGATGAAAATAATATAAATAAATCAAATAATTTAAATATATTAAATAAAAAAAAAAGATATTTTTGGAAATCAAAAATAAAATTATTTAAAAAATTATTTACAAAAAAAATAAATTATGAAAAAGATAAAAATATTGATGAAAATAAAATAAAAATAAAAAATAATTGTTTAAAAAATATATTTATTAAGTTTAGACTTAATTATTAATATAATACTTATTATATGGAATTTATTAAAAATTTATTAAAAAATAGCGGTTGTTCATATTGCCAAGAAAATGATTATAATGATATTGAAGATTTAAATAAAAATTGGAATTTATATTTAAAAGAAGGTGAAATGTATTCTTGTTTAATATTATTTAACGAAAAAACAGAAAAAGATATATCTTTCTATGTAAATATAAATGCTAAAATTAAACTTTATCAAAAAGAAAAATTAATGTTAGAACTAGAATATATTTCAAAAAGCGAAGATAATAAATATGGAATATTAGTACCTTTAGAAAATTATCAAGAATATTATCAAGAATTAGAAAAAAAAAATAAAAAATATGATAAAAAATTAGAATCTTATTTAGTAGATAAATATGATATTATTTTTGAAAATAATTAAATATAAGTATAAATATAATTAAAACAAATGAACGAAAATAAAATAGTAAGAATTGATTTTATATTTTCATATTGGTTATTTTTTTGGTTTATATTATACAAATTAAATATTGTAGTTTATAATCCATATTTAGGATTAATTATTGGATTAATAGTAAATTCTATTATGTTTATCTTATTTTTAAGTTATAAAAATTATTATAAAGCATTTTTATTTGTTATTGTTAATTTTTTTATAAAAATTATTCCAATATATGTATTAAGAAATACTAAAATTCAAAAAAAAGATATTTATATATTATTTATCTTATATATTATATATTTAATTTATAAAAAAATTTTTGATGATAATAAATTAAAAAAATCAAAAAAAGATTTTACTAATTATTTAAATACATTTGAAAAAGAACCTATAAATACTCCATTTATGTATTTATTAGATAAGTTAATAAAACATATTCATATATAATGTATTGCACTAATAATCTATATTTTTAACATTTTATATTAGTTATAAATTATTTTATTCTTTTTTAAGTTCATAATTATTAAAAATTTTAATACATTTTTTAATACATTTTTTAATACATTTTTTAATACATTTTTTAATAAAAAAAAAAAATATGATTATTATTCTACTTAAAAATTATATACTAATAATATAATATACTCTTATGACGCAATTACTACGTGAATTACAAAATGTTAATTATTTAGAAAATATAGATAAAATTCAGTTTAGTTTATTCAGTCATGAAGATATTAATAAAGGCTCTGTTGCTGAGATATTAACCTTTGATACTTATGAAGGTAATATGCCCAAAAATAATGGTTTATTTGACCATAATATGGGTTCAATAGATGCTGCTATTATATGTCCAATTGATGAAAAAAAGGCAGAATTATGTCCTGGTTATTTTGGTAAAATTGATTTAGCTTTACCAGTATTTAATTATCATTTTATGTCTATTATAGAAAAAACTTTAAAGTGTGTATGTTTTCATTGTTCAAAATTATTAATTGATAAGAATGATCCTTTATTACTTAATGAATTAAATAACAAAAAAGGTTTAGGAAGATTTAAGGCAGTTTATGAAATATGTAATAAAAACAAAAAATGTTTATTTAATGGAGGTTGTCAAGCATTACAACCAACAAAATATATAAGAAAAAATAAAGAAAATAATAATATAGTAAAAATTTATGCTGAATTTGCTCAAACTACATTTAAAGATACAGAAAAAGCTACAAATTTACAAAATTTTACACCTTTGGTAGTATATCAAATTTTTAAAAAAATTAAAAATGAAGATGTTGATTTTCTTGGATTGTCATCAAAATATAGTCGTCCTGAGTGGATGATTATTAATAGTTTGGCGATTCCTCCTCCTGCTGTGAGACCATCTATTAGACAATCAGATAATCAAAGGTCTGAAGATGACTTAACATATGGTTTAGCTATGATAGTAAAAGCAAATAAAATGTTAAAAAATGCTATTGAAAATAATCCAACAAATAAGAAAAACATTGATAATTTTCAAGGTTTATTACAATATCATGTTAGTACATATATGGATAATGAAATTCCTGGTGTTGGGCAACAAACACAGCGTTCAACATATAGACCTTTAAAGGCAATTACTCAAAGATTGAAGAGCAAAGAAGGAAGATTAAGAATGAATATTATGGGAAAACGTGTTGATTATTCTGGTAGAACAGTTATTTCTGTGGATCCAAATTTAGATATTGATCAATTTGGAGTACCTGAGAAAATAGCAATGAATTTAACATTTCCTGAAATTGTAAATGTATTTAACATTGATAAATTAAGAAAAATGATATTAAATGGTCCAAATAAGTATCCAGGAGCTAAAACAGTTACTAAGGGTAGATTTGGTAATCAAAGAAACATATCATTAAAACATGTTGATGTTGTTAAAATAGCAAATGAATTAGAAGTTGGCGATAGTGTTCATAGACATTTAATTGATGGAGATCCTTGTTTATTTAACAGGCAACCTACATTACATAAAATGTCTATGATGACACATAAAATTGTAATATTACCACATAGCACATTTCGATTAAATGTAACAGTATGTCAGCCATACAATGCTGACTTTGATGGGGATGAAATGAATATGCACGTACCACAATCATTACAAACACAAACAGAATTAGAAAGAATCAGTTTAGTTCAAGAAAATTTAATTAGTCCTGGAAATTCTAAACCGTCCATTGAAATTGTACAAGATTCTGTTATTGGTTCTTATTTATTGACAATTAAGGATAATAAAATGACAGAGAGTCAAATGTATAATTATATGATGTTTAATAAGAAATTTAACGGTAAATTACCTGAACCTGAATTTAAAGAAAATGGAATCAATTATTGGAGTGGAAAACAATTATTTTCATTAATTTTACCTGATATTAATGTTACACAAATAAAAGATGTTAAAATTATAAGAGGACAAATAGAAGATGGTCATTTATCAGAAAAATCTTTGGGTAAAGACCAAGGAGGTATTATTAAACAAATTTTTAATGTTTATGGTACAGGAGAATGTGTTAATTTTTTAAATAATGCTCAAAAATTAATTACTAGGTGGATGCTTGACCATAGTTTTTCAATTTCATTTGGTGATTCTATAATAAATAAAGAAGAAAGAGATAAATCGATTGAACTAATAAATAAATATTATAATGAAATTGATGAATTATTAAGATTAGCACATCATGGAACATATGCTACAGAATTAGATGATTCAATGAAACATTTAAAAATGGAAGGTGATATTAATGATAAATTAAGTAAAATAAATGAAGATGTTCAAAAGTCAATTATGAAAAATATATCAAAAGAAAATGGTTTTTATGTATCTGGAGATTGGGGAGGTGCTGGTTCTAAAGGTGCAGCAAGTAATATGTTACAAATTATGGGATGTGTTGGACAGCAAATGATTTGGGGAAGTCGTATTCACAATGGATTTACAGGAAGAACACTGCCACATTTTCACAAAAATGATATTGGAGCATCAGCAAAAGGTTTCTGTAGAAATAGTTATATTCAAGGATTAAATCCAAGTGAAATGTTTTTCCATGCTATGGGTGGAAGAACAGGTTCTATTGATACGGCAATTCAAACTGCTGAATCAGGATATATATCAAGAAAATTAATTAAAGCAGCTGAAGACGTAATGGTTAATTATGATTTTTCAGTAAGAAATGCTAGTGGAAACATATTACAATTTGCATATGGAGATGATAATATGGACCCTACAAAATTGGAACATATTGGAAAAATAGAATTATATGAATTAAATAATGAAGAATTAGAGAAAAAATATAAATTTGAAATTGTTGATGAAAGAAGTTATTATGAAAATTTCATGTTACCAGATGCTATTGATAGAATGATGGAAACAAATGAATATATTTCCATTTTAAATTATGAATATGAAGAAATGGTTGATTATAGAGAGCAATTAAGAACTGTATTTTTCAAGAATGTTGAAGTTATTGGAGATATTCATACACATATGCCTATTAATTTATACAGAGTAATTAGTTCTCAATTAATTAAATTTAATATTAATAAATATGATTTAAGTGATTTGACACCTAACTATATAGTTAGCGAATATAATAAAATAATGGATGAAATTGTTCAATATTTGCCTGAAAAAGAAGAAAATTGGAAATTATTTAAAATTATATTTAAATCATTTATATCATGTAAAAGAATATTAAGTGAATATAGAATGTCCAAAATGGCATTTGATGATTTAATCCTTTTAATTAAGGAAAAGATGATTAGTGCTTTAATAACACCAGGTGAAATGGTTGGAATTATTGGAGCTCAAACTCTTGGTGAAATATCAACACAATTGACATTGAATTCCGTTACTTATGAAACAAATATTATAGTTAGAGATGAAAATAAAAATATTAAAAAAATTCAAATTGGAGATTTTGTAACAAAAAATATTAATGAATCAAATAAACAAAATTATAATAAAGAAAAAGATACTACTTATGCAGAATGTTTAAATTATTATGAAATTCCAAGTTGTGATATTAATGGTAATACTGTATGGAATAGAATTGAAGCAGTGACACAACATCCTGTTATTAATGAAGATGGTACTAATACTATGTTAAAGATAAAAACATATAATAATAGAGAAGTTATAGCAACAAAAGCAAAATCATTTTTACAATTAATAAATGGTAAAATTCAAGAATCAGCTGGTTCAAATTTAAAAGTTGGTGATTATTTACCTGTATCTATAAAAAATATTGAGTATAACAAAATATATAATTTAAATTTAAAAACTATTTTAAGTCCATATGAATATATTTTTGGAACAGAATTAGAAAAAGCTAAAAATGTTATGAATGAACATCATTGGTGGAAAAAATATAATAATATATTATTTAAACTACCATATAAAAGAAGTGATACTGTTTATGCATTAATTCATGGTAATAAAAGAAAAACAAGTGATAAAAAATTAATATACAAAGAAGGATATATATATACATTAAAAAATAATATTGATAGTTATTGTATTCCTGAAAATATTAACTTAGATTATAATTTTGGATATTTATTAGGAGCTTATGCTGCTGAAGGTTGTATGACAAATAATCAAATATCAATATCAAATAATGATTTAGATTATTTAAGACCAATTGAAGAAATATGTATTAGATTTAATTTAACTTATAAAATTTATAAACAAAATAATAAAAATAAAGAAAATTGGACAAGTCAAGATATTAGAATTTATAATACTGTATTATGTAGAATACTTGAAAAATTAATTGGAAAATTAAGTAGTAATAAATATATTCATGAAAATATTATATTTTCTAATGATGAGTGTTTGAAAGGATTTTTGGATGCTTATATTTGTGGTGATGGAACTATTCATAGAAGAAAAAAGAATAATGGAAGTTATAAATATGAAAATTTATCAATAACTTCAACATCTTTAAATTTACTTACTGATGTTTCAATTATATTAAAAAATATGGATATTATATCAAATATTTACAAATTTAAAAAACCTGAAAAAAATAATAGAAATTCACAAAATATACAACAAGCATATACTTTATATGTTACAAACCAGCAATGTGTAAAAATTTCAAAAATATTAAATTTATCAAATAAAGAAAAACAAAAAAAATTAGTAGAATTAGGAATAAAAAATTTTAAACATGAAATATCACAAAAATATGAAAAAATTCCTAATATTGTAAATAATCAAGTTATATATGAAGAACGTAATAATAGATTTAAAGATATTATATTTGATAAAATAATTTCTATTGAAGAAATATCTAATACAACAGATTATGCTTATGATTTAACTGTAGAAAATACAAGAAATTTTGATATTTATAATGGATTATGTATGAGAGATACATTTCACAACGCTGGTGTAGGTGCAGCATCTGTTGTCATTACAGAAGGTGTTCCAAGATTGAAAGAAATATTAAGATTATCTAAAAATTTAAAATCTAAAAATATGAATATATTTTTGAAAGATGAATATTCATATGACAAAGAAGAGGCAAAAAAAGTACAAACTAAATTTGCTTTTACACAAATTAAGGATGTATTAGAATCAAGTGAAATATTGTATGCTGGAAAAACAGGAAATACATCAAATCAAGAAGATTTAGAATTTATTCAATCTTACAAAGAATTTTCGGAATTATTTGATATTGATAATATTAGTGAGCAAATTGAATCTCCATGGATATTAAGATTAAAATTTGACAAAGAATCATTAATGAATAAAAATTTATCTATTCAAGAAATCCAAGAAGCAATTAAAGAAAAAAGTTTTAAAACAGATGAAATTGAATGTATTTACAGCGATGATAGTGCTCAAGATGTTATAATGAGAATAAGAATTAAACAAGAAAGTACAGAAGACTTTTTAAGTCGTATGAAAGAATTTGAAAAACAATTAACTGAATTCCCATTAAGAGGTATTTCTAATATTAACAGAGCCGAATTATTTGAAGGGAATATTATCAAGTATAATTTAGATGGTTCTATAAAAGCATCAAAAGAATGGAAGATTGGAACTGAAGGGTCTAACTTAACTGAAATCTTGACAAATAATTGTGTAGATTTTACTAGAACATATACAAATGACATTTTAGAATTTTATGAAATATTTGGAATTGAGGCTACAAGAGAATTAATATTCAGAGAATTAAGTAAAGTTTTTTCAGGTAAAAAGCCTAATATTAGACATATTCAAATGTTATCAGATGTAATGACATATAGAGGAATACTAATGCAAATTGAGCGTCATGGATTAAATAAGAATCCTGAAGTAGGACCTTTATCGAAGGCATCTTTTGAAGAAGTTATGAATATAATAACAAATGCAGCAGTATTTGGAGAAAAAGAAAATATGAAAGGAGTATCTGCTAATATATTTGCTGGTCAATTTTGTAAGAATGGAACAAATTCATTTGAAATAATAGTTGATGAGGAGAAATTAATGCATAATATGGATAATGGTGAATATTTATTAGAAAATGTAAATGTAAAACCTGAAAATATTGATAATATGATGAATGAACTATATAATAATAAAGAAGATTATGTAAATATAAATGAGACTAATTTCAACTTTGGATTTGGATTGGAATCTAAAAATGAATTTATGTTAGGAAGTGGTGGAGAATTTAAATTAAGTATTAATGATAAAAATAAAAATTTAGATGAGATTGAAGAAGAAAATATTGATAATATTGAGTTAGATGAAGTTGTTGATGATATTGATGATTTAGAATTAGAAGATATAGACACAGAAAATATTCAAAGTGAAGAAGTAGAAATAAATGAAATTGAAAAACCAAAAAAAGAAAGAAAAGCAAAGAAATAAATAGTAAATTATGAATAAGTGAATAAATTTAAATTTTTTTTATAAATTAAATAATTATATAAATTATAATTATTAAATATTTTAGTCCATATAATTATTGATTAAATCATATATAATTTTTGTTGAATAATGGTGAATATTTTCCTTTATTTCAACTCCATATTGAGATTCAATTAATTCATCTAAATCATTGAAAATGTATTTATGTAAGTATTTATTAGGTTGTTTTTTACATAAATTTAAGTAAAACAGAATTAAATAGGATATAACAGTATAGTCATAAGTTTTTAATTTATTTATTCTATGTTTATCTATTTGACAACTCATTAATGAATTTTTTAATTTTTCAATATTGTTATTGAATATTTTATTTTTGTTATATGTACTAACTTTAAATACTTTACGTTTTTTCAAAGGTAATGCCATCTTTTTTGAATATTTTTTACTTTAAATAATCAATTTTTAATTTATTTGATAAAAATTGATTTAATATGGTAATATAAATATATAAATTATGACTATTTATTACAAAAATATTTCTGAACCATGGTTTTCTCTTATAAAGCTAAAAATTAAAAGTGTTGAAGGTAGATTAAACAAAGGTGAATTTTCAAAGATGAAAATTGGGGACATTATTGAATTTTCAAATGAAGAATTAGGATTTAGAGCCGTGCGTATTTTAAAGATTAAAGATATATATTATTATATGAACTTTCATGAATATTTAAATCAAGAAAAATTAAAAAATTGCCTTCCAGGTATTCAAAATATAAAACAAGGTGTTTCTGTATATCATAAATTTTATTCAATGATATAGATAAATATGGAATTATAGCATTGATTTTTGAATAAAAAAAATTGATACCTACTTAAGAAAATTTAATACTTATTAGAAGATTTTATTTTAAGTAGGATAAAATGATATACAAAGTTACAGCATCTTACTATAAGCATATAGTTTATGTGGAGGCAGAATCAGTTAAAGAAGCCAAAATCAAAGGTATAGAATGTTTAATAAAATATGATTCTAGTACTTACTGTATTCATATGTCAACCAATGAAGAATTAGTGAGTGTTGAACCTCTAAAATTTAACAAAGTTGAGGTGGGACATGATTCAAATTCAAGTGCAGATGATGATTCTATGGAGATTTTCGAAGTAATAGTAGAAATAGTCTTTGAAGACAGACGTTACGGTAAGGCTTCTTTAATTCATTCAGTTTTAGTTAAATTAAAAGAATTAGAAGACATACTCAATGGTACAGTACAAATGGATATATTCGATACGTATGATATTGATGTATCTTCAGATACAGAACTATCTAAGAATTATTATTTCAAAAATACAGGTCACTCAACGTTCAAACTTGAAAATACAGTATATAGTATATACTGTTTTCAAAACTCTACACCTGATAAATTCTTGACCTTCTGCATCGATCATTACAATGGTACTGAAGAAAAAAAAGTTCTTGTGAGTGCAGCTAAATCCTTCTGGGATTTAGTATCTGAATTACCTGAGCTAGATAGTGACATCAAGAATGTATATTATGGAAATTTTAATGTAAAAGCAATATCTGAAAATGATATAGACCAGTTTGTATTTAAATGTTTCTATTCTTTTCCTTGTATAAATCTGGATATACTTCTACCTAAATTGGTAAAAGCGGAATGTGTTCATCCTCCGACCGTTAAAAATTTTAACGATTTTAAACTTAACGTTATTCATGTAGATATAATCGATTCTTACGAAATGTAAAAATAAACGATTTTTACCAAGAATAATCAAAAAAATTGATTTAAATTAACCAATTAATTATAAAAATAAGAAAACATGTTTAGTGAAGAAAGTCCTTCTATTATTTGCTGTTTATATACAGCTACAATAATATTATTTTCTTGTGAGTTAGCGTATTTAACATTTGGAATCATTTATTTAATTGAAGATTATATTATTTCAAATGAATGTACAGAATCCAATTTATGGGTTTATGTACTGGTTTCATTAATTTTATCCACTTTTAGTGTAAATATAAAAAGTAATAACGAAGATAAAAAAACAACAGCGTTAATTTGTAGTGTGATTTTTTTAGCACTCATTAATGTGTCCATGACCATATGGGGTGGATTAGAACTAATGAGTTATTCTAAATCATGTAAGCAATTATTTGAATCAAATTTATGGAATGTTGGATTGACTTCATTTGTTGTTCAACTATTTGTAAGTTTTATATCAACTATAG
>Ga0209223_10000338_pt1 | contig 53753 bp, 51 predicted proteins | sample COG_06_FD_184750 | JGI IMG/M metagenome (GOLD analysis project Ga0209223, IMG submission 184750) | Pelagic Microbial community sample from North Sea - COGITO 998_met_06 (SPAdes) (version 2) | ecosystem: Environmental > Aquatic > Marine > Neritic zone/Coastal water | place: Helgoland, sampling... | reverse complement strand
GAATATTTGTTTCACCCATAATCTTTACTCCATTTTTAATTACAACTTTATCAACTTCAGTAAATTCTGCATTTCCACCCTGAACTGCAGCTAAATCGTAAATAACGGAGCCTGATTGCATATTATCAATCATGGAGCCTTTAATAATTAATGGAGCTTTTTTGCCTGGAATTAAAGCAGTACATATTACAATGTCAATTTTTTTTAAAGTTTCAGCTAAAAGATCCTCTTGTTTTTTCTTAAATTCTTCAGAGGCTTCTTTAGCATAACCCCCTTCTGTCTCTAAATTTTCTGAACCCTCAACAGTTAAAAATTTTCCACCTAAACTTTCCACTTGTTCTTTTGATGCCATTCTAACATCTGTTGCAAAAACTATTGCACCCATTCTTTTTGCAGTTGCGATTGCTTGAAGACCAGCAACCCCTGCGCCAACCACTAATACTTTTGCTGCTGGAATAGTGCCAGCTGCTGTCATCATCATTGGTATTGCTTTTTCAAAATTTGCAAAAGACTCTATTACTGCTTTATAACCTGCAAGATTAGCTTGTGAAGAAAGAATATCCATTGATTGGGCTCTAGTTATTCTTGGTAACATTTCTAAAGAAAAAATATTTATATTTTTTTTAGACAAATTTTCTATTTTTTCTTTATTATTATAAGGATTAAATACTCCAATAAGCGTTTGGTTTTCTTTTAAATTTGAAAGATTTTCATCAGATAGCAATCCTAACTGAATAATAATATTAGCTTTACTTAATATTTCTGTTTCGTCAGTAGAAATTTCAACACCTAACTCTTTGTAGTCACTATCCTTAAAGCCTAGATGTTCACCATATTTTTCAACTAATGTAATTTGAAAACCAAGAGCTATGTATTTTTTTGCAATCTCAGGAGTGATTGCAATTCTTTTCTCAATGTTTTGATTTTCTAAAATTGAAACAATTCTCATAGGAGAACTCTATAGCAAGAATATTGCCATTAAAACTAAAACACCAATAACAGCGACAGTTCCCCACAACACAAATTTTGTGAAATTATTCCAAGTATTCTTATGGTCTTGATTGTCCATAAAAACTACTTCTGTCTTGCTTTAAATTTAGGGTTTGTTTTATTGATAATATAAACTCTACCTCTTCTTCTAACGAGTTTAGAATTAAGGTCTCTTTTTTTTAATGATTTTAGTGAGCTTTTTATTTTCATAATTTAAAATTTATTATTAGCCTGGCAATGTCCTACTCTTCCGTGTCTTAAGACAAAGTACCATTGGCGCTGAAGGGCTTGACTTCCGAGTTCGGAATGGGATCGGGTATAACCCCTTCGCAATAATCACCAGGCAGTAGTTTTTTTACTCATAAAGTAATTAAATGTAAAGAATTTAATTAAACGTTTCTTGAAAAAAATCTGTACTTGAATAAAACATAAATTGCTCTAAACCCATCTTTTACACCAATTTTCTTTCCTTGCTTCTTTGTGCGACCCTCATAACTTATCGGTACCTCAATTATTGGAATATTCAATTTTGATATTTTAGAAGTAATTTCTGGACAAAAAGCAAAATCACTTTCTTCTAGATTAATTTTTTTAAAAATCTGAGATTTAAAAACTTTATAACATGTATGAGCATCAGTTAATTTCTGATTATTAAATACGTTTGATAAAATTGTTAGAAAATGATTAAAAAAAACTCTAGATTTTGATACAAATCCACTACCATCCGCATATCTTTTTTTTCCAAGGACTCTTGAACCATAAACTATTTGAGCATTTTGTGTTAGAAATGGTTCAAGTAATTTTTGGTAATTGTGTGGATGATACTCCAGGTCAGCATCTTGAATTAATACAATTTCACCATCAATAAATTTTTGTGCAGATTTAATTGCAGCTCCTTTCCCTTGATTTTTAGAATGATAAATTATCAAGTTTATTTTTTTAAAAATTTCTAAATTTTTTAATTTTTCTACAGTTCCATCATTAGAACAATCATCAACAATAATTAATTGTATGTCTAGAAATTTAAGATTCAAAATTTTTTGGACAATCTTATCTATCGTACTATATTCGTTATAAACCGGTATAATAATTGTAATTTTCATATTTATAATTTAGATTAATTATTAGTTTTTACAATTTAAATTAGAAAGTATGTGCAAGAATGTTAAAATTATTCATTATTAACTTTTATACAGTTGTATTTATTTTTTCTGCAGGAATTTTCTTTCAAAGAGATATTTTAAAAAAGCAAAATATAAATAATTTCTACATGTACGGAATTTATGGTTGTATTATATTAAGTTTTTTAGGGTTAATAATTAATTTTTTTACACCACTAAATCAAAATATAAATACTGGAATAATAGTTTTTTTTACTCTGTATTTTTTTAAACATTTAATTGATAATGTTCATTTAAGACAATATTTAAAAAAAATTATTTTTGTTACAGTTATATCAATTATCATAATAACTTTAGAAAATTCAAATAGACCTGATGCTGGGTTATATCACCTTCCATATATACAAATTATTAATGAAGAAAAAATTATAATTGGATTGGCTAATATCCATTTTAGATTTGCTACAAATTCTATAATTCAGTACCTCGGTGCAATTAATTTTAATTATATGTTTGGAAAAATTGGTATCACGACTCCTCTTGCAGCAATAGTTTCAATTTTTTTGTTATATTTTGTTGAAGAATTTTTGAAAGAAAAAAAGAAGCAACATTCTTCCTATAAATTATTATTTATATTTTTTACTCTAATTTTTATATTATATTCATTTAATAGATATAGTGGGTATGGGAATGATGCTACCGCCTCAATATCATTTTTAACTTTAATTTATATTTTTTTATTTAAATTAAATTTCAAAAAAGTAGACAATAATATTTTAATCAAAATTTATTTAATAAGTGTTTTTTTATTTGCTCAAAAATTGTTTTATGTTCTGCCACTATTAATTGTTTTTTTAATTTTTTTATTTGACAGGCATAAAATAAAATATTTCACTAGCTTTAGCCTTCATTTACCTACTTTTTTTTTGTTGGTATTGTTAATTAAAAATTTATTAATAAGTGGTTGTTTTTTATACCCTTTAAAATTCACATGTTTAAACGTGGATTGGCTTGATGAAAAAATAGTCCTAGATGAAGCTATTTCTGGTCAAGCCTGGACTAAAGACTGGTCAAATTTTAAAAACAAAAATTCAATTTCAAAAGAAGAGTATATAAAAAAATTTAATTGGTTAAGTACATGGATGACAAACCATGCTGAAATAATAATTAAGAAATTAACCCCTCTAATAATTTTTTTTATGATTTTTCATACTTATAATAAATCTGAAAAGAAAAACTATGAAAGATTACCAGATAAGACTTTTATTATATCCTTATTAATCTGCTTAATAGGGACTCTATTATGGTTTTTAAAATTTCCAATTTACAGATACGGTTCAGGTTATATTTTTTCTTCTGTTTTGCTTTTGTATATTTTGATATCAAAAAAATATCATTATGATAAAAAACGTTTAAATAAATTTATGATTTCTGTGTTAATTATCGGCTTTAGCATAGCTGCTTTAAAAAATTTAAATAGAATATATAAAAATTATAATAGGGATTATGTGGATTATCCCTTCCCAGCAATCTACTCTTTTAATGAAAAAAATGTACCAGAAAAATTGGGCACAGGAATAACAGAATATTTTTACAAAGAAAAATTTCTATTTTATGTTTCAACAAGCGGAGTCTGTATGTACAATTTAGCACCCTGTACTTACTACATAAATAAAAAAGTAAGAAAGAAAAATAAATTTGGTTACAAGGTCTATTATATTCAGCATACATATGAATAATTTATGTATTTTTTAAATTTAGTAATTAGCCTCTTTTTTATTATTAATCTCAGTAATTTTATTAAATATTACATAAAAATTGAAACAAAAAAAATTTTTTTAATAACCATCTTATTCCAAATTATAATCGGTTATATTTTATCTTTTATTTTAACAATAGATTTTATTTTTTTTACATTCTTATTATTAAACATTTTTTGTTTAATTAAAAATCTTAAATACAAATTTATACTCGAAATAAACCCTTTAATGTATTTTGTATTTACTTATTTTGTATTCGCTCAAATAACTTTTAATAGATATTATCTAGACTACGATGAATTCACTTATTGGGGCCAAGTTTTAAAATATTTTGGCAAATCGTTAGATTATGAAATTTTATTAGATAAAACTACTTTTTGGCATGGAACCTTTTCTGATATTACTTCTGCAGTATATAAAAAAAATCCATTTTATCATCCTGTGGGAGTGCCTATATATATATCAATAAATTCCTATATAGCTGGCTATACTGAATATGCATCGATTTTTTACAATAATCTTATTGTTTTAACTGGCTTTTTTTATTTATTTTTTCAAAAAGAAGAGAAGTATTATAATTTTTTAAAATTTTTTATTTTTTATTTACTAATTAATAATCTCTCCTTTGGTCTAATATCAATTTATGTAGACCCAATTATTTCAGTTATTTTTGGATGTATACTTATGGAGATATTTAAAAATAACAAAAATAACAGTCATCTGATTATAGTTATTTTAACACTGTCTCTTTTAGCATTACATAGATCCGGGATTGTATATGCATTTTATTCATTATTACTCATTTTATTTTTTAATAATAAAAATTTTTTTTCTAAATATAGTTTGATAATTTTTTTATTTATTCTACTAGGTATATTTAGCAGCTATAGTGTGCTAGCTAATTTAAATTACAATTATTTTGTATTTAACTCGGTAGATTTATTTGATTATATAATAAATGCATTTTCAGTTCCTATATATTTTTCATCATTTGGCGCTACGTTAAATACAATATTTGAACTTACAAATTATAATTTCAAAATTGATTTATTTCAAATATCTATTTTTTTCTGGTTTATAATTATTAGCTTTTTTATTTTATTTAGTAAAAAAAATAAATTTATATTTTTATCATTTTTAGTTCTAACATTTTTTCATTTGATAATTTTGTTTTTTGAAAAAATAAATTTACCTAATATGTCATTATTGGTCATTGGCAGATACATGTCATTGCTATTTCTGTCATATTTTTTGTTTTTAAGCTCAAAATTAAGTACTAATTTAAAGATATACTCATTATTTATAATTTTATTAATTGCCATTACACCTAGTAAAACATTTGGATTATTTGTAACAAATAAAGTTTATTTATCATCTGATAAAAATCAAAAATTTTATCTTAATAGAATGCTAATTAAAAAAAAATTTAAAGATGAATTAAATAAAAATAAAAAAATAATTGTTATTGATAATGGTCAATTAAGCAAGGGCATGTCAAGGGAAAATAGAGATTATTATTTTGATATAATTAAATATGAAGTGTACCCTAAAAAATTAACATTTTTGAACGATGTTAATGATAACACTTTAAAAAAATATATAAATTTTGAGAATGTGTATTTTGTATCATTAAATTTGAATAAGGTTTCAAGTGAAAAATTTGATAAAATGTTTTTAAGATATAATTTAAAGTACCAGAATATTTTATTAAATTAATAATTTTTAAAAAATGTTAACAAATTTTTATATGTTATGTGTATTGAATGATTAGTATGAATAAAAATGCAGAACTCTTAAAATATATTGTTCTTTTTTTTATTACAATTTTTTTATTCGCATGGGAGATGTTTATTTATGAATATCAATTTAAGATAAAGTATTTAGGTGTTGTTTTAGTTCCTTTTTTTATAGATAAGAACTTATTTATTAGCAACAGCAGGATCCTATTACTATTTTTAATAATAATTTTACATAAGTTTGTTGCAGGCTATAATTTTTATTTAGAATATAACTATTCAGATATTTTGGAAATATTAATTTTCATTATGTTGTCAATTCTATTTATACAAAATTTCAATCTTTTCATAAACTATTATAAGCAAATAATTTTAATATGCTCCATTATATTAATAATCTACTACATAACATTCATTATAATAAACAAGATTTACTTACCAGATGGCATAATAGGCTCATGCTATAATAATTTTATTTCAAGAAATAATTTTATATTTAGAGAAAGTTCTCATTTTGGTTTTTCTTTCATAGGTATTTTTTTATACTCGATCTATTTAGTTTTTTATAAAAATATTTCTAATATAAAAAAAGTAATTTTTATATTATCATCAGTTATTATTTTTTTAAATTATTCAACTAGTTTTCTTATTTCATGTGTTGGCCTGTCATTAATAATAATTCTATATTTGATAGTTAAAAGAAAAAAAATCTTACCTTTTTTTTTGATATTTTTATTTTCTTCATCAATATTATATTTTGATAACCAATGTAATACCAGAATGTTATCAACATTGAAAATTATACATGACACTACTCTGTATAAGTTTTTACTTGAACAAAACACTCAAAAAAATGATGTAATTAAAGACACTCAAAAAATCGATGTAAATAAAGACACTCAAAAAATCGATATAATTCAAAACCAAATAGAATATAGTTTATCCTCTGTAATTTACGCAAATTCTTTTTTTAATTTAAAAGAAATTGCAACTAAACACCCATTTGGTGTTGGTTTTAATAATTTACATTTTTTTTATAAGGAAGTGTCAATTAAAAATAAAAATAAGTTTAATAAATCGTACTGGAACTTCATCATTAATCTAAATAATAATGATGGTAGCAATAATTTAGTTAAAATGTTTTCTGAGTTTGGATTTATTTTTTTAATTTTTTTTTATCTAATTATTAAATTTGTATTTAACAAAAATATATCTATCGAATTAAAATTACTTATATTGTCCCCACTAATTGAACAAATATTTTTTAGGGGAGCGGGATATTTTAATGGGGGGTTTTTGTTTTACGTATTATTTATAATAAAATTTAATAATATTAAAAAAATTAACACTTAACTTACTTTCTTATTATCTCCCATTAAAAAATTGACCCAACCAAATAAATAAAAAAAAGTCGTACCAGTTATTGTAGAAAAGAAAGAACCAGATGGTTTTAATGGAATAAAAATAATAAATATCAAACAAATTAGATAAAGCAGTGTTAAATCTTTATTGATATTTTTTTTTATTGAATTTTTATAAAAAATTGAAATTACTATACTTAAAAAAAGTAGCAGTCCTACAAATCCATAATCTATTAAAAATTCTAGGAATAAGTTATGAGGATGTGTTGAGCATGCGTACTTTTTAGATTTAGACTGAATATTGTTTTTATAATTGTGACATTGTTTTCTAAATGTTTTATTACCACTACCAAATAATGGTTTTTCTTTTATCATTCTAGCAGATACTAAATAATGTGCACCCCAAGTCGTATCATAAAAGTTTTTGGCTATTTTATTTTTTTTATTATCTACTTCTTTAAAGATAGTTAATTTTTCATTTTTTAAAACTTCAATACTATTAACTCCTATATTGTGAGTTAATTTATTGTAGATATATGAATATCTTTGAAACAAAGACGGGTTTAACAATATTATTATAAGTAAAATTACTGATAATGAAAATATATATGTAAAAATAAATTTTCTATAATTTTTACTGATCAGGATAAACAAAAACAAAGAAGACAGGGTCATTAGCAGTGGCAATCTATCCCCCGTTAATAATATTGCAATCAGCAAAATAGATATACTAATAAAAAAATATTTTTTATTAGTATTTGAATATTTTAAAAATATAAAAATAGTTCCAAAAAATAATAAGAATGTTCCAGCTATAAATTCTTGATCAAATACTCCTCCAAATCTTTCACAATAAAAATCTTCTGACCATCTTACCACAAAATCTTTGGTATCTAAAAAAATGTAACCTTCTTTGCATATGCCTGGTTTAAACCCAAAAAAATTAGCACCTGTAAATTTTTGAAATATTAAATCGATAACAACAAAAACTACAATAAATAAGTTAAAATTTAAAAAAAATATTTTTTGATAACTACTAAACTTTGAGTATATATATTTTATAAAAATAACTAGCGATATATATTTTAGGTAACTTATTGTTTTTAATAATTCTGATAATAAATTATTATCAAGATTCATTATATTTACTAAGTTAATATAAACAAAAAAAAGAATAGATAATTTAAAAGTTATATTATTAATAAAGTAAGTATTTTTTTCCTTTATAAACACTGCTATTGTAAATATAAAAATTAAAAACAATATGATGTTAATCGCTGCTAGCCCAACAATAAATGATATAGGCACTAAAAAAAATAACAAAAAACCCATGTTATTTAGTGAAACTAATTTAAGATTATTTTTTACAATTTTCATTAATAAATATCGACTTAATTTATATAATTCATTTAATAAATGAAGAAAGCCTTTTTTTTAGATAGAGATGGTGTTATTAATATTAACAAAGGTCACATAGTCTCGACTAATTCTATTACATTATTTCCTGGAATGGAAAAAGCACTTAAATATATTAAAGATAAAGATTATATAGTTATCATGATAACAAACCAATCTTCAATTGGCAGAGGATTAATTAATGAGAGCCAACTTCACAAAATAAATGAATACTTAATAAGTAAAATATCAAAAAATAATACTTATATAGATGATGTATATTTTTGTCCACATCATCCGAAATATGGGATAGGGAAATATAAAATCAATTGTGCGTGTAGAAAACCGAATAACAAATTAATTGAAGATGCTATATCTAAGTGGAATATTGTACGATCTAAAAGCTTTATGATTGGTGATAACTTAAGCGATTATAAAGCAGCAAAAAGATCAAAAATCAAATTTTTTTTTAAGAAAAATGTTAATTTCTATATACAGGTTAAGTCTATAATTTCTTAAACCAATTTAAAAAATTTAGATAACCTTTTTCTATTGATGTTCCTGGTTTATACTTTATTTTTGAAAATAATAAATTGTTATTTGCTTTAGTAATTTTAACGTCAGAATTATTTCTTGGCCTTATTATTACCTTAATATTTTTATTAATATTTTTTTTAATCATATCTATTAATTTGTGTAATTTTACAGATTTTGAATTTCCAACATTCAGAATATCAAAATATTTTTTTTCTTTGCTTTTCTTGATAATAAGTTTTTCAATTACTTTAATAACGTCATCTATGTAAGTATAAGATCTACTTGAATTAACAGATCCATAAATTTCAATTGGCATATTTGATTTAATCTTATTTAAAAATTTATAATATGCCATATCTTCTCTTCCATAAGCTCCATAAATTGAAAAAAATCTCATTCCAATAAAATTTATTTTATATAAATGATGATAAGTATAAGAAATAATTTCATTATATAATTTTGTTGATGCATAAATAGAAGTTGTTTCATAAACACTTGCTTTTTCATTAAATTTTTTTAAATTACCATAAACTGAACTTGATGATGCAAAAAAAATATTTTTTATAAATCTTTCTTTTGCAAATTCTAATACATTTAGATATGCAATTACATTATTATTGATAGTTTCATTAGGTTTATCTTGTGAAATTCTAACACCAGGTTGTGCTGCTAAATGAATAATAAAATTAATTTTTTTTTTTTTAAATAACTTTAAGGACCCTTTTTTGCTCAAATCTTCTTTAATATAAAAAATCTTATTTCTTTTTAATATTTCAATTCTTTTTTTTTGAGTTTTTTTGCTTGAAGAGCTTAAATTGTCTATTCCATAGATTTTATAGCCTTTTTTCTTTAAACTAAGTGCTAAATGAAACCCAATAAAGCCTGCACATCCTGTCAGCAAAATATTCATTTTTATATTTTAATATTATCTTTTTCTTGTAGCTTCTTTAATTCGGGAAATTGATACTCTTTTCCAGGCACAACATATTCTTGAGATCTATTATTTTTAAGATCCTCTGCAATAATCATTGCTTGTCTTATACAATCATCAATATCGACACCATAATAATAAGAGCCAGCTCTACCAATACAAAAAACATCGCTACCCATATTATCAAAATATTTTTGAGCTTTCATTTGTTCGTCTTTAAAAGGTAAAGGGTAAAGTTTACCATTATTAAGGGATGGAATTTCCATTCCAATTAAACTTGATTTAGATTTATGTTTCGTGAATTTTTTATATTCAACAATTCTTGTAAATTTTTCATCATTTGCATAATACAAAAAATAAACATTTTTAGGAAAAACTTCCTCAACTGGTAAAACTATTTTATGAAAATCTCTGCCAATAAACTTGAGCTCGCCATATTTTTGATCTAGTAAAAAATCAGGCGATATGGTGTTTATTAAAATATCATAATCAAGCGTAACCTTGTTGCTGAGTGTTAATTCTTTATTTTTTAAGTTACAATTCTCAACTTTTGTATTAAATAGAACTTCTGAGTCTTTGGTTGCAATATCAAAGTAATCATCATACCCATTCTTTGCAATTGGATAGCCAGATATGGCTGTATCCCAAGCTGCTTTTGAACCTTCCTTTAAAGCGACACCTTTTGGAGACCAATTAAATGTATCAATCTTTTTACAATCATCAACTAACCACATTTTTTTATTATAGTTTTTTATAAATTTATTAAATAATGTTTCACCTACAGATTTTACCCAATATTCTTCTAAATTTCTTGCTTCAATTGCACCTTTTATTTCAGTTCTTTTCTCTTTCATCTCTTTTTCAATTACATCGTAATCTTTCATTGTTTTTACATCAGACATATTGATTGGATAATTATAGAATTCATTATCTTTCTCTACATAAGTTAAAAACTCATGGTTAGGATGCAACTCTAAAGGAATAATCTTTTTTAGATAATCATATACTTTTTTGTAAGGGCTTAAAAAATGTCTAGGTCCAAAAGTGTAAGGATGTCCACCGTAATGAAAGGTTCTAACACCTGCACCCAAGAATGAACTGGCCTCTACAACTTTAACATCCCATCCACCAAGTAAATTTAGCTGATGTGACATGGCACAACCAGCAAATCCACCACCTATAATAACTGCTTTTTTCATGCTATATATTCCTTATATAATTTTTTAAACTTTGTCTTACAGACCAGGGTTTATATCCTATTTCTCTAGCTTTAGATATATCTATTATAAAACTTTTTTTTTGATCTTCAATCCAATTAAAATTTTTTTTATAATTTAAATTTTTTTTTAAAAAATTTAATATACTTTTTATTTTAATTTTTTTGTGACTTGCAATATTAACACAATAATAATTTTTTTTATCAAAATTAATTTCCTTTGTTATAAATTCAAATAACTTTTTAACATGAACAATATTATTAAAAATTGAGTCAGGATTTTTTGGATTTATAAGTTGTTGTTTTTTCATTTTTTTTGATATTTCAGATATAAAATTACCATGCGAGCCTTTACCAACAACACCTGGCAATCTTAGGCTAACACATTTGGAATTTGCTATGTTACTATATTTTTTTAATAATTTTTCAGATTCTAATTTAGAACTTCCATACATACAGATATTTAAAGGAGGTGTTTTTTCATCAACTATTTTAACACTTGTTTTTCCATATATTGACATAGTTGAAAGAAAGAAAAATTTATCAAAAGTAGTTTTTTTTAATAAATTTTTAATCGAATTAATATTATTTCTATAAAGGTTATTATCGTTCTTACTTGTTACTGGTGTTTCTGCAGCACAGTGAATCACAACATCAAAAAAAAAATTTAAAATAAATTTATTATTATTAAGATCAGCTTTAATCAATTTAAGGTGGTTACTTTTAGAAATTAGAGGCTTTTTGCCTCTATAAATTCCAGTTACATCATTATTTTCCTTTAGATAATATCTTATTAAATTTTTTCCGATAAAACCTGAGGCGCCTGTTATTAGTATTTTCATTTGAAATAAATAAATTCAAAATCACCTTTATATTCATAAAGTTTAAATATCCATTTCCATTCGTCAGGTGTAAAAAAAGAGTCACACGTCAATGCCCAACATTGAAGATTGAACAGTTCTAGATTATTTCTATAACTTTCAACCATTATATAATTTTTTTTAGATACTCTATCAATTTCGTTAAGAGCTATTTTTAATTCAATCAAATTTAGATTATGGAGTGTTCCTAATGAAATAGCTAGGTCAAACTTTTTACTAGAATAAGGAAATTTTTTTTTAACATTATGTTTTATAATATTCTTATTTATTTTTTTTGGGACCTCATTAATTCCATGTTGGGATATATCAAAACCATAAATTTCAATTTTTGGATTAATTAAAAAAATTTCATATAACAAGTAACCCTTGCCACAGCCTACATCTAATATTTTTGAACCATCTTTTAGAGAATACTCCTTAATAATTTTTTTTGCAGCTTTATGCCATCTGCCAGTTATATATTTATAACCACCATATCCATATTTTCTATCACCGTCCCAATATTCAAATGAATATTTTTTTGCTTTGCCCATACATTTAACTTTTTCATCAATCATTCTTCCTAGATAATTTCTTTTAGAAGCCTCATGTAAATCAGTTACAATTCTTTTTAATTTATACATAATGTTTTTTTATTTATTCTTAAATTAGCACAATAAGGTAAGATTTTTTTTATTTTCCAAATATTTTCTATTCTTTTTAAATCACTTCTTTGAGAAATTACAAAATTTTCATTAGCAAAATATAAAAGTTTTTTTTTTTTTAGGAAAATGTTATAAATTTTATTTCTAACTTTATTATCTACCGGTAATTGAAAAATACTATAAGCAACCACTCCATGAATATTATTTAATTCACCTAGAACTTCTTCTAAAATTAAAGTTGAATTTTCCATTGAGTACTCTGTAGAACTTAGCATGTAGTGTAATTTTTTTTCTAAACAAAAATTTCTTACTACCAGATTTTGAATATGTTGAGGGACTCTTTCACCCATAAATGTCCTACTAAAGATATATCCCCTCACTTTTTTCATTATTTTATTTTTGGTAATTCGTAGTTAATTGCAAGTTCTGATATTTTTCTCAATGTGATAGGTTCAAAAAATTCACCAAGTTTTTTGTCTCTATAAGGTGTGAAGATTGATTTAAATCTACAATTTAAAGACCATCTTGTGTCTCCTTCTTCATTTATTCTATTACCATGTGGCAGTGATTGATTAAATAGTAAAACTTCTCCATACTTTATATCTATCCAGGAAACTTTTTTTTTAAGTTGATCAAAAATTTTTTCACTTGAATTATTCCTATTCTTAAACATTTTATTTTTTATTTTTACGAACTCATTTGGTTTTAGAATATACATTGATTTTGTTTTGTAACAGTCAACTAGTGGTATCCATACAACTATTTCAAAAGCTGAATCTCCTGACCAAACATCTGAATGTATTGGCAACAATGAACTTTTATCTCTGGGATTTTGTATACTTAAATTAACTCTTGTTTGCATTGCTAATTCATTTCCAACAAGTATATTAAGATACTCTTTGGCAATATCGTAATAATATTTGCGAAAATTAACGTTATTATTGATCTCTTTAATAATACTTAATCTAACATCATTTAACTTATTTTTGTTTATGTATAGATGAAAATCATTTAATATCTTGTCATCACTATTAGGTAAATTTTTTATTTTTTTCCTTATAGAATGAATCACTATTTGTCTTAATTTCTCTAGTGAATTTTTATTTTTTGTTTTTTTTACTAAAAACCCTTCTTTTTCAAAGTCATTAGATATTTTAGTCTCTGCTTTATCTAAAAAACTATTCATAAAATTTTATTAATATATAAATAGTAAATTTACCAATTTTTTCCAATTTTAATATCACTTTTTAAACTCATAAATGTTGGAGATTTTATTTTGTGGCATTTATAAATAATCTTCTGCGTATCTTTGCTATTTTTTGGAAAAAAAGATCTAATGTTTTTAAACAAACTCATTAGTTTTTTAGCATCCATTTCAGAATGACTTGGTCCTAAATTAGGATAATCCGCAAATCCAACCAAATTTACGTTTACATTTTGTTGATCTATATCAAGCTTTAACTGCTCAAATGGTCTTTCAATTAAGAAAGGTGTAATGGTATAAACCCATGGTTTAAGACCTTGTAGAGCTAAACCAGATGCAACCCCAATTAAACTTTGTTCACAAATACCAAGATTATAAAATTTTTTTGGATGGTTTTTTCTAAAGTCATCAAAGATGCCATAACCAATATCACCAACCAGCAATACAATTTTATTATCTTTTTTAGCTAATTCATTTATTATTTTACCAAAACATCTTCTCATTTGATTCCTAATCTTTTTTTGCCGATTGATAATTCAGCACCAGTTATCTTTCTAGCATGCCATACTGGATCATCCTCAAACTCTTTAATACCTTTTCCTTTAATTGTATTCAAAATAAAAACTTTTGGTTTACTGTTTTTTTTAATCTTTTTTAATGTTTTAATAATAGATTGAAAGGAGTTTCCATTTTTAATTTCATATGTATCGCAATTAAATGAATTAAATTTTTTTGTTAAGTTGTTAAGTGGTAATGCATCTTCTAATCTTGATAAAGCTTGAATTTGATTATAATCAACAAAAATTAGTAAGTTATCTAGCTTGTGTTTCGTTGCAATTAAAATTGATTCCCAAGTAGTACCCTCTTGACATTCACCATCACTAATCATTACTATTATTTTACCTTTTTGTTTCAAAATTTTTTTACCAAATGCCATACCTGTTGCTATAGGTAGACCATGCCCCAAACTTCCAGTTGTACAATTAATTCCATTTTTTTCATCAAGCTCAAGGTGAGTAGTTAATTTAGTATTAAAACCTTTTTGTCTCAATATTAAACACATCGGAAATGAAGAATGAGACTTACTAAGTATGAATTTATCATTTTTTTTTAATAATAAGTCATAAATAACAATTAAAGCTTCTATAATTGAAAAGCTTCCACCCAAGTGTGCCTCTCCTTTTTCTATAAATGCTTTGAAAGTATCCTGCCTAAGTTTTAATGCTTTTTTATTTAAGTTATAGAAATTCATTATCTTAAAATAATTTTATTTCTTGCATCTTTTTTATATTAAAAAAATTTGAATTTGTAAGTGGTTCTGAAAAAGTTTTATTTTCAAATGCTTTTTTTAGATCTTCAATTGCATCTGTAATAGTAAATTTAGTTTGGAATGATAATATATTTTTAATCTTTTCAGATGATATGTGATATGATCTATTATCATCAGTTTTTGATACAATAAGCTTGATATCATCACCTAAAGTATTTTTAACAATATTTGCAATATCATTGACACTTTTATTTTCCCAGCCAGCATTAAATATTTCTTTATTTACAATATCTTTTGGAGACTCCATCACAGTCTGATATGCTCTTACCATATCTTTAATGTGAATATTTGGTCTAAGTTGTTCACCACCAAAAATTGTAATCTCTTTTTTGTGGTATGCAATATTTGTAAGTATATTAACTATTAAGTCTAACCTTAATCTTCTGGAATAGCCACATACTGTTGCTGGTCTAATAGTAGTAGTAATAAAGTCATCATCACTATAATTATTTAAAATTACTTCACATTTAGCTTTGAATTTTGAATAATCTGTAATGGGTTCTAAACTTACATCTTCATGAACATTCTTTTCCTCTTTAATTCCATAAACACTAGAAGAGGATGCATAGATAAATCTTTGAACTTTATTTTCTTTGGAAATTTTTACTAATGGTTCAAAAGCATCTAAATTTATCGATTTACCAAGTGTTGGATTTAATTCAAAGCTAGGGTCATTAGAGATACAGGCTAAATGAATAACTATATCGTGATTTTTTATAGATTTATTTAGTAACTCTTTGTTTCTGATATCACCTTTAATTAAATCTATATTTTTTTTATTCGCAAATACATTTTCACCATAAATAAACAAATCATAAACAGTTACGAAATATCCATTTTCAATAAGATGATCTGTGAGGAATGAACCAACATATCCAGCTCCTCCTGTAATAAAAACTTTTTTCATTTTAATAAGTGCTCAATTGATTTTAAGATTTTTATTTTATTTACACTTGTACTGTTACCTATTTTTTCAACTTTTTGTGACGCAGCTAAAGAAGCAATTAATGATACTAAAGCATTATCAGTTTTTTTGTAAATTAAAGCTGCAGTTATTGCAACCATTGAATCACCAGCTCCAACTTTATCCACAATTTTTTCAGCATAGGCAGCACAGTGGTTAAAAAGATTTAACTTATTGTTAAATAAAATTGATCCTTTATTTCCTTGGGTAACCATTAAATTTTTAATCTTTAATCTAGATGTTAATCGTTTAATAAGCATCTTTATATCTGTAAATTTATCTCTCATTTCATGTCTTAGTTCAATTTCATTGACTATCGAAAAATCAATTTTTGAATACTTACCCATCGTATGATAGCCAATATTGGAGGCATTTATCTGAGTATTAAGTGCTAAAAATTTAGCTTTTTTACATAATAAGTCTGCGTTTTTTTTTGAAATGAAGCCATGACCATAATCAGAAACAATAACCAAATCATATTTTGGAACTTTATTAATAATAAAATTATATAGTTTTTTTTCATTCTTAGTATCAAGAGGTGAGTCATTTAGATCGTAAACTCCTAAAATTTTATTATTATTATAGGTATCTAAATATCTTTTTTTATAAATTGTTGGAGAATTTTTTTTATAAAAAAATTTTGTTTTAATATTTTCTTTGATATTTTTTTTTATAAATGTCATGTATTCTTTTTTTTCACCTACTGAAGTTATTAAATCAACACTTTGACAAAAATCAGATATGTGATTTGCAACAATTCCTGATCCACCAATATATTTTTGTGAAGTTAAGGTTCTTAGTGCCAGAACTGGTTCCTTGCCTGACTTGCCCAAGGCTTCACAGAATACATAATGATCAATAATAATTTCACCGATTATCAATATTTTAATATTTTTAATCTCATCAATTTTTTTTGAAATTGTATTTATATTCCATTTTTTTTTAATAGATAAAATTTCTTTTTTTTGATCATCATTTAATATTTCAAAATTTTCATTAATTAACTTGCTTGAGCTTGACATGGGTGTATTTACAAAAAAAATTTTTCCTCCATTCATTTCCACTTCTTTTTGTTCTCTTAATATTTCTCCTGTAATATCATTCTCATTATTTTTATAATCAGAACCTTTTATATAAAGATTTGGTTTAATTAATTGTATAATATTGATTGCCGTTGGATACGAACTTTCTATTACAAAATCAACACAAGTAAGTGCTGCTATGGACTCCATTCTTTGTTTTATGCTAAAGTAAGGCCTCCCTATACCTTTGTTAACATATTTGTCCTCTGTTATACTAACAATTAAGATATCACCCCTTTTTTTTGAGTCTTCTAGATATTTAATATGGCCAATATGAAGTAAATCAAATACACCATGACATAAAATAATTTTTTTTTTTAGTATTTTTTTTTTTAAATATTTTAAATAATATTCTTTTGAAATAATTTTACTCATGAAATTCCTATTTTAGATATTTAAACCAATCTCTTGTAGCTTTTTGTATCATGTTTGGGGTCCACACTGGTGCTTTTTTCCAATAATTAATATTGCTAATTAATAATTTAATTCCCTTTTCAATTTTAATTTTTGGCTTCCACTTAAGTTTTCTTTTAATTCTTCGAATATCAGCAAAAGTACACTCTGGCTCTCCAGGTCTTTTTTTTATGTATATTTTTTTTCCACCAAGTAAATTTACAATTTTGTTAACGCTTATCGTTTGACCACTGCCAACATTCATTATCTCATTAATTAAATTGGAATTTGAAGATTTGATAAATGCATCAACAACATCTGTAACATATGTAAAATCTCTTGATTGTTGCCCTGAACCAACTACTGTAAGTGGAGCTTTTGCAATTTTCTGAGCTAGGAACACTCCAAACATAGCACCATATGTGCCTGAGGTTCTTGATCTTGTTCCATAAACATTAAATAATCTCAAAGACACAAAGGGAATTTTGTATACTTTTGACCAATGTATAATTAAATCTTCACCAAGTTTTTTTGTTAGAGCATAAGGATACATAGGATTTATTTTTTCATTTTCAGGAGTGGGATAACTTTTTGCAATTCCATAACATGATGATGACGCAGAATATAAAAATTTAGTTATAGTTGCATTTCGGCATGCCTCTAAAACATTCAATGTTCCTGTCACATTTGACTGAAAATATTTTTTGGGTTGCTGAATACTTGGAACTATATCTGCCAGTGATGCCAAATGAAATACACAACATTTGCCTTTAAATTCTTTGGTCCATTTTCCTTTTAATGATAAATCACAATTTATGAATTTAATTTTATTTCTAAATTTTTTAATATTAGCAAGTCTTCCTGTTGATAAATTATCTAAAACTACAACTTTTTTATTCTTTTTAATAAGGGCTTCAACTAAATGACTGCCTATAAATCCTGCTCCACCTGTAATAATATATTTGATCAAAGTTCTATTCTAATATGTTATAAAATTATTTTATTTTTAATCTTATTATTTCACCAATCAAGCCAAAAAATATGAAATTGATGCCTGATGTAAAAAAAATTATAGATGATGTATCAGCTATTTTACCAAAAGCAAAGAGAGAGGTTATAATATTTAACAAAGACAATATGATAAAGAAAATTCCTATACCTCCAAAAAATTTCAGTGGAGAAAAAATTAAAAAAATCTTCAAAATTAAAAAAATAAAATTGAATGGATCTTTAATAATATTTATTTTAGATATTCCTACTCTTTTATCATACTGAATAGCATGATAATGAATATTTTTACTTTTCATTATATAACAAAGTGTCTGGGTCGAGGTAATGGAAAATTTATCAGGGTAATAATTAATAAATTCATTAAAATCTTTTTTATTAAAAATACGTAAGCCAGAATTAATATCTTCGATGTTATATTGGAATATAATGCTACTAAATGTTTTAAGAAAATTTCTAAAAATTACTCTTGGTAAACTTTCTTGATAATTAAAATTTCTCTTTCCTACAATAAGTTTAGATTTATCATTTAAAAAAATATCATATAACTTGAATAAATCATTTATTTTGTAACTATTATCTGCATCAATTATTGCAATGACATCGTTCTTGGAGTTTGCCACTCCCTTTTTAATGGAATATCCATATCCTTTATTTGTTTCATTTTTTAATATTTTAATATCAAGATTATTTGTGTTTTCAATTTTAAGTTCTTTTTCATTTCCATCATCAATTAATATTACTTCAAAGTTTTGATTATTAGAATTTTCATTCAGATCATCAATTAAGTGATTCAAACCATTGGTATCTTTGTAAACGGGTATAATGATAGATAGCTTCATTTAATTACAATTATTTTTAAAAATCTTTAACTCCATTTCCCAAGAGGGTCTTAAAAAATTCTTGGTATTTAGTTTAAAAATTTTCTTATTTATATAACCTAAACATAAACTTTCATAATTATATTGCGTTTTAATCTCATTATTAAATATCACATAATTAATATTTTTTTGTTTTAAAAATTCATCAAAATCACCATCTTTTGGATAATAGCTAATTAGTTTTCTTTTAATAACGTGTCGAGACCTCAAATTGTTATACAAAACTATCGTATCATCACTTGTATTATCATTAATCCAATTAGATATCTCATATTGATGAGAATATTTATTCATTACCTCTTTATATGATTTTGAACTCAATATTCCTGGTAAAAATAAATAAATTGACAAAATACAAGCTAAAATATTTAAGAATAATTGAAAACATAAGATGTAATTTAAATATTTATAACCTTTAATAATATTTTTGTAGTTTAAACAAATTAAAATTCCCAAAATATAATAAATTTCTAGAAAAAATCTGGGTCTGCCTTTTCCAATAATAATCAAAAATATAAAAATAAAAAACATACCTAAGATTAGAAAAATTTGAAAATTATTTTTAATAATATCTTTAAAAATTTTTTTATTGAATAGAAAAATAAAAGATATTAAACCAAAACCCAACACTTGAGAGTACTCAGCAGGTTTAAACGGAATTATTAAATTTTTTAAAGAAGAAAAAATATTATTTGAAAATAATATTAAGTATTCACCAGTAACTAACGAATATAACCATGAATTAATATATTCTTGTTTTTCATGACCTTCAAAATGAAAAAAAGGAGTAAAGGGTTCTCCCCAAATTATATAATTTTTTAATAATAAGGGAATCGTTATTAATATTAAAATTGCTGTTGATGGCAGAAAAATTTTTTTTAATTTATTATTTTTAAATGATAGATAAAAAATGAAAATAAAAATTGGAAAAGCTTGTATAATAAAAGAAATTTTAGAGATTATAGCAAATTGCAATAAAGCAACAATAATTAAGAATTTTGAAACATTATATCTATAAAAAATATCATAACTTAAAACTAGAGAGGTAAGTATTAGTGATGATTGAAATAAAAATGGCTTATGAGAAGAAATTAATGAAATTAGAACTGGCATGGATAATATAAAAATAAAGTAATTAAATTTAATATCTAGTTTTTTTGTTAAATAATAAAAATTTATTAAAATTATAACTAATCCAGAAAATTGGATCATCTGGCCAAAAGAATCAGATCCCAAAATTAGTCCTAGCAAAGTCATCATTTCACCAGAATTAACAAGTCTAAAATGCAACCAATAAAAATCACTTGGAATTACAAATTGGCCATATTTTAAAATCTCGATTGGTCCTGAAAGATGATAATCTAAACTATCCGCATCTAAAGGTGGGATTAATGAAAGACAAAAAAATATCAATAATATTAATAAAAAAAAATTTTTTAAATCTATTTTTAATAAATAGAAATTTTTGATAAAAATGAGTATGTTAATTAGAGCAAAAAAAATTACAGCGTATCTCAGAATAATTTTTTGAAATCCAATTATAGATAAAAAAAAAAGCAAAGAAGATGATACTAAAATAATTAAAATATAAAAAATTAATATATTAAAATATTGTTCTGAATGAAATTTGCATACTCTAGCAATGTTAAAGCTAAAAATAATCATTGATAAAATTAAAAAGAAGCCTGCCAATAAATTGAACGGCTGTGTCAAAATTAAATCATCAATATTCATTAAAATCTAACTATTTTCTTAATAATATATAGGAATGTCTAAGACAAACTAGTTCTTTAATTTTTTTAGGAAGAATTCTCATTAAAAGCTTATCAAGATTGACTGATATTTTATTGTTAAATGGTAAAAAAATATCCGTATTATAATTTAACACTTTTAAATTATTATTTTTAAAAATAGTGTCTAATTTTTTTTTTGATAAAAATCTATGCGGTCCCTCACTATGGTTAAAACCAACAATAGCAGTTATCCAATGAATTATTTCCCATGAAATATTTGGAGTTGTTATAATAATTTTACATTTATGGTTTGCAACTCTTGTTAATTCTCTAACAAAATCCTCATATTCATAAACGTGTTCTAGAGTTTCATAACAAACTATTAAGTCAAAAAATTTACTTTTGTAAGGCAATGGTAAATTTTGAACAAATAAATCTTTAAAATTAATCTTCCTCTTTTTTAAATTAATCTTTGTTTTCTTAAGAAAAACTTTACTAAAATCTGCAATAAAACATTGAACATTTGGATATTCTTTTTTCCAAAAAATAGTACCTTTCCCTGTTCTAGTTTGAATATCTAACATTTTTTTTGGTTTAAAGTTTTTCTTAACTGAGTTAAAAAAAATTTTTTTTGAATTAATGAATCTTTGATAATAAGGATACAATCTAGCATTTATATCATCATAGTCATCTACTTGGTCCCAAAACTTACCAACTTCATTTAAAGTCCAAGGTCTTTTTGTAAAATATTTCCATTCTAAATATATTCGTCTAAAAATCATGGATGTCCTTTCTTTTTATATTGTAGGTAGCTTTTTTCCAAATTATTCTTACGAAAGAAAAAAAAGATCCAAGAATAGTTGGATTGGTAATTCTTAAAATTAATTTTCCAAAATTTGATTTGCATATCCCAATTGATATTAAGATTATTAACTCAATAAAAAGCCTTTTGTAAGAAAAATTTACACTTTTAATTTTATTTTTAGGAACTGCTATTCCAAAAAAATTATAAATTTTATTTCTATATTGAGATCCTCTTTTTTTAAAGTCTAACATATGTAAATGCATTCTTTTTGCATCCTTACTTGATATTTTTTTTAAATAAATTTTATTTTTATTTTTTAGTATTTTTAATATTTTTTCACCTTTTTTTGATTTACTCCAAGCTACTGACCAACCACCTCCTTTATTTTCATATTTAGGCGACCAAGCATCACCAACTGATATGTCAGCTGCTTCGTTTGTAAAATCACAACTTGTTAAAGATTCTTGAGAGCAGTAAAATGGCAAAAGAAAATTGTAATAAAATTTTTTTAATCTAACTTCGAAATTATTGGAGTATTTAATATACAGATAGCCAGGCCACTCACCATCTCTCCATCTAAGTTTTTTGATATCAATATTTTTATTTATGCCATATATTTTTTTTATACCATCAAGCGAATTTGGGTCCATATTTATGCCCACCATTGGACCTATAATATATTTAATATTTTTTTTTATTATTGGATAAATTTCCATTAAATTCCTTAACGCCATTGTTTGATCTGGTAAACCAACAAAACAAAATTTTTTATTTGACTTAATAATTTTTTTAATAATATTCATAGAAGGAATTTTTGTATAAATACTTTGTGAATTAACCTTAATATCTTTTAGATTTCTTGTAATTGAATATCTTGGAAGTTGGTTTGGATTTTTCATTTGAAGAGGCATTATTACATAATCAACTTCTTTATTCTTTAAAAGATTCAATATTACTTCTGTTAAGACCCCACCAGAGGAACTATTTAATCTAACTTTTTTATTTAATGAGTAAGAAATATAACTATCAACATAATTACCAATAAGATTATCAAATTTTAAATTTTTTTTTCTTTTTAAATAATTAAAACCAATTCCAGGACAAAATTTTGAAAAGACCGCTTTTTCTTTATTATCTAAATTATGATGAAGTTTAACTGAAACATTTTTTTTAATATCAATTTTAATTTTATTTGGAAAAATGTCCTCACAAAAACCACATTTAGTGCAAGCATTTTTAAAAAAATTTTTATCTAATTTTTGATTGATTTTTTGCATAATTTAATGAAATAATTAACCCTAAGAATAGAGGTATTAAATATCTTAAATTAAAAAAAATTAAAAGTAAAAAAATATCATGGCTGGGTGTATTTAAACTTAATAAGTTAAATATCACAAAATCTCTAACACCAAAACCACCAATACTAACCGGTATTAAACCAGCAACAATAGAAATACCAAATATAAAAATTATCTCAAAATAATTGATTTTAATATCAAGAATCTCTACAGCTATTAAAATTTGAAAAAAAATAATACACCAGATCAAAATATCAAAAAAAAATAATTTATTAAATGGTATCAATTTATTTAATGAAATTTTCACTAAGATTTTTTTTATTAAAAAAGGTAGGGCAAATAAAATTATTATAAAGAAAATAAAAAGGTATAATTTAAATCTTTGTGAAACTTTTATAACAAAATCTATGTATTCAAAATCAATCAAAAAGACTGACAAAAAAATTAAAAAAAAAATTGTAATAAATGAGATTAATTTCTCAATTAGATTAAAATTAAAGATTTTTTTTTGGTTATTTGTTTTTAACCCTAAAAAATTAAATCTTAAAAAATCACCTGCTTTTGCAGGCAAAATAAGGTTATATGTATAGGCAATCAAATTAACTTTTATTGAGTTAATTATCGAAATTTTTTTAAAACTTAAAAATAACTTACAAAATTTTAAACTAATTAAATAGTGCACTGGTATAAATAAAATTAAATATAAAGATAATAGAAATTTTTTTTCTAATACGTGATCTATTCTTAAATGATTACTATCAAAATTAATATTTTGTATTGTTACAAATATAAAAATCAACGATATCAATATAGAGAAAAAGTATTTAATTTTATTAAAAAACATAATAATTACACACTATATAAAACTTTAGACTTAGTTAATTTATATTTTAGGAAGTTAGTTATAGAAAATCTCAATTTTTGATATACTATTTAATATTAAATAATACTAATGATCAATATTTACAACAAATATAAATCAAAAGATTTAAAGGAAATAAATTCTTTTCTTGTATACCTAATCAAAGAAAAAATTCATAACTTTGATGGAAATCTATCAAATCTACATAAATTTGTGAAAAAAAATGATTTAAATAAATTAAGATATAATTGCTTCAAGCAAATTAATAAAAGATTTAATTGGGAAGATGCTTTGTACAATATATGTCAAAATGAAATTAATTCACAACTAGGAAAAGATTTGCTAATTCAAAGTAAAATTAATTTATCAATTCAAATGCCTATGGATGACATTTCTAATCTACCTACACATTCTGACTGTTGGTCAGCAGATACTCCTTTTCAAAAAAATATTTGGATACCTCTTACTAATGCTTTTAAATCAAATTCTATGTTTATATTAAATAAAAAAATAACGATAAATCACCTCAAATCATTAAATGAGCAAAAAAAGCATATTTTACCAAAAAAAATTAATGATAATTTTTTTGTTAATTTAAAATATGGCCAAATTTTAATTTTTAACCCTGCAATTCTTCATGGTAATATTGTAAATAAAACAACAAAGACAAGAGTCTCTTTAAATGTCAGAGTGAAATCTATTTTTTCTCCTGAACCAACCAATAAAAATCCAGATAGAAAATTTGGTACTTACTATAAAATATGGAAAGTTTCCGAAGATACTTTGCTGGCAAATGAATATTTTAATAATAATTTTTTATGAAAAATACTGTTACATATGTTTTGCCCAGGCCTTTCCATGGATACAATATACCACTAGCTATTCAAAATACTTATATTCGAGAATATGCTTCAAATTCTGAACTAGTCTATTCTTTATCAGCAGTTGAATTGACTAAAAATGATTGTTTTGAAATACTCAAAAAAAATGTCATTTCAATGAATAAAGATCGTTCAGATTTTTTAGTTGTTTCGGGGTTAGTCTTCCCAATTAATAATCAAAAAAAAATGGAAGATATTTTTCTAAATTCATTAAAGTATAAAAAAGCAAGGTTTCATTTGATTTTAGAATCTAAAATTTTAAATAATAAAGAATTAATTGAGTGGTCAAGTGAACTTAGCTTTATTAAAAAGATTTCTATGAATTATAATGAATGGAAATTAAAAAAAAAAAAATTATTTTAACTATTTTTTTTTAGAACATGGTTGTTCAAAATCAGAATATCCATATCAGTTTTCAAAAAACAATTAATTGCGTCTTGTGGAGATTCACATATTGGCTCATTTACATTTAAAGAAGTATTTAAAAGAATAGGAACTCCAGTTTTCTTATAAAAACTTTCAATTAATTTAAAATATCTATAATTTTCCTTAATATTAACTGTTTGGACTCTGCATGTATTATCGTGGTGAACAACTGATGGAATTAGTTTTTTATATTTATTCTTTATATTTAATATCAGATTCATATATGGAATTTTTTTAATTTCATTAGTAATAAAAAATTCTTGTAAATGATTTTCAAGTATTGATGGTGCAAAGGGTCTAAATTTTTCTCTAAATTTAATTTTTCTATTAATAATTTTTTTCATATCAGGGTTAAGCGGGTTTGCAAGTATCGACCTGTTACCTAATGCTCTTGCACCAAATTCCATTTTACCCTGAAACCAACCAATCACTTTAGATTTTACGATTTCATTTGCTGTAAAATCTACAAGATCATTTACTTGATCAAAATAATTGGAAGTAATCTTGTTTTTTTTAAAATTATTAGAATTTTCTGTTATAATTTTTTTTATTTCTTTATTTGAATATTCAGTTCCTAAAAAAACGGACTCCATATTAAAATTTTTAGATATTTTCGTATAAAACGACCCTATTGCACCACCACCATCACTTGGGTTAATTGGTATATATATATTTTTAAATTTACTATTTTTAATTATTTTACCATTTGCAAGTGAATTTAAAGCACAGCCTCCAGCTATACAAAGGTTTTCATAATTATATTGCTTATTCCAAAAATTTAAAATTTTAAATAACGTTTCTTCAAAAACAATTTGAAGAGATTTTGCAATATCCTTATGTCGTTGATTAATTTTTTCATTACCAAACCTTGCACCACCAAGTAGTTCGTCTAATTTATAATCGTATAAATTTTCAAACACTGGAATACCCAAACTATAATTAGTAAAATTAATATTCTGATGAATAAAATATTTTAAATTAAGTTTAAATTTTCCTGTAGTTTCATTAAATATGATTAATTGTTTTATTTGGTTAACATAAGTTCCTTTTCCATATGCTGAAAGACCCATTACTTTATATTCATCTCCATAATTTTTGAATCCAAGATATTGAGTAATAGCTTGATATAGAATTCCTAAAGAGTGAGGATAAAGAACTTTTCCTAAAAAAGTTATTTCACCATCATTAAATTTATATATTTCTGTAGTAGAAAAATCTCCAGAAGCATCAAATGTAAGACAAAGTCCGCTTTTAAAGTTTGAGCATAAAATAGCAGATCCTGCATGACTTAAATGATGAGATTGAAAAATTATCTTTCCCTTAAAATTTGATCCTAAATTGTATTCAATAATTTTTAGGAGATTTTTTTTTTTTAAAAGTAGATTAATTTTTTTTAAAAAATTTACTTTATAAAAACTTTTAAATAGAAAAAATATTCTATAAATAAGATTATATTTATGATCAAAGTTAACATAAATCTCAGAAATATCTTGCAAACTTATATTAAATTTTTTAAAAACATATTTAAATGATAAAACAGGAAAACCAGAAAAATGCTTTATTCTTTGTAATCTTTCTTCCTCAATAGCAAATATGATTTTATCATCTTTGATTAAAACTAATGAACTATCAGCATGTAAAAAATTTAATGCTATTTTATATACGTGCACTAAAAATTCTCTTTATGGTTGGATAAATAAATATAGCCAACATTACACCAATTATTAATTGATAAGTATTTTGTGGCATATAACCAAAATGTATCAATCTGTAAGCCAAAATATTTCCTATTACTGAAGCAAGTATTAAATTATTATTAGAAAATTTTAAAGTTATAAATTCAATGAAAATTATAAGAATATAAATTGGTAAAAAAAACAATAAAACTAACAATATTGACCCTGTATAATAAAGATAAGCAATAATTCCTGGCACTATAATATTTGAATTTTTTTTATGTTGCTCATTTACTTTGGTATTGATTTTCAAAAATTTTCTTTCATAAAAACCTTTATCATTATTCTTAATTTTATTATTTAATGAATCAATAAATAAACTTAAACTCAAGTTTTGTGATTGAGAAATATTTAGCAATGAATCAATTCCTACAAATCGATTAACGATTAAAACTCTGAATTCATTTGAGTGAAATATCATTTTTTCTTTTATATCAGACTTAATTTCAGATTGTATGATATTTCTATCAAGTCTTATGTCGTTTATTATGACTATAGAACTTGCAAATAATAAACATGAGAAAGAAAATATAAAAAAAAATTTTTTTTTCTCTAGAAAAATCTTTTTATTAGCTTGAATATAAACGCCATATAAAATTGACATAAAATCAAATATAATTGCTCTACTTAATAAAGAAACATTGTAAGTAAAAATTAAGGTTAATGAAATTAAAATTGGAGTAAAAAAATTTGACTTTAAATTTTTAATTTTATTAAATAAAAAAATTGAAATTATTGCTGGAAATCCAATTAAAAAAAACCATTTAATAATTAAAGCAATCATGAAACTAATATTTTTTGATGAAATAGTACCCTTCTGAAATATTTGATAATAAAAATTTAGAATTGAAATTAAAATACAAAATATTATAAATATAAAAAAAATAATATTTTCAATTTTTTGTGTTTTAAATAAGAATTCATTTTTATGTTTATTCTCTAAATATTCTCTAAATAATTCAAATAATTTCACTCTAAAAAAAATTAAAACTAATAAGAAAATAAAAAAATATGCAGATATGACTAATGATTTATCAAAATATTTTTCAACATCTATGACACTAACACCTTCTGTAAACTTATAATTATTATCCTTTGATAAAATTATGATTATTGAAAATTTAAACCAAAAACCCAACCACAAGTAAACACTAAAAAATTTCTCAAAAAAGAAACTAAACTTGTTAAAAGAATAAAATAACAAAATAAAAGAGATAATAGAAAAGAAAATATATACCCATTTATTTGAAGGATAAGCGTTAAGTGTCAACAAAAACATCAAAATACTCGTAATTGAGAATAGTGCCAAAAAGCTAAGCTTATAATGATTTATTTTAATTTTGTTCATTCTTAATTTTTAATATTAATAAAAAATAAGTCAAAAAACTTAATATTGATGAATAAAAATAGCTTAGATAAATATAAGTAGGATTTATCATATATATAATCGGTACAAGAAAAGATAAGAATAAACTGTAAAAATAGTCGAATTTATAAACTGAATTCCTTAATGATTGATTTCTTAAAAAATAATGACGAATTATTATTGACCCTACCATCATAAAGGTACCAATTAATGAAAATTTAAGCAAAAAATTTTGCTCAAATGAAGAAAGGTTAAGAGTCAAAGAGAAGTAATTATATACAAAAAATACATATAAAATTAAAACGGTAGTCAGACTAAAAAGCAAAAATAAATTTTTTTTAGATAATTCTTTTACTATTGTAGGACCTATACTTAAGTTTATAATTGTACCTGGAAAAGAAGCTAAAGCAAAACATGTAAAATAAATAGCTATATTTTTTGGGTCAACTAAAAAAAATAATGAACATCGCCATAAAAGAACTCCCATATTATTCAAAGCTGAGGATGTTAAAGCGTATTTAAATGATTTTTTTTTTAATATTGATACTAGATTAAAATGTCTAAAAAAATAATTTTTGAGATTATTTTTACTAAAAAAATTTAAAATACTTAAAAAATAAAATAATAATGAAGCATAAATTATGTAACCTAATAATATAAAATTATCTTCCGAAATAGAGTAAAAAATTAATGTTAATTGAATTATATATAAAATAACGAAAAAAATATGTGATCTAATTTTATCTTCAATTTCATCAAAGATGAGTTTAATTTCATATACCCACTGAAAAACAATTAAAAAACAATATAGGATAATTAACTCATAATTAATTGACTCAATTAAAAATAAAATAGATATTATTAGCGGTACAATTATAGTTAATAAAGATAATCTAAAAAAAAAAATATTTATTCCATAAGTCTTATCATTGTCTGATATAATTATGTTTTTAGAATTGACTGAAAATATCTGGCAGATTATAAAGATTAATGATGTAAAAAAGCTAAATTCGCCTGCTAGGATATTGTTTCCAAATTTTAAAAAAAATACTGTTACTAAAGGAATGCTAATTAAATTTAGACTATAACTTAATGTATAAAGACTAATCTTAGAAAGAAGTGATATTTTCGTCATTTATTATTTTTTTTTGCATCATTAATTTTTGATTTAATTTAATCTTATCTTGCAAAAAAAATTGTTTACTTAGTATTTTAAAAATTATTTTTCTAAAATAAACAGAAATAAAAGAATAATTATAATTTTTTTTTATAATTTTTAAATCTTGTTTAATTTTTTTTAAGATATTTTTTAATGAAGTGCTTAAACCACCGTGACACATAAATATAGTATATTTATTTAAAAGTAAATACGACTCCTGTAGATTAAAAAATTTAATTAAGAAATCTGTATCAGCTGAAATATTATACATAATATTAAAATTCCTTATTTTATTATAAACACCCCTTTTGAAAAATGTTCCGGTATGTGGCACTTGATAAAAACTTAATTTTTGTTTTAAGGGAATTTTCCAAACTCTATTGACTTTTTTATCTTTAAAAAAGATAACATCTCCTGCCAACAATGAATAATTTGATAAATTTTTAATACTAAATATTTCTTTCAGTACAGAATTATTATAATAAAAATCCCCCGAGTGCATGAAGCTTATAAATTTTCCTTTAGATAGATTGATACCTTTGTTTAATCCATCATATAGATTTATATCTTTTGACCTAAAATAACTTAATCTAGATACATTCAAATATTTTTTAATAATTTCTGATGTACCATCATCTGAATCACCATCAATAATTATGTACTCAAAATCTTTAAAATTTTGTAATAGAACACTTTTTATAGTTTGCTCAATATTTTTAACATCATTTTTAACAGCTGTAATTATTGTTAATTGCATTTGTATATTATTACATTATTATTTGAATTTTGTGACTTAATTTCTAAAATATGAATATTTTACTTTTTTCAATAATAAACTTATTAAATTTATTAATAATTTATTTAATTAATAAATATAGGATTTCTATATCCAAAAAATTAAAATTAATAGATTTTCCTGATAGCTCAAGAAAAATCCATTTTAAAGAAACTCCATTAATTGGTGGTTTAATAATAGTAATAATCTATTTTACAAATACGGTTTTTTTTTTCTATACTTTTGACATATCAAGTAATTCTCTTTTTATACTCGTGTTAACATTGTGGGGATTTTTAATAGGGTACCTGGATGATAGAATTAGTGTTAATCCATATTTAAGATTATTTTTAATTGGTGGTGCGTTATTAATTATTTTAAGTCTAAATGATAATTTGGTTATAAGAAATCTCTATTTTGAATTAACGAATTTTAATTTGGTTTTAAATTATTTGAGCATACCATTTACAATTCTTTCTATACTATTATTAGTAAATGCCATTAATCTTTCAGATGGTATTAACTCATTAGCAATGATTATTATAATATATTTTTCATTATATTTATATTTTAATACTTTGGACCAAAATAAGTACTTAATAATAAATTTAATAATTAGCCTGACTATTTTGAGCTATCTTAACTTTAAAGGCAATTTTTTTTTAGGTAATTCTGGTTCGTATCAGCTTGGAATGTTGATTTCATTATCAATTATATCAAGTTATAATTCAAAATTGGATCAAGGGATAATGACTAATTCAGAAGAGCTATTTATTATTCTAATTTTGCCTGGATTAGATATGTTTAGAATTTTTATAGAAAGATTAATAAATAAACAAAATCCATTTAGTGGGGACAAACAACACCTCCACCATTATTTAATAAAAAAATATTCATTAAAAATAAGTCTGTTTGCTTATTTAATCATGTTGTCGACACCTTATATTTGCTATCAAGTAACTAATTATAAACCAATATTAATTATTACCGCATCAATAATCTTATATTTTATAATAATATTTCATTTACGGAAATTTAATTTAAAATGATTTTAAATAATTTTTTTGAATAATTGTTAAAATTATACTTTTTTGACATTGCGTGAGATCTTCTTCTCATTTTAGCAAACAAAAGCTCATCCTGCCAAATTATTTTTATTTTTTCAGCTATCCATTTATATTCGTTAGGATTGAAATATAAAGCAGCGTTTCCACATTGCTCTCTAGAAGCAAAAATATCAGAGATTAAAACTGGACAACCATAATTAAAGGCTTCTACTGGTGGAATATTAGTTGGTCCAAAGAATGTCGGCATTACTAATGCCCTTGCATTCGTATAAAGTTTAGCTAATTTTTTATTTGAAATATAGCCTGTAAGTATTACATTTTTGATCAAGCCTTTTTTTTTTATAAAATTTTCAATTTTTTTGTATTCTAAATTTTTTGAAGAAGTTAAATAGATCTTTATATCGTTCATCATATCAATTTTTACAAGCTTATAAATTGCTTTGAGCAAATTGATATGATTTTTATGTTTCCAAAATTTAGCAGGATAAAGAAGATATTTTTCTTTTTTAAAAACATTATTTTTTTTGAATAACATTTTATTAACAAAAAAAGGTAGAACATATAATTTTGATTTTTTAACCTTATAATGATTTAAAAATTGTGACTTGCCATACTCTGAGTCGAAAATGATTTTATCAGAATTTGTTGCTATTTTTTTATATCTAAAATTTCTGTAAATCCTTTTAAATAAAGAAGAGCTTTCGTCAAAACTCGTATGAAGATGCATTAAATCATGAACAGCTACAATTTTTTTTCCAGGAAATATTACAGAAAGTAAGTCCTGAGATGGAAAAATCCAAATGTCATTATTCTCTTTAATGCCAATTAAATAACGACTAAGAAAACTAATTTTTTTTAAATCTTTTATCAAAAGAATAATCATAAAAAAAAAAAATCTTTTAAAGAAATTTAAGGTTATCTTCTGTTTGTCAATTCCTCTAAATTTCTTTAGCCACACATCCTTAGTATAAAAAATATTAATTTTTTTTTTATATTTCCTTGATAAAGCTTCTACGATATTTTCAGTATATTGAAATGTACCACCCCAATTTGGATCATTGTCTATAAAAATATTTATTCTCGAATTATTTTTCATGAAATTTTTTGATATAATCTATGATTGTTAATCTAAGACCATCTTCAAGAGTTGTTTGGGAACCTTTCCAGCCTAAAACAGTAGCTTTTGAAATATCAAGAGATTTATCTAAGGTTCCATCAGGTTTTGAAATATCAGTTCTAATTTCACCCTCATAATTTAATATTTTTTTAATGATTTTGGTTATTTTTAAAATAGTATAAGATTTTCCAGATCCAATATTTAAGAATTGATTTTTTAGATTTTTATTCATAAAAAAAATACATGCTTCTGCTAAATCATCTACATACATAAAATCTCTTTTTGGTTTTCCAGATCCCCAAATTTTTACTATTTTTTTTTTATTTTTTTTTGCTTTATAGAGTTTTGAAATTAAAGCTGGTATAACATGACTATTTTGTTGGTGATAATTATCATTAATTCCATATAGATTGGTTGGCATCAAAACCCTATAATTTGTTTTAAAACTATTATTATAATATTCACACAACTTTAGTCCTGCTATTTTTGCTATTGCGTATGCTTCATTAGTTTCTTCCAAAACTCCAGTTAACAAATACTTTTCTTTTATTGGTTTTTTACAATTTTTTGGATAAATGCAACTTGACCCTAAAAACATTAAATTCTTAATATTATTTGAAAATGCTCCATTAATTAAATTATTTTGTATTGTTAAGTTTTCGTATAAAAAATCAGATTTAAACTTGTTGTTTGCTAAAATACCTCCAACTTTTGCAGCAGCAATAAAAATAAAATTAGGTTTATTTTTCTCTAAAAACATTGATGTTTTTTTTTTATCTAATAAATTAAGCTGTTTTTTAGTTCGTGTTATAATTTTTGTATAACCATTTTTTATTAATGCTCTAACTATAGCTGAACCAACCATACCGTTATGTCCAGCGACAAATATTCGGACATTTTTTTTCATTTATTTTACCTGAATTTTTTTTTCAAAATTAATCATTTCCTCAATCAACTCCTCTAGACTTGTTGTGGATTTCCATTTTAAAATCTTCAAAGCTTTTTTTGGGTCACCTAATAAGCTTTCAACTTCAGCTGGTCTAAAATATCTTTTGTCAATTTCAATTATTGATTTTTTTTTAGTATTATATGCTTTTTCAGCTAAACCTTTCCCTTTCCAGTTTATATCTAAATCTAGCTTTTTTGCTGTAATATTAATAAATTCCTTTATCGAGTATTGTTTACCTGTTGCTATAACAAAATCGTCTGGTTTTTTTTGTTGCAAAATAAGCCACATTGCTTTTACATAATCTTTAGCATGTCCCCAATCTCTTTTTGAATATATATTACCAAGATATAGTTTTGATTGTTTACCAAGTTTTATTCTAAGAAGGGCTCTTACAATTTTTCTTGTTACAAATGTTTCTCCTCTAATTGGACTTTCATGATTAAATAAAATCCCATTTGAAGCAAATAAATTAAAAGCTTCACGATAATTCACCGTTATCCAATGTGCGTAAAGTTTAGCCGCTGCGTAGGGGCTTCGCGGATAAAAATAAGAATTTTCATTTTGTGGTGGATTTGTTGCACCAAACATCTCAGAAGTTCCAGCTTGGTAGAATTTTGTTTTTTTTAAATTAAGACATCTTAAAATTTCTAAAATTCGTAACGTACCCACTCCATCTGCATTAGCTGTATATTCTGGCTGTTCAAATGAAACTGCTACATGCGACTGAGCAGCAAGATTATATATTTCATCAGGTTTTATTGAAGCAATAATTCTGTTAAGGGAGGAAGTGTCGGTCATATCTCCATGTAACAATATAAATTTTGAATTTTTACTGTGTGACTCTTGATAAATATCGTCTATTCTTGCTGTATTAATTAAAGAGGTTCTTCTCTTCATTCCATAAACAATATAATTTTTTTTTAACAACAGCTTAGCTAGATAAGCACCGTCTTGTCCTGTGATACCTGTTATTAGTGCAATTTTATTTTTTTTTTTCATTTTTGACTACTATACAAGCATTCCAATTATTAATGTTAACTTTTTTACTTGATAACCATTCATAAGCAGTAAAATTTTTAAAACCAGCTTTTTTTAAAAGTTTAAATAGACTGCTTGGGTTATAACTGCGCATTAAATGCTTTTCAAAAAAAAGTGTGTTTAATTTTTTATTTTTTTCGATCAAATAAAGGTTTAACTTAATTTTTTCTAATGTTTTATTAAAGACAGGCTCAGAAATTTTTATAAAATTTTTATCTAGGATTGAAAATTTTTTTGTACGCATATGAGGCTTATCTTTCTTGACTGCTTCATTATACCAAAAGTCAAAGATAAAAGTTCCCTCTTCACTTAAGTGTTTCTTAACATTTTTAAAAATTTCTAATAATTCACGATCTGTATTTATATAACTAATCACATGAAATAATGAAGTTATTACATCAAATTTTTCTTTAAAAAAAAAGGTTTTTGCATTCTTAGAGTAAAAATTAATTTTTGGATATTTTTTGATTGCCAATTTTATCATTTGTTTTGAAAGGTCAACTCCTGTTGTCTCAATTTTTTTTTTAAAAAAATGTACTAAATGATTGCCAGTGCCACATCCTATATCAAGAATATTTTGAGGTATTTTTTTATGCAGGGCAATTATGTAATCTGCTTCTTTTTGGTAGTCTTTATTATGATACATTAAATCATAATACTTTGAGTACTTATTAAAAATTTTCACTTACAGCCTCTTTGATTTTCTTAATTACTGTATTTTGTTGTGTCTCATTCATTCCTAATCCACTTGGTATATAAAAACCATATTTTGAGATATAATCAGAGTTTGGAAATTTATGTGTTCGGTTTTTAAATTTTTTCATTATGGGCTGTTCATTTAAAGGGAAGAAAAAAGGTCTGGTCCCAACTCCTTTTTTTTTTAAAACACTCATGAATCTACTCGCTAAAAATTTGAACTCTTTTTTTATTACAAGGCCATATACCCAATAAACATTATTACAGTATGGCTTACTTTTAATTGGAAGATGAAAAAATTTACTCAGTTCTTTTAAACCACTTGAGTATATTTTTCCAATCTTACGCCTTTTCCTAATATTAAGATTTAAATTTTCTAATTGTGCAAGTCCTACAGCAGCTTGTAAATTGGACATCCTGTAATTCCATCCTAATTTATTATGTATAAATCTTTCATTACCCTCCCCAAAGTATAGATTTTTTAATCTATTTATTTCTTTATAAATTTTTTTGTCATCTGTGAGAAGCATTCCCCCTTCTCCTGTGGTAATGCTTTTATTGGCATAAAAGCTAAACGTACTTATATCACCAAAACTCCCACACATTTTTTTTTTATATTTCAATCCATGAACTTCTGCAGCATCTTCTATAATTTTAATATTTTTTTTTTTTGCTATTTTTAAAATTTTATCAAGATCAGCTGTTAGACCATATATATGTACTAGAATTATTACTTTTGTTTTACTTGTTATTCTTTTTATTATTTCCTCAGCGGAACAATTCCAATCTTTAAAATTACAATCTATTAATATTGGTTTAGCTCCAGCTCTAAGAATTGGCAATAAACAAGACACAATAGTAAAATTTGGTAATATAATTTCATCATTTTTTTTTATATCTAGTGAGCTTAAAGCTAACTCTAATGCAGCAGATCCACTGGATACAGCTGAACTATATTTTCTATTTACTTTCTTTGCAAATTTAGACTCAAATTTTTTAACAAACTTTCCATCAGAAGAGACCCAGCCAGTTTGGATACAATCTGTTAAATATTTAATTTCATTTCCCACAAACAGAGGTTCATTTACTGGAATAAAATTTTTCATTATTTAAAATAAAATCTTATCTTTATTTTTTTTGTAAGGGCCTTGTTTAACTTCAAAAACTTCAGATTTTTCTAGCATTTCAAACCCATGACCACCATTTACTAAGAGTAAAATGTCACCTGTTTTAATTATTTTGGAACATACATATTTTTTTTTATTATCATAAAAGTATGTTCTTATTTTTCCTTTTTTGACAATTAATACCTCTCTAGTATTCATAATTTGTCTTTTAACAGGTTTATGAAGGTGAGCTTGCACAACATATCCTTTTGGTCTATTCATATACCCGAGTTGTTGTGAATAATTTAATGGTGTAAAAAATTTAATTCCTTTAGCTTTGAAATTTTTTTTAATTAATAAAGCTAAGACTGTGCTTTTATTTTTAATTGTAATCATATATGTTGTTTTATTAATTATAATATCTATATTAATAATGATCTTTACAAAAAATCAAATAAAAAAAATAAGTACTTATTACAACGTAAATGGATTCGTTATCATTAAAAACTTTTTCAAATCTAGATATATTGAAAATATCAAGCATAATTTATTATTAAATACTCAGAATAAAAAAGGTAATTTTTTTTATTATGAAAATTCAAAAGATCACAAAAAAATTCTTAGAAGAATAGAAAAAATTTCTGATTTTTCAAAATCAGCAAAAAAATTAATTAATTCAACAAAAATCATCAAATTAATCAATGAGATCAGTATCAAGAAGAATATTTTATTTAAAGATAAGTTAAATTTTAAATACCCTGGTGGGGCTGGATATATGCCTCATATTGATGGACATTTTTTTTGGAAAGATAAGCATAATAAGTTAGAGAATGGGTGGTCAAAATATTCAAATAGTTTTACGAATCTTGTTATACCTCTAGAAAAGTCAACTGTTAAGAATGGATGCTTATATGTTGCTAAAAAAAAAGACACTCAAAAATTAGGTGATAATTGGCTTAGCATTACGCAAAAACTCGAAAAAAATTCTCCTAATATTAAAAAAAAAGATTTAAAAAAGTTTATTTTTAAAAAAATTGTTTTAAATACAGGTGATATTTTAATATTTGATTGGAAGTGTGCGCACTATTCAAAAGAAAATAACTCTAATGATTCACGAATGATTTTTTATTCGACATATTGTGAAATGAATAAAAAAATTAATAATAATGACTTTAGAAAAGCATATTATCGTGATAAAGAACACAGCAAGAATAATAAAAAAACTAAATCACTTCAATTTACTAAAATATGAAAATGTTCTTAAAAGATGATATAAAAGACTTATTTAATTGGACTAAAGATATTCATAAAAACTTTAAAAATAAAAAAATTCTTTTAATTGGTTATAATGGATTCTTAGGAAAATATTTTTGCTATTATTTTAATTATTTACTGGCAAAAAATATAAATTTTAAAATCACATGTGTAGACAATTTTTCTTCATCAAAAGCGAATATCCTTAAAAAAAATATTAATAATAAAAATTTTAAATTTATTACTGCTGATGTTTCTAACTATGTGCCAAAAGAAAAATATGACATCATCATATTTATGGCTGGTATAGCAAGTCCACAAATTTATGCTAAATTCCCTCTTGCAGCATTAAATGTATCATACACAGGTACTAAGAATTATCTTGAAAAAGCTAAAAAAGATAATTCAAAATTCATTTTTTTTAGTTCAAGCGAAGTTTATGGAAATCCAGATAAAAAAAATATCCCTACTAAAGAAAGTTTTTATGGATATGTAAATTCTTTTGGGCCAAGATCTTGCTATGATGAAGGAAAAAGAGTTGGGGAAACATTATGCTATATCTATAAGAGATATTATAAGACTAATGTTAAAATTATAAGACCATTTAATGTTTATGGTCCTGGAATGGAGAAATTAGATTATAGAGTAATTCCTAACATTGTAAAAAATATTAAAGAAAAAAAAATAATGAATATTTATGGTACAGGCAAACAAACTAGAACTTTCTGTTACATAACAGATGCACTAAATGGTTTTTTACAAGTAATAGCAAAAAACAGCCCACATACAATATTTAATGTTGGAAATGACAATGATGAAATTTCTATTACAAAACTAGTAAAAGTTGTTAATAAAATTACTAACAATAAATTAAAATTCAATTATCAAAATAATAAAAATTATCCTGGAGATGAACCAAAAAGAAGGTGTCCAGATATGAGTTTATTGAAAAAACTATCTAACTACAAAAATCAAGTTAATTTTGAAGAAGGAATGAAAAAAACAATATATTTTAATAATAAAATTATCTAATTTCATTTCTAATATCTCTATTCCAGTAATTTTCACTTTTTATCCAGTTAATTAGTTTCTTATCTTCTAATGCTTCTTTTTGGTGAAATTTGAATCCCTCAATGTAGGCATTCAAGATATTTTTTTTTAACTCCCTTACCATGTTGGGCTTAAAGAACTTAGTTTGATTAATTATTTTTTTTGCAATCATTTTTAAAGAAAATCGAATTAAATTTTTTTTGTATGTATAATTAATATCTTTTTTAGAATTTCTTATTAAAGTATAAGAATTAATTATACCTTCCATATAGGATCTGTCTAAAAAATATTTTTCAGTTAATCTCTCTGCATTACAAAGATGATAAACTAACATTTTTTTTTTATACATAGAAATTAAATTATATTTTTTTATTTGTTTAGCTAAACCCATATCTCCATCTCCAGCCCATCTTAAGATTTTTTTCTCTGATAAATTATAAGCATGACGATCTGGATTATACCCACCCAATTCTATGAACTTTTTTCTAACAATAGCAGAATTAAGTCCCCAAATATATTTTGGATCAATATTTTCAATATCTTGATTAAATTCTAAAAGTGATAAAAAGTGACATTCCCAATGATTTTTTGTTTTCTTAACAAATTCATGAAACCAGCTAGGCACTACACTTGTAAAATTTGGTAAATTTGTTCCACCTAGGAATGTTAAATTTTTCCGTTCTTCGAATGATTGATAAACAGTTTTTATCCATGTATCAGAAATTTTTACATCATCATCAATAAAGGCAACTACATCGCCATCTGTATTTTGCACAGCACGATTCCTAACTTCTGAACTGCCTGGTCTTTCATCTAGTGAATATTTAAAACATTTTGGTAAAGATTTAAAATAATTCTTTAATTCACTAGATTGATTCTCTTTTTTAGAATTTTCTATAATATTTATTTCAATATTATAATCATCCAACCTTTGTGTTAAAAATGAATTTATTGTGTCCTTTACTCTTAAAACATTTCCTGAAGTTGGTGTTATAACAGATAATTTCATGTCAATTTAACTTTAGTATTTAGGTATTAAAAAAATTATCTTCATGAAATTTATTCAATTTTGGAATATTAGATGAAAATATTTGATAAAATAGATCATTAACATATTTTTTTTCAATAGTAACATCCTTAAGTAATGTATTTATATGTATGCCAACCATTTTTTTAATTGGTTGGTTGTAGAGATTATTCTTATTGTTTTTTAGAAGTAATTTATTAAATTTTAATATTTCAAATAATAAAGCATTTAATTCCAAGATATAACAAATATTTATAAACTTGAGTTGCTCTTTCTCATTTAATTGATCTGGGAAAAAAAAATTTTTTTTAACATATATGGAAGATATAGTATCTGGTATCAAATCATCTTTATGAAAAATGTTTATTTTTTCTTTAAATATTTCCATTTTTGCACTGACAAAATCTTTTTTTATCAAAATATTATGAACATCAGAGAAAGTAGCTTGAGCATGATAGGTTTTATTTAATTCTGACTCAATCAATATCGCACCAGTACTTTTGAAATTTTTATCAGTTAGACCATTTAAAAAATCTTTTTCACCTCCTTCAATATCAAGTTTAATTATATCTTGTTTAATTTTATTTTTTTTAAGCCAATCTGATGATGTGTGTGCCCTTATTGTTATGGTTTTATCAACTTTATTTTCTTCTTTTCTAATTTTTCCAAACCAAATTGACTTATTATTAATTTTTTTTGACCCCATATAACCTTTGTGCTCTGGCACATAAAGTTTTATATTTTTATTTTTGTTAGATAAAAAGGCATTATAAAATTTTATATTTTTTTGTTTTTTATATTTTTTTTTTAATCGAATGATTTCTTCTAGATCACAATCAACACCAAAATAATTAAGTAATTTAGTATTTTTTTTAAAATCAGGATAAACTCCATATCTACATCCGATATCTAAGATATTTAATTTTCCTGTTTTCATTTTATATTTATTAAATCACCATTTTCTAACTTATATATTCTATTACAATTTTTTAAAGACTTTTCATTGTGTGTAACTATTAGAATCGTTCTATCATTCTGTAATAGATTAATTGAATTTAAAATTTCATTTTCTGTTTGTGAGTCTAAAGAATTTGTTGCCTCATCAAATATAAGTAACTCAGCTTCATTATAAAGTGCTCGTGCTATACCAATTCTCTGTACTTGCCCACCAGAAAGTTTAGCCCCTCTTTCACCCACAATAGTTTGGCTTTTTTCTGGTAAATTATTAACAAGCTCATCTAGTTGGCTCAAAATTAAACACTTATTAACTTTATCACTGTCTATATTTTCAGCTAAACAACCAAATGCAATATTTTTTTCAATCGTATCATCAGTCAGATATATTCCTTGAGGCACATAGCCAATCTTTTTTTGCCAACTATTGACATTATCATGCATATTTAATCCATTTATTGAAATATGACCCATTTTTGGCTCTAGTAAACCCATAATAATATTTATCAGTGTGCTTTTTCCTGATCCACTTTTACCAATAATCCCTATTATATCTCCTTTATTAACCTCGAGACTTAAATCATTAAAAAGTGATACATTTGACTCTGGGTAGCTATAGTTAAGGTTAGTGATTTTAAGTTTTTTAAATTTATATTCTGATGAAAAATCAATCTTAACTTTTAATTCATTTAATTCTTTTAAATCAATAATATTATCCTTAAGAATTTTAACTGATGGTTGATAATACCTATAGGTTTGGAAATTGTTAATTAATCTATTTATTGATGGTAACAGTCTTAACGATCCTGCGGCAAAAACAGATAAAAAAGTAATTATTTCAATAGGATCTTTTTCATTTATTAAAACTGAAATCAAAACTACAGCAAACAAGGCAAATACTGCTAATAGCTCTAACACAATTTTGGGAATATTTTGAAATAAATTATATGTAATATCTAAAACTTTACTCCTCTGGTTATGTATTGAAAATTGCTTTAAAAAATACCTTTCTTTTGCCATTAAAATTACATCTTTAATAGCACCTAATCCCTGCTGTAAATTTTGTAAAATTTTGCCATCTCTATATTGTCGCTCTTCACCCCAAATTTTAGTTCTTAACTTAATTATTTTAAAAAAAACTAGGGAAATGATTATAAAAAAAATCAAGATCAATATTGTACCCATCGGTTCAAATAATAATAATAATAATAAAATTCCAAAAAAAACAAGAAATTCAATTATTATATTTGTAAGAGAGATCATAGCAAAACCAAAATACATAACTTCAAGAGTGATGTTTCTTATAAGTTCTGAAGAATTTTTTGATAAATGAAAAAGATAGTTTTTACTTAAATAATTTAAATAAAGTTTATTTGATAAATTTTCTTTTAATGAGTAAATAAATTTACTTTGGAAATATACTAAGAAACTCAAGAAAATTGTTTTAATAAAATAGAAACATAAAATAATAACAAAACTATAAATTAGCAATTCTTCATAAGTTAATTCAAGAGTTAATAAAGATTTGGTAAAATTATTAAAACTATAAAAGCTGTTAGGATCAGCTATTATTGCTATCAAGGGTATGACCAGGCCAACACCAAAGGTTTCAAGAATCATACCTATTAAAGAAAAAGCAAACAAAAAGATTAATGTTTTTTTTTGCTTATAATCTAGTATTTTAAACATCCTGGTTATTTTTTAATATTTCAATTATTTGATGACTTGCAAAATTTTTACTTTTTCCAATATTATAAAATAAACTATCACAAAAAACTTTATCTTTAATATCAAGAATTGTTTTATCGTAAATATATTGATTTAATAGTTCTTTTAAATCCTCAATATTTTTAAAAATGTGCCCCATGTGTCGCCCACAATTAATTCTAGGGTTTTCTCTTGGATTTCCAATTATGTCTGTCGAGTTTTGAAAATCTTTATAAAAAGAGTTTACGTTTTCATCATAAAAATTTGGAGAATCATAAAAAAATATAGGTTTTTTTAAAATTAAATATTCATACGCTATACTACTAACATCAGTTATCATTATATCACTTATTGATAGTACTTCATTGGCATTTGTCTCTTGGACAAAAGCAAAATTTTTATAAGAATAAAATTTTTTAAAACTTTCTCTCCAGTCAACACCTTGTGTATAAAGATTATAATCTGGATGATTTATGTTCACTAAACTAGATGGATGCAATTTTACAATCAAATTAAAGTTATTAAAATTACTCAATATAAACTCAACTAACTTAGTGTTAAAATCTGACAGTAACATACCCTGATCCCAAGAAGGCGAAAACACAATTGTAGTTTTATTTTTATCTAGATTATATTTATCCATAATTTTTTTTTTTGAATACTCATTGTTATAAACTTTATCTATTTTTGGAAATCCAATTTTAAAATATTCAATTTTTCTTTTTAATTTATAAATCTTAATAGCATCTAAAACTTGTTCTTGATGAAGTGGCCCAGTTAAAAAATGTATATTAAAATTGCTAAAAAAAAATTTTGGAGCAACAAACCACTTACCTACACCTCTTGGAATATTAACTGACTTTGTAAAAAAAGAGGCTGATGAATAAAAATGAGCAGAAATAAAAAGGTCAACTAATGGTAATAAAAAAACATAATCTATTATTATTAATTTTTTTTTATTAGTTTTTAAGTTTACCAATATGTTCTCTATTTTTTCTTTTGATTTTATTACTTTGTTACTTACTGCAAAATATATTTCAATATTTCTATAATAATTTTTTTTTTTTAAGTCTTGAATAATTGGATCAAGAAAATCAAGAAATTGATCTTCAGAAATATCAAAAACAATAATTTTTTTTTTTTGGATTTTGTTTTTGGCAATCATAATATTTTTTTTTATGATCAAATGTGAAATTGAAAATAAAAATAAAATCTTACTCAATAGTTTAAAAATGCTTTGAAATTTCATTTGTTAAAAAAGTTATTAAAATATTTTTTATAAAAAATTGGATCGACTTTAGACTCTATATATCGATAGTATGAATATGAAGGAAATTTACCTTTCCAGACATCTTGAGACTCATTACTAGAGTAATTGTTATTTTTTACTTCTAAAAATTTGTATTTACATGCGTTAAGTATGTCATCTGGTGAATTTTTTAACACAGTATATCTTTCGGTAATTAAATTTGAGTGGTTAAAATAATATTCCCAATACTTTGATGCAGGAACGAAATTGTTTGTTTCTTTATCAATTATCAATATTGGCATATACGAGTGGATAGAATTATAAGGGGCACTTTCGGGTATACAATTAACTTGTACCTGTGGAGTTTCTAAAAACCAATGCGTTGATTGTGGACCACTAGAGGTGCTCACAAATAGAGATGAGTTTTGGATTACAAACATATTAAAACCTACTTTGTTATAATCCGTTTCACATAAATTTATTAAATTTTTATTTTGAAAGCTTTTTAGCTTATCTCCTAATCTAATTATGTAACCCCCTTCTTGTGATATATATTCAACTAATTTTTTATAATCATGAAATGAACCAGACCTAAATTTGTCATTATCATTTACCTCCCGTGCATGAATACAGATAAACCAATCATCTTTTTTTATATTAAGTTCACTTAAAAAATTTGAGTATTTAATTGTGTTTTTTTTATCAAAAAATTCAATATTATTAACAATATTTTTATAAACTTTAGATTTTGTAACAACTTTACATTCTTCAATTCTTTTTTTAAAAACTTGTTTCCTATTTATTAAATATTTATTATCTTTTTTCACTTTATCCAATAAAAGATCAAATTTTTTATTTGTGCCTATTTCTATAGTGTTTTTTTTATGTGACTCTAAAACTAAAACAAAAAAATAAAAAAGATATGTTAATATAAAATTACAAAATAAAATCTTATCTTTAAATAAATTGCTGAAAAATTTGGTAACAGGCACTGTTCTATAAAAAATTAAACCTTTTGAAATATCATTTTTTTTTAAGGAATATGCTGCAAAAAATAATTCATTTATATTATGCCCAAAACCTTCTTCTCTATGATTTGTTAGTATCTTAATTTTTTTTTGAACAATCCATAAATAAAAAAATACAGTAAGAATGCTTAAAGGTATTGATAGTAAGATTAAAGAAAATTTAAAAAATAAAATTAGAATTTTTTTTACAAATCTAAGAATAAAAATTCTTTCATTTTTAAAATTTTTCATTTAATAGTATATTTTTTAAATCTTTTCTAGTTATTGATATTGGGTTATTTTTTAACCTCAAAGGATTCACTTCATTTAAAATTTTTTCTATGTTTTTGTCTAGGTTAATATTTAATTTTTTAAAATTATCTTCTAAACCAGAGCTTTTCTTATAGAAGTTAATTTTTAGACAAAGCTCATTAATATTTTTTACGTTAAATTTATCAAATATAATTTGATATCTTTTATTAAGATCAAAACTGCATGAAGATTTATCTAAATTAAGATAGTTAAATCTTAAAAATTTTTCAAAAAATAATGACACTGCGTGTCCATGATTAATACCAAACATTGCTGTAAACGGATAGGATATGGCATGCGGTGCAGTAGTTTTTGATATGTTAATTGCTTTTCCAGATAAATTTGCAGCTAGTAACATTTTAGTAGCATTATTAGTTGAAGGCTTATTTATAAAATTTAAGAAACTTTTATTTGTTAATTCCAAAGATTGTTTTGCAAAAAAGATGCTTTGTTTATTTGATTTCTGTGAAATTAAAGACTCCATAGATTGAGCTATTGCATCAAAACCTGATGAAGATTTAATCTTTTTAGGGTTATTTAATATGAAGCTTGGAATAAGAAAGAAATGATCTGGTATTAATAATTTATTCTCAATTGAATATTTAACCTTATTTACGTATATAACTGCATTTGAGGTCACCTCAGCTCCAGAACCTGCTGTTGTCGGTAGAGCTATTAATATATTTTTTTTTTTATAACCAATATCATAATAATTGATAATTGAATCCTTAATATTCGCCAAATATTCAACTGGAATTATATTAGACATTTTGGCATAATCCATTACTGCACCTCCACCAACTGCAATAACTAGATCTGGAGAAAATTTATAAATTAATGTGACAATTTCCTTTAATTCATTGATCTCAGGGTAGTAAGATTTCTTGAAATATAATTTAACATTTATATTTTTTACTAATTTTTCTATTATTTTATTAGCTCCTGATTTATAAAATGAATTTTGACCAGTAATTATAAATATTTTCTTATATTTTTTTTTTTTTAATAGAAAAAATAATTCAATTTTTGAGTTTAAGTTTTTTTCCACAATAATTTTTAACTAACTTATAAAATTTTTAATTACATTCTTTAAATTTTTAGGTCTACCCAAATTATCCATTGACTCAGTATTAATTAGAACTTCTAAAAAAATAGATCCTTTATTTTTTAAAAAGTTTGATAAATTATTTTCTAAATTCTTTTTTGATTTTATAGTTTGATAGCTTTTAAAGCCTAAGCTTTTAGAAAATAATTTCATATCTATATTTTGTGAGTTAGTTTTTTGTCCACCAACTGACTCGTGAGCATAATTATTTAATAGTATATATTTAAAATTTTTTTTTCCATAATAAGCTGCTGTTGCTAGTGAGCCCATGTGCATTAAAAAAGATCCATCACCATCTATACAGATTGTTGTAGATTTTTTTTTAGCCATTGAATTTCCTAATGCCACACTTGCGGTATGCCCCATACCACCTACTAAATAGAAATCACTACCATTTTTAATATTGTATTTTCTTCTAAGTTCATAAAGCTCTCTAGATGTATATCCTGTTGAAGAAATAAGATTATCTCTTTTTTTTACAGACTCTAATAATTTCTTTAAAAAGTATTGTCTTGGAAGTTGATTATAAATTTTTTCCTTTTTATAAATTTTTTTTTCAAAAGAATTTTTTTTTACTAGTATTGCTACTGGTACCTTATTTTTTTTTGAAAAAGTTATAAGAGAGTTTATTTTTGAAAAATCTTTTTCATCTTTAAGTAATATATACTTAATTTGAAGTTGTTTGAGCAGTGGAATTGTTATACTGCCTTTTCTTAAATGTTGAGGCTCATCATCTAAGCCTGGTGCTCCTCTCCATCCGATTAGTAAAATCATTGGTATTGAATAAACTTTTTTATCTGCAATTGAAATAATGGGATTTATTGCATTTCCAAGACCAGAGTTTTGCAAATAAACTAATCCTAGTTTTTTTGAACCTAGATAATTCCCTATAGCAAAAGCTACTGCTGAACCCTCATTTACACAAACATAGTGTTGTTGTTTTTTTTTAATGGAAAGTTCTGATAAAAAATTTTTTAATACACTATCGGGTACTCCCGAATAAGAGTTGATTTTATTTTTTTCAAAAATTTTTATTAAACGACTTGGGTTAATCATCAATCTTTGATTAGAACCAAAATATCTTTAATTGGGCATATATTTTTTTCCACTTCATGGGCTCTTTTAAATTTTAATATTTTTTTAGAAGTATCAACCATTGCATTATATGACCCTCTTAATAGCTGGTTTGCATATATCACTATCCTAAAGCCATTTTTAATTAAATCTTTTTCATAAGTTTTAGAATACGTTGATGGCACAGACACCAACGGTTTAAAATATTTTGTTTTTTTAAATTTTTTTGCGAATTCAAATATAGATTTTGGATTGTTGTCTTTAGAATGAATCATAATACAGTCAGATCCTGCTTTACTATATGCAATCGCTCTTTTTAAAGCATCATTCACAGATTTTCCTAGTATTAAGCTTTCTATTCTTGATATAAAAAAAAAATCATCACTTATTTGTGTATTTTTTACTGTTTTTATCTTTTTACAAAAATTCTTGATTGAATCTTGTTGAGCATTTTTTTGATCTGCAAAAAGAGAGTTTTTTTTTAAACCTATTTTGTCCTCCATAATTATTGCAGAAACTCCAGCTTGTTCTAATTTTTTTATTACGAAAGGTAAATGCTCTATCTGACCTCCATTATCAATATCAAAAATCATTGGCTTAGTAGTTACATTAAAAATATCATTTACCCCATGAATTCTAGTGGAGTAATCTACAGATTGATTATCTGGCATACCCCTTGAAACTGAGTCCGTTAAACTAGAAGACCACATGCAATCAAATTCTTCAACTATCTGCTTATCTTTTAGCATGGTGTTTTCAACAATCAGGCCTGCAAGTGGATTGTGACTTTCCATAACTCTTACGAGTGTTTTGGCATTAAGAAGTCTACTTAACTTTGATCTTCTAGATTCTGGAGTGACACCAAAAGATCTCACTTTTTCCTTGATAGATGAAGACGATATATTTTCAGTATATTTTTTTTCAATGAGTTTACCTGACCATTTTTTTAGTATTTTGATAACATCGGCCCTTGTTTTTTTTTGGACTCCCACCTTCCAATCATCTCCATGAACAACATAATTTGGTTTTGTTAATAGTAAATTTTTTGTATAATCTAAGGTATCTTGGGGAATTACTTTTTTTACATAACGTATATTTCTTAAAACAGATAATCTTTGTCTATAACTTAAATGAGGAAATTTTTTATAAGAAGAAATAGCTTTATCCGTCAATAAACCTACGACCACATCTCCATATTTTGAAGCAAAATTTAAAATATTCATATGGCCTTCGTGGAGTATATCTGCTGCTAATCCAACATAAACAATTTTTTTTTTATAATCCATATTTTCATTAGTAGCTAGTTTTATTTATAATTCAATTTTTTAATTGAGAAAAGTTAAATTTAAATTTAGCTAGTTTATTAGTAAATTTATTAAATTTACAATTCTTAGACTCATAATGTATTGCAAACTTACTGAGTGGTATATCACAATGAAAAGTATTTTTCTTAACTCTTAACATTAAATTATTTTTTTTTGATAAAATAATTTTTGATTTTATATTTCCTTTATTATCAAATATTATTATCATTAACCGTCCTTCAATTATGAAAAAGGTTTGGTCAGATTTGATGTTTTTTTTGGGGGGGAAATAAGAATGTTTTTTTTGTAAAATAATCATTTCTTGATGTGTGTCATCTGTATTTTGATGCAAACATATTCTTGAATTTTCTTTTGTTTTTAAGAAAAAATTTTTTATGGTTGATAATTTTTTTTTGTTTATCATTTTATAGTTATTGAGATAACTTAAATAATTTACTTTTTTATTTTTATTAATTATTTTCATTTTGGTATTTTTTTTTTAATATATTTAAAAAGAAATCAAATTTGGTGAATCTAAAATTAATCTTTTTTTTAATCTTTTTATTGTTCATAGTAACGTTAAGTGGTATCATTTTACTTTTTGACATCGATAAAAAGTTTTTTTTAATTAAATTAACTTTTTTTAAATTAAATTTTTCAAGTATTTTTTTACAATATTCGTATCTACTCAAATTTTCATCTCCACAAACATTATATGTGCCTTTTATTTTTCTTTTAAAAAAAACATCTATAATTTTAATTAAGTCTTTTACATAAAGTGCGCTAAATTGCTGATCAAATGCTACCGGTATTTTTTTTAACTTTTTTGCCGATTTTAAAAATTCTACAAAAATACTTTTGTCCCCAATGTCACCACCATAGGTTTTAGCTATTCTAAAAATTGCAAATTTTTTATTTATTTTAGTATACAAAAATTTTTCTATATTTAATTTTTGATTACCGTATAGAAGTTTAGTTTTGGGGGTTGATCTTTCTGAATAGTTTCCTTTTTTACCATCAAATACATACTCTGATGAAAAAAAGATAAAATATATATTTTTTTTAATCAATACATTGAGTATTTTTTTTGTATAAGTAACATTGATAAGGTTGCTATTTTTTAAATTTAATTCACATTCATATGGATTAGATATGGCACTTAAGAACAGAACTTTTTTAATATTTTTTGATTTAATTAATTCTAGGATATTGTCTGTTCTCAAATCAAACTTTATGAAGCCTTTTTTTCTTTTACTTGAAGTTTTATAAATATTTTTAATTTTAGTGCATCTAATGAAATTTTTACCAATAAAACCTGTTGCACCAATAACTAATGTGTTCATTATTATGTTTTAACTCTTATTAAAGTTTTGTATTAAAAATACAATGTATACATTTAAAAAATTTAAATCAAAAAAAAACCCAAAAATCATCTCTGCTAAAAATGAATATATTTATTTATCTAAATATGGAAAAGTTTTAGATTTTACAAGTGGCTGGACTGGGTATGCTTCATTAGGGCATAATAATACTGAAATTATAAATGCTGTAAAAAAACAAATGGGCAAGTTTTGCCATGTTGATTATAATGAATTTGAAAACCCCTTGGTTGAAAAATTATCTAAAAAAATAGTCAAATTTTGTAAAAATAAATCTAAAAAAATTTGGTATTCAGGCAACAGTGGTAGTGAAGCTATAGAGGCCGCTATGAAACTAAGTTATAGCGTTCATTTTAGTAATAATAATAATAAAAAAATTAGGTTTATTCATCGGTCTCAATCTTTTCATGGTGCATCACTTCATCCACTATCTATTTCAACTTTTGATATTTTTGAAATCTATAAAAATATTAAAACTAAAAATATTATGGTTGGACAAAATAATATTTTCACAAAATATAATCCTAAATTTAAAATGGGAATTAAAAATAACGAGACATATACAGAGCATTTAAAAAGATCATTAAATGATCTTGAAGAAACAATAAAAAAGAATAATCCTGAAACTATTTCTGCAATGGTTGGTGAAACACAACTTGGTTCACTTGTAGGAGACGTCCCTCCACAAAAAGGATATTGGGAGGGTGTTTCTAAAATTTTAAAAAAATATGACATTCATCTAATTTTAGATGAAATTTATTGTGGTATGGGAAGAAGCGGAAAATTATTTAATTTTGAGTGGGATAACGTAAATCCAGATTTTGTTTGTGTTGGTAAAAATACTACAAGTGGCTGTATTCCCTTTTCCTTTGTGCTTTCACAAAGCAAATATGAAGAAAAAATTCTTAATAAATTAGGAAGAGTTACTCTTGGTCACACATTTCAAGGTCACTCTCTTGGTTTAGTCGCAACCAATGCGGCTCTAGACATAATCAAAAGAGATGATTTGTTAAGAAAAGTTCAGAAGAGGGGCAATTATATTAAAAAAATTATTAATAACGAACTTTCAAATAATGCACTATATGGAAACGTAAGAGGGAGGGGCTTTGCTGTATCAATTCAGCATATTACAAATAATCAAAATATTTTTTCTCAAGATCTAAAAAAAGAAATGCTAGAAAAATATAAAATTTTAATGAATATAAAATTTCACAGAACGTCTTTAACACCATGTTACAATATGAAACTGAGCAATATTGATAAGACTTTAGAAAAATTTATAGCTACGTTTAAAAAATTGTCAAATAACTCAAAAAGATATTTATAAATGGACTTGCTTGTCTTTGGAAGTGAAGGAAAAATTGGAAGCAATCTTTGTAAAGATCTACAAAAAAAAATTAATATTACTGGCATAGATAACATAAAAAAAAATGATTTTACTCATAATTTTAAAAAAATAAACTTAGCTTTAAAAAAAATTAAATTACCTTTGCTAAAGGCTAAAAATTCACTTATTTTATCATTCTACAAATCTCAACCAAAAGATTTTAACTCCGAAAAGCCTAAAATATTTCTAGATAAAAATAACCTTATATTAGATAATTGTTTAAATGTTTCCAAAAAAAGTAGTGTAGAAAAAATTATTTATATTTCATCTGTTGCTGTATATAAAAAAAAAAGGACTATAAAAAAGATAACTGAAAAAAATACAATTAATGATAATAATATTTATAGTAAATTTAAAATCTTAGCTGAAAATAAAATAAAAAAATTTTGTAAAAAAAATAAAATAAATTATATAATTTTAAGACTATTTCATTACTATGATGATAATGGAAATTATCTTATTGAGAATTTCAAAAGTCAATTGCTCAAAAATAAGAAAATTGTCATTTTTGGTTCTGGGGCTCAAAAATTAGATTTTCTTTACTCAAAAGATCTGTCGAAAGTAATATTAAAATTATGTATAATGAATATAAAGAACAAAACATTAAATCTTTGTACAGGATCTGGAGTTAAAATAAGTGAAATAGCAAATAGTTTGGTTAATGACAAAAAATCCATAGTTTATCAAAACAACAAAGGTGGAGATTTAAGTTTAGTTGGAAATAATGAAAAATTATCAAAATTAATTAATTACTATCCAAAAAATAACATTCGGTTTATTCTAAAGAAATTAAAATAAAATGAAAATAGATAAATACTTTAAAGAAATTACAAAAAAAAATCTGGAGATAAATTTATCAAATATTCAAAAAGCAACTAATCTTATATTAAAGTTAAAAAAAAAAAATAAAGTTATCCTAGCTGGGAATGGCGCAAGCTCATCAATATCAAGTCATATATCAATTGATTTGACAAAAGCAGCTAATATAAGAGCAATAAATTTTAATGAGGCAAATTTATTAACATGTTTTTCAAATGACTTTGGGTATGAAAATTGGATTAAAAAATCTCTTGAGTATTATGCATTTGAAGAAGATTTAATAATCTTAATCAGCTCAAGTGGAAAATCAAAAAATATAATTAATGCTGCAAAATTTGTAAAAAAAAATGGTATGCAGCTTATTACCCTTTCAGGTTTAAACTCAAAAAATCCTCTAAAAAAAATGGGTGATATTAACTTTTTTGTAGATTCTAAAAATTATAATGTAGTAGAGAACACTCACCTCACAATTATGCTCTCGATCGTGGAAAATGTTATATCTTCAAAAAATTAAGATTTAATTTTTTTTAATTTTAAGCTTGGTATTATTTTTCTCAATCTTGTTGGAGCTTCAACATCAATATTAGCATAAATTATACCAATACCATTTTTTTTAATATTCAAAATCTTTCCATCAGGTGAAATTATGGCTGAATGGCCAAACGTTGTTCTATTTTTGGTATTTTTACCTGTTTGATTGGGAGCAAATATATAACAAAAATTTTCTATTGCCCTTGCTTTTAACAGGGCAAGCCAGTGTTTTTTACCCGTAATTTTTGTAAATGCTGATGGTATAGAAATAAAATTTAAATTCTTTTGTGACAAATTTCTATATATTTCTGGAAACCTTAGATCATAACATATTGTCATTCCTAATCTGCCCCATGGTAAATCGACTGTTTTAATTTTTTTACCCGCTGTAAAAGTTTTGCTTTCTTCATATTTCTCATTATAGTTTAATTTAACATCAAACATGTTAATTTTATCATAATAAGCTTCTATATTTCCTTTTGGATTAATCATTATTGATCGATTTTTAAGTGTTTGTTTGTCTTTAATAAATAAAGATCCAATTAATATCCATTTTTTATTTTTTTTTGATATTTCTTTAATTTTTTTAATAAGAGGATCATTCCTCATATTATAAGATTTTTTATAAAGTTTTTTTTTGCTATCCGTAAGTATTGCAGTGGCCTCTGGTGTAATTATCAATTCAGCTTTATTCTTAATTGCTTTATTTATAAAATAAATAACTTTTTGATAATTTAAATCTATGTTCTCATCACAAGATAATTGAATGCATGCAACTTTCATCAATATAAGATTATCATGTCAGAAATATTTTTTCACCAGATAAATATCAGATATTATATTTTAATATTTTTGATTTTGCCTAATTAAATTACAAAAAACTAACCTTTAAGGTTAAAAAAAACCCCAGCTTTTTAGGGCCAGGGTTTTAAATAAAATATAAATTATCTTTAAAATTATTTAAAAATTTTTTTCAGTGCATAAATCAAGCCAATTGAGCTATTAGTACTGGTCAGCTACACGCATTACTGCGCTTCCACATCCAGCCTATCAACGTGGTGGTCTACCACGGCTCTATAGGAAGAACTAGTTTTGAGGTGAGTTTCCCGCTTAGATGCTTTCAGCAGTTATCTCTTCCATACTTAG
>Ga0209223_10000334_pt1 | contig 54249 bp, 48 predicted proteins | sample COG_06_FD_184750 | JGI IMG/M metagenome (GOLD analysis project Ga0209223, IMG submission 184750) | Pelagic Microbial community sample from North Sea - COGITO 998_met_06 (SPAdes) (version 2) | ecosystem: Environmental > Aquatic > Marine > Neritic zone/Coastal water | place: Helgoland, sampling... | reverse complement strand
TGGTGTGTATTACATTACAATTGAAAAGCAAATACGTAAACATAAAATCATAAAAATGTAGCACTGTTCTTGCTATCCAAAGATGATGTACAATGTTTTTATTAAACTATCTTAATTAAGTCTTCCCCAAAATAGTGTGAGGTAACTCCCCTATTCTCCAAATATTATTCTTGGAAATAACTTTTTATTGTTGAATTATTTTATGTTTTTAAAGAGCCTTTTTGAAGAAGTTAAGAAGATTAAACTTACTAGTATTATATTTGTTTAAGCTATAGGAAAACTACACCTAATATTATATTTATGAAATACGTCATAATGCTATTTTTTTTGGGACTCGCAAATGTTTCGTTTTCTCAAAAATGGAGAGAATTAGCAAATGATTATAATATAAACCTATATGATGTTGTTGAAGAAGCCGAAATCTACTTTAAAAATATTGACAAAACAAAAAAGGGGTCTGGTTGGAAAAGCTATCAGAGATGGCTTTACGAAAATGAGCCTAAATATTATCCCTCTGGTAAAAGAAATACAATTAGCCCTTACTTTGTTGCAAATCAATACAAAAAAATTATTGAAAGTAACTCAGTTTCAAACAGGACAATATTTAACAATGGCTGGGAAGAATTAGGTCCATATTATATCGAAGAAGTTACTGGCCATTATTCTGTTGGTCTTGGTAGAATAGAATCATTTTACATTGATAATAATCCAAATATTATTTATTTAGGATCTAGAAGCGGGGGGTTTTGGAAGACATCTAATGGGGGTGAAACCTGGACTAATACAACTGATGATTTGATTGCAACTGGAGTTAATACTATTGCCGTAGATCCAAATAATCCTGATAAAATTTTGATTAATGTTAGAAATTCTAAAAATGGAACTACTCATGGTATCTATAAATCAAATGATGGTGGAGATACCTGGACAATAACTAATTTTAATCCAGACAATTTAAATTGGGGAGGATTAGGAACTAATAATAAAATTTTTTTAATAAAATATCATCCAACAATTCAAGATCTTATTTTTATTGGGACATCAGAGGGCTTATATAGATCTTCTGATAATTTAATTTCTTGGAACCAAGTAGATCAACCAACAGGTAATTATAGGCAAATAGATTTTCATCCAACTAACAGTTCTATAGTTTATGTCACAAAGGACTATGGAACATCAAATATTTTAATATCTAATGATACAGGATTAACATTTGGTAATTCTGGTACAATTACTAATAATAATTCTGGAATTAGAATTTCTATATCACAAGATTGTGAAAACTGTGTTTTTATTGGGTCAAGCGATGGAATATGGAAATCAACAGATTCAGGAGTAAATTTCAACTTAATTTCTGGTGCGTATATAGATGAGATATCTAATTATGGGGCATTTGCTGTAAGTGATGTAAATTCTAATGTTATTTTATATGGAGATATAGACACGCACATGAGCTATAACGGAGGAGCAAACTTCGAAAAAACAACTTTTTGGGCACAAGGAAATTTTGACTATGACCAAACTGGAACATATGTTCATGCGGATATAAGAGGGGCAGTTTCTATTGATGGTGTTTTTTGGGTTAATACAGATGGTTTACTTTGTAAAAGCGAGGATAATGGTGTGACTTGGGAAATTTTTGAAGGGCAATCGATAAGAGAAAATTACTGCTTAGGTGCAAGCCAATCTAACCACTACAGATCAATCGCGGGATCTCAAGACAATGGGACGAGTATTAAAAATGAAAACACATGGATAGAATTTTACGGAGCTGACGGAATGGAAGGAATTATTCATCCTTTAAATGATGACTGGATGATTGGAAGTTTACAATATGGAAATAAGAGAAGAACAAAAGATGGAGGTTATAGTCAACAAGGTATTAATCCAGATAATTTTGAGGGAGACTGGGTGACTCCACTTTTGTACGACCCCAACAACCAAATGAATATTTTTACAATGTCTGATAAATTATATAGAAGTGATGACTTTGGTGCCAATTGGACAACCCTAAGTACTCCCTTTTCAATTGGTCAGAAAATTCAAAATGCAGCAATTGCAGAAAATAATTCAAATACAATTGCAGTTTCCTATTATAATGAATTGAAAATAACAAATGATGGTGGCTTAACTTTTAATTTAGTTTCCCAATCACTTCCTAATCAGTTTATAACAGATATAGCTTTTGACCCCAATGATGATGATACAATTATAGTAACTTATAGTAGCTACGGAAACAATAACAACAAAGTATACCTATCAAATGATCAAGGAGTAACCTGGGAAAACATTACAACCAACCTAAGTAATATGCCAATTAGGAGCGTGGTAATTGATCATAAAGAAAATTCAACAATTTATCTGGGTGCTGAAATAGGCATTTATAAAAAATCCATATCAGACAACAGCTGGGAATTATTTAATGAAAATTTACCTAATACAACTGTTATGGAATTGGAGGTAGTATATGGGTCTAACACATTAAGAGCTGCAACATGGGGAAGAGGTTTGTGGGAATATTCTCTCTCTGGAAGAGAGAACTACCCTTCTATTTTAACTACTAGAATTTCAAACCAACCAACTGATTATCAACCTAAAGAAGGGAGTGATCAATTCGTTACATCAACAATTCAATATGAAGGAACATTGGTTAATGTATATGTTGAATGGGCTTCGGATATTAATACTGATATCATTCAAATGAATAGTACAGTGGAAGGCGTCTGGGTTTCAGAAACATCAATTCCCAATTTTCCAGAAGGAAGTAAAGTATTTTTTAAAGTTTTTGCAGAATCTGAAAATGGACTAACAACAGAAACTTATAGGTTTATGTATTCGGTAAGATCAGATGTATACTGTACCCCATCCATGGATTGTAGTTTTGGTGATGGAATTCAATTATTCAAATTAGCTGATATTAATAATCCCTCAGGATGTGAAGGCTATGCTGACTTTACAGAAATATCTACTGATCTTGAGCAAGGGTCTGAATATGAGTTGACCATTACAACTGGATACGGAAACCAACACATTAAAGTATGGATTGATTATAATAACGATTTAGATTTTACGGTTGACGAAATTATCGTAAATGACTATGTAATAGAACCAGGGGTCAATAGCCCCGGAGTATATACGGAATCTATAAATATTTCAATTCCTGAAATTGCCGCAACTGGTCAACATATATTAAGAGCAAAGACCAACTGGGCAGCAAATGTACCTAATGACTCATGTGATGAAACACTATATGGAGAAACAGAGGACTATACAGTATTTATAACTGAACAATCCTTAGGTTTAATTGGCAATAGTTTCCCGCTAAAACCAAGTATTTATCCTAACCCTACAGAAGGAAATATCACAATTGATTTAAAAAATAATTACAAAAATGTTTCAATTTCATTACATGATATGTTGGGTAGGAAAATTTTAGACAAAAACTATGATGAAACACAAAGTTTTGAATTAACCATAAGGCAGTCGCCAGGTGTCTATTTCTTGTCTATTAATACGGAAAATAAAAAAGCAATATTCAAATTGATAAAAAACTAAATATTTAACCTCAAGTGAAAACTCACTACTTGTTTTTTTAAGAAATTTTTTACTAAACCATTTTGATTAAACATTTTTAAAAATAGTCTGACTTCACTCCTATGGGCTCCAAGGCATTATTTCCAAGAATAAATTTTATTTTTGAGAATAAATTAAGAAAATAGTGGCTTAAACCTCACCTCACCATTTGTCCTTAGAATATAAGTCTTGTTAATCTTTAAAGTATTTATATCTATTGGTCCTTGGCCGCTTATAGCAATTATTTTTTCAAAAAGTTGATTTCGCTCTTTAACGGTATTGGTAACAAATTGAACACCAAAAAACAAAGATTTTATGGCCCAGCCATTTTCAAATGTAATATCAAGCCAATCTATTTTATAATTTTTACTAGATAGGTAAGTGAGTAATTCTAAGGTTGTGTTAAAATGTAATCTCATTTTACGTTGAGGAGTTGCTTTTTTATTGTTTTTGTTTCTTAATTTTTTCTTTCTGTAATACAACTGTAAATCAGAAATCTGTAGGTGCTTAAAATGAATTAGGATTGCTAGGTCATTATAATTTTTATTAAACTTAATCTGAAAGCTTCTGTGAGCCTCATTTTCTATTCTACTATCATTATTTGTAATACACATCTGTGAGTGGCTCATCTCAAGTGGCACATATCTTAGGGTTACTGTCTCAATTAATACATACTGCTGGCTATCTTTCATTTAATACAAGTTTACAATCACTACTTTATTTTAAAACTCTAAGTTAATAATTGATTTGTCAAAAAAGTGCCTTTTAAATTTAAAACTCAATTATTTAAAAGCTAGGGCAATTAATAACTAATAAAACTTGTTATAAGTTAAATAAATACGAAATATGTGGTTTAATAAATTATTCGGTTTAAAAACGGTTTCAACAAAACAGGTTAAAAAAGAACCGTTAAAAAATGAAGTTTCTATCCAATTTGGGCCAGAGAAAACTCCTACTAAAAACAAGTGGTTACATCCTCAAGACAATTTTGGAAAATTAAAAAGAGGTACAAACTAGAGATGGAAATTATTAAAACAAGAGACGGTAATGAAGAAATGGAATAAAAATAAGGGGATCATTACAAGTATCTTGATCTTACTTGTGATGACTCCCCTACTTGTTTTCGGGCAAAATGAAAATTACCAGGGGCAGTGGAGCGCCTCTGGCGAGGCTTTTGAAAACATTCTAACACTAGAAAAAATAGATGAGAATGAAAATTTATATCAATTTTCATTCAATGGTTGGCGGAAATCCTATGATACTTTTACGAAGCAAATAATACGGTTTCCTGGAAGTATGACAGAAGATAGGTTTATGGTTCAAATAATAGACAACTATGGATATTACAGTGATGATATATTAGTTGAAGTTGATGATTTCCCTTTATATAAGGAAGGAGAAGAGCGATGTAAGGTATTTTTTGAGTTTAATGAAGAAACAATAAGGGTTATAACAAAAGATTGCAGCATGATTTATGCCGGGTATGGAGTATACTTTGATGGGGAGTATAAAAAAACTAATAAATGAAAACCTTAAAAGACGTATGTATCTATGGAATAATCATTCCATTAATAGTTTGTCTATTAGCTGACGTAGCAATAACTATATCTTGTAAATATTATTGGGGAGAACATGTACTAAATTTTAAACTAAGTATTTGGCAATTAACTCTTAGCATCTCCTTGAGCGTTATTTATTATCTATACTGTATAGTTTATAAAATAGTTAAGAGAAAAGCTGACAAACGCCTTATAACACTTCTATTTGTACTAATGCCAATCCTGGTGTATCATATGAGCTCTACATATGATTATAGAATCACCATAAGTTTTGCGTTATTTCACTGTACGTTTTATGTTTTGTTCATTGCTACAAGATATATTAGGAAGGAAATATTAACACATAAACAATAGCAAGCCAATAGTTTATAGGAACTAATAAAGACAATAAATCTAAACAAACAAGAGTTAAAACAATATGAAACAATACACAAACGCTATAATTTTTGGAATTGCAATAGTTGCATCCTCAATTTTCTTAGGAAAAGCCTACACAGACAGATCAAAAGCAGATGGAGAAATTCGAGTAACAGGTTTAGGAAAAACTGATTTTTCCTCAGATTTAATAGTTTGGGAGGGAGAGTTTAGCGCACAAAACAAAGATTTAAAACAGTCCTACCTAACTCTAGAGAAAAATAAAGCTGCCATAAACGAATATCTAGTGAATAAAGGAATTAAAAGCCAACAACTTATTTACAGCGCAGTAAAGACAGATGAAAACTTCAAACGTTTATATTCCTCTGATGGAAAATTTATAGGCGAGGAATTTGTTGGATATGAACTAACTCAAACGGTAAAGATAGAATCTAATGATGTGGATAAAATTGAAAAGGTATCTAGAGAAATTACTGAACTCCTAAACCAAGGTGTACAATTTTACTCAGAATCGCCCAGATACTATTACACAAAACTTGCAGACCTTAAAATACAAATGATTTCTAAAGCTACCCAAGATGCAAGATTAAGAGCAGAAAAAATAGCTGAATTCTCTGGAGGTAAGCTTGGAAAATTAGAATCTGCCAGAATGGGGATATTTCAAATTACAGGACAAAATTCAAAGGAAACATATTCATGGGGAGGAACTTTCAACACAGACTCTAGAGAAAAGAGCGCCTCAATAACAATGAAACTGACTTATACGGTAGATTAAACAATTCAATCATCTTCACAAAAATGATTTGAAAGAACTCCCCTATTCTTATAAAATTATTCTTGAAGATAATTTGGCGTGAAAGATTCAAAATATATGGGATACTATGGTTTCATATATTATTTAGTAGAAACTTTAAAAAAAAGCATATATTTATTAATTGCGATATAAGTGTTATTTAGTTTATTGAAAAACAATTATTACTAATGATACCCTAGTATTTTTATATAACAACAACCATAATATTGTTGTTATAACTTGTAGTGGCGCATTTAACGAAACAAAATCTGAACATTCAAAATTGTGGATGAGATAAAAAAAATATATTTAGGACTACCGCAAGATATGAGAACTAGAGTATTTTGGGTTGGAAGAAAATACCGAACAAATTTACTTTCTCACCAACCTGGAGGAGGAGATATTATAGTTGAATATCATAGTGGAAAAGTTTTTGGATACGATTGGATAAAGTATCCATCGAGATATGTCTCGAATATTTTTATCAGACAATTCAAAAAAGCAAATGAAAATTTTGAGACTTTTAAAGAAAATATTCAATTAAGAATTATTAAAAAAGAGGTTTCGAGACTTTTTGCGAGAGTTTACGAGGAAGATGAATTTGAGACTGTCAATTTTGAGGAAGTTTGGAATTCGGAAATTGACGAAAAATTGCCTTGGGATAAGCTAAAAGAATTTGAAGATATTAAATATAAGGAGCGTGTCGAAAAACAAAAAAAACAACGCATCCAATTGAAAATGGTTGCAGAACAAGAGGCGGAACATGTCGTCGAAGAAATTCCTAAAACCGAATTCAATAAATATCAAAAACCAATAATTGACCTTTCGCAGTTTATAAAACCCAAAGTTAATTCAAATACAAATACTTATAAGACAAAAAGAAGACGTCGAGTTACTAAACCTAATTCATCCTCTCGAAATGAAAATAAACCAAAAAGAGAAAATAAAAACATTAATAGTTTAGAACATTTACTTCCAAAAGAAATAGTTGATAAACTTAAGAATACGAAATAAAAACGCACCACAACACCGTATATAATTTATTGCTAGTTTTAGCCTACTTATAAAAGTCCCCGTAGGCTTTCTATCTGTGTTTTATTTGCTAAATTTATTGAATGAAAAAAGAGACGCTATTAGAGATATGTTCTAAGCCTAGTTATGAATCAGTATAAAGCAGGTTATATATTATCCTCGATAAAACTAGAGCTAGACAAGTTTGTAAAGGTTGATGATAACAATTTCAATAATTTGGAATTGGATGGGCTTTTAAAAAACTTTACAGTTTTTGATGTTGCTTCTGTTTTTGAAATGTCTACACCAGAAAACCCAAACTCTGTACTTTCAGTAGCACACAATATAGTCACTAGAGGTGCGCTAACTCTTGCTAGTCCATTTGTTGAAAATCAAATGGCAGAAGCTCTATGTTTTACAAAAAATAAAGAAAGTAAAGATATTATAGAATATGATATTGAAAAAAATCTAGATATAAACCTTGTTTTTAGAGCATTACATCCAATAGATTCAAGGTTCAAAAACAGAGGGGAAAATTTATATAATGAGGATTTGGACAGCAATTTTGAAAAGGATTTTTTATCAAAATATATAGAAAAGGATAAAGCCCATATTTCTTTTATGTTACAACATCAAAGAAAACGAAATACACTTGGTGCAGGTGCAAGTAATCAGGGAAGAGTCGATTTTAGTTTGGAAATACCGTATTTAAACCAACAAATTAAAACAAACAAATACAAAAACCCAGTAAATGTTAAGAATAATAAAGCATACATAATTGAAATTGATGGTAAGAAATATCATGATCAATTAATCGATGACCTTAAAGATTTAGAGGTAAACAACTTCAATACCAATATTATTCATGTAACCGAAGATCAAGTATTCGAGGATGTTGAGTCACTGATTGAAGAACTATCCTCTGAAAAATATGTTGAGATTGTAAAATCTAATTTCAATTCAAAAATTAAGGATTTAACTAAAATATATTCATTAGTACACACACCAATTGCTATCGCGAGAATACAGAAGGTTGTACTACTCTACTTGTTAAATAAACCCAGCGTTAAAAAAATAAACTTAGCTGTATTAGAGAGAGATGTTCCTTGTGCTGAATTGGCAATAAATGATCTTTTGCAGATTTTAAATAACCTATGTAATATCGCAGCTAAAAATAGCTACAGTGTTCCAGAAATTAAACTAACCATTTTTACCACCGAAGAATTTAAAAATAGCCCTCTACATTTTGGAAAATCTTTTGATTTAATAGAAAATTGTAATTCAAAATTGTATGATGTTGTTATAGACATAGCTTCTTTAAGCAAGTCAAACACTGTAAAATATAATCACAATGTTAAAGGTCATAATTTAATTGAAATTAGAAATAGTCACTTTGAGAATCAAAAAACCATTAATCAAGTAATTTCTGCAGAATCGATAAACTATATAGATTTTGTAAAACCACTCGGAAATGAATTATTTGAGGACATTCCAGAAGCAAAAGAAAAGCTAGAGTATTTTGTACAACTAATTTTTAGAAAAAATAAATTTAGAGTTGGACAATTACCAATTTTAAATAGAGCTCTGAAAAATAAATCCATTATTGGTTTGTTACCCACTGGTGGAGGTAAATCTTTAACCTATCAATTAGCTGCAATGTTGCAGCCTGGTATAACGATTGTAGTTGACCCTATTCGTTCTTTAATGCAAGATCAATACGATGGGCTCCTAAAAATAGGAATAGACAAAGCAGCTTTTATAAATTCATCACTAGAGGCTGGAGAAAAACGTTACAACCAATCGGTATTGCTTCCTTCTGGACAATTGCAGTTTGTGTTTGTTTCACCTGAACGGTTTGTAATACAAGATTTTAGAGATTTGTTATCAAAAGTTAATGAAAATAACCACTTCTTTTCTTATGCTGTTATTGATGAAGTCCATTGTGTAAGTGAATGGGGACATGATTTTAGAACGCCTTACTTAAGTTTAGGTGAAAACATCATTGACCATACAAAAACTAAATCTAACAAATCAATACCCCTATTTGGTTTGACGGCAACAGCATCATTTGATGTTTTAGCTGATATTGAAAGAGAACTTAAAATACCTAACAATGATGGAAATGCCTTGGTTAGGTATGAAAATTCGATAAGAAATGAAATTAATTATCAAGTAATACCTGTAAAGTTTGACGTTGAATTTATTAAAGCCTCACAAAATGGTTTAACAAGAGGAGAAATTGGTTTAAAAAAGCAAATAGAAATTTTAAAATTATTAAATAATAACAACAATTTAATACTTAACAAATTTAACAACAACGATGTTTTAAGAACAATTCTTGAAAAAGCTTACAAAGATTATTTGCCAGATAGTCAAAAAATAAAAGGAGAAGCCTTTGAAAATATAGAGGATTACATTGAAACACAAACAAGTCTTTTGTTATTGAACAAGGACAAAGATTTTGGAAAAAATAGAGATGAAAAACATAAAGATGGTACTGTTGTTTTTTGTCCACATAAAAAAGGTGCTTTAGGTGTTTATGGAGTAAAATCGCATATAAGTGATGAAAAAGAATTTGATGTAGGTTATTTTGTTGGTTCTGGGGATGATTTAGATAAAAAAATAATCGATAAAGAATCTTTTGAGAATTTAAAGTTTTTTCAAGAAAACGAACAGAATGTAATGATAGCCACCAAGGCATTTGGCATGGGTATAGATAAAGCAAATGTCCGAAAAACAATACATATAAATCCACCCTCATCAATAGAGTCGTTTGTTCAAGAAGCAGGAAGAGCAGGAAGAGACCAAAAATTATCTTTATCTTCAATTTTAGTTTCTACCAAAGAAGTTGAAATTACTGAAAATGGCAAAATAAAAATTGAAACTCAATTTGGAGAGGATGATAAAGAAGTTCTATCCTGGTTTCATAATAATTCTTTTAAGGGTAAATTAAAAGAACGTCAAACAATTTATGAACTGAGAAATAAAATTCATTTTCCAAACACTAATAAGTTCATACAATTACAGTACGAGGTTAATCTGAAATTTTCTTCTTTTCCTATTAAATTTAATTGGACAAAGGAGCGTGACGGTTTTTTTATAAACACCCTTAATACAAATGATTATATTGGTATGATTAGTTTAAGTAGATGGCGTGTGCATCCAAACAAGAAGGATTCTACGCACCATTCAATTACTCTAGAAATTGGTAATTATGTGCTAGATAAAATAAAAAGACTCTCAATAGAATCAGTTAACCTTTACAATTTTTTAATAAAAAATGTAGTTAACGATCAAGAAAGTACAGGTATAGAGAATGCTTTTAAGGCTATGTCTTTGGATGAAGTAAAAGAGATACGCATTCCTTTTACAAATAAATATTATCCGCCCTTTAAAACAACAGAGTATGAAGGAAACAAAATAGATGTTCTAAATCCAAACTGTTTAGCATTGTTTAAAAATTATGAGGAAATATATGAACAAATATATCCCACAGACGAAACAAAAGCTTCTAGTGAAACTTTTAATAATTTTTTAATCAAACATTTTAAAAGTGGCACTCCAAAATCATTGTGTGATGCCCTGCATATATCTGATAATGACTTGATTCATAAAACAACGCGGAATTTCTTAACACCAAGAAGTGAGGAGGATACAGCTAAGGCTATATACAGAATGATTTCAGTCGGAATTATAGATGATTATACCATAGATTATGCAAATAAATTATACAAGATTAGAATTATTAAAAAAGAAACAGCGTCTTATTTCAATAACCTATCTGATTTGCTAACACGTTATGTATCTGATGTCTACGCAAATAGTGAAGTGAAAAAACTAAAAGACAAACATAAAGATACTATTGAATCTGGACAAGAAACGGTAATAGGTGTTTGTGTAAAATACTTAACAGATTTTGTATATGATAAAATTGCAGAAAAACGAAGACAAGCAATTGATGATATGATAAGCATGTGTAAGTTTGCTTTAACTGAAAAAGATATAGTTGCACAAACTAATATTATTAAAGATGAAATCTTTTATTATTTCAATGCAAAATATTCAAGACGGCAAAATACTGCTGATGTAATAATCATAAAAGATGGTGAAGAAATTCGTGATAAGAAATCTGCCTCCCTGGTCTTTGACAAAGAAGAAGAAATTTCTTCTTATGATACCATAACTAAGTATTTAGATTTAATGGAAAAGGATGTATCTGCAAGCTTTAAGAATAACATTAAACACTTAAGGGGCGCTTGTATGCGTATGTTAAGAGTATATCCAGGGAGCCCAACCTATAAAATCTTAAAAAGCTATACTCTATTTATTTTATCTGAAACTACTCCTGCATTACTGGACGAAGCCACAAACGAACTATACTCGGGTATAACAAATTGGACTCAAGAGGCACCTCAAGAAAAGTTAGAGAGTACGTTGTTAAAAATTAGAAATGAATTATTAAAACAAACAAATAATAATAAAATAATTGAAGCTTTTGAGGAGACAATTGCTGCAGTAAAACTCGAGTATTACTCGAATTGGACTAAGAAATTTACTGAAAAATTTACTGAAAAATTACAAATATTATGACAGATTTAGAAACAAAAGTAGCCACTTCATTGGAGACGTTGCATCTTGCATTGAATAGCTTAGAACCGGCTATTGAACATGTACAGAGCGTTGTAAGAGCTTCAGAGGCTGTAAAGAAAATAATAAATGAAAATATAAGTTTTTTAAATAACCAGAGAGAACTTAATGATGAGCACAAGGTCAAACTAGTTGCTTCACTAGATGAAGGTGTAGATAAGATATCAAAAAAATCACATGAGGTTTTGGATGGTGTAAAAACCTCAACTGAAGATATTGTAAAGCTCGATCAAAGCATAAATGATTATTTAGAGACCATAAAAAAAATAGATTTCCCAACTCGGTTAACAAGTATAGAAAATGATATCTCTTCTGTTTCGTCTGCGCTTAACAATATACAAGGGGCTGTAAACAATATTCAGAATGAAATTATTAGATTAGAGAGAGAAACAAGGTCTGATATAAAGACGCTTTCACAAAATATCGATAAAGGAAATGATGAAACATCTCTAAAACTAGAGCAAATTACTAAAGAAAACAAAACACTAAAATTACTTATAATAGTAGTTATGGTGCTATCTATGGCATCTGTACTAACAAAATTTATATAACTAGATTAATATGGCACTAATCATTCACAAAACCGTTTTAACACATTAAAAAAAAAGTTATTTAATAGTATTTGACAAGACATAAATATTATGGTATACCATGTGTTTCCATATAATTTAATTGTAATAAAGTGAAAATCCTTATATTTAGTTTTTATGAATCAAAATAAACGTTTAACAGTTTCTCTATTAAGAAAGAATTTTTAGAAGATAAATAATTTTAATACTTTTAGTATTATGTTAGATTTAACAAGTAAATATAATGTGTAAAAAGACAATTGTCTTTTTACAAACGTTGACATAAATTGAGGAAAATAACTGAAAAAATAAAATCAACAAATTAATATCAAAAAGAAACTTTATAATTGCTAATTCCTACATTGTATTTTTTGTATTTAATTGGCTATTTAACTTTTGTGCACTATATTCAATAACTTAAAAAAAAACGCAATGGAATTAATAAATATACCAGAAAATGAAAGTTCTCAAATTAAGAATTTTTCAGAATTAGCCCTTGCAGAAATGAAGGCCGGTCGATTTAAGGAGGCAATTAATTTTTACAATAACATTTTGGGATTAAACCCAAATCTTGCTTATGCATGGTTTCAAAAAGGAGTAGCAGTTTTTGGCTCATCTACCCTCGGTAATTGTCGATTCATAGAAAGTAAAACCTATTTTGAAAAAGCTATTACCCTTTCTGATAACGAAGAAAACAGAAAAGTAATAAGTGAAAAAATAGTTGAGCTTGCTAAGAAATATTTTCCTGCTTATGAGAATTTTTTTAAAGATCACTTCAAAGCCCCATCAAGTGTTGACTCATTGTTTAGGACATATGCAGAATTTGACCAAATGATTCTTTGGGCAACAAAAATTTCTCCAAAAAACACATCAGCTTATGAAACTGGTTGGAATCTAGCTCGTCAGATAATTGAAATGCCAAAAAAATACGTTAATGATAAGAAATGGTCTGCTTTTGGAGCAGAAATGGCCGGGAAATTAACAGGTAATTATGGAAACGAAGTTTCTGCAAAAATAGATCGCGAAATTGCAACTCAAGTAAAAAATAAACTGGAATCATATTCCGTAAAAGTTAAATCAAATGCAAAGAAATATGAAAAAGGAATTAAAGGTGTTCCTGAGTTAAAAAAACTAATCAAACATTATGATTTACTTGTGGTTGCAAAACCGAAGGTCTCATCTGAAGGCAAATCATTTGATGTTTGGGTTAAGGATGAGAAGTCAAATAACAAAATAATGGCCATTGTAGGGGTTGCATTTTGGGGGCTTCTTATTTACAATTTGTCCGACAACAACGGCGACATAACATTTTGGTCTGTGGTTTGGTTTTTAATTGGTCTAGCACTTGTTTTAAGCCCATTTTATAATAAACCCACAGAAGAAAAGTATTCCAAACAGCAAGGAGAACTTTCAGGTTGGATAAAGAAAACTCATACTTATATTCAAAAAAATAAAATTAATTCTGAAGTTCTCAAAAAACTAAGCACTGCGTCAAAAAATATTTATCAATCATATTATTACTTTAATTCAGGCAAATCTGAAACACCCACCACAATGATCAAGGAAATTAATGATCATTTTTTTGATAATTCTTCTGCTTATAAATTCAAAGAATCAATAATTTTAGACAAAAAAAAATAACGCAATAGCAATAGAGATAACCTAAATAAGAAATTATAACCACAGCAAAAAAGCTTAAATTTATCACTACAAAAGCACTTAAATATATAATACTATGGTATTACACATTAGTTAGTTGAAATTAATTGTCACTAATGATAGCCTAGTAATTTTAAAGAATAACAATTAAAACATTATAGTTGTTATACGTAATGGGCAAGTTAGAGAATGATACAGTTTAATGAAACGAACAAGACAAATAGACAATGATGACATAATAAAAGACTATCTTGTTGAGGGCATAACCCACTCTAAAAACGGGGTGTAATCTGAAAAACCAAAAGTGTAAGAAGCTTAAAATAAATTATCATGAAGAAATCAACTCTATTAGGATATGTTTTACCTATATCTATTATTTCGACTATTGGAGGGTATTTTGCCTATCTAAAATTTCAGGCGCCAGAATCAAATCTTTCTTATTATGAATTACAATTGCTGTTATTCAAAGAGAATTGGCAAATTATAATAATTGCTTTAGTTGCAGTTATTTATATGAAATTTATTGTACCCAAAGTATTCAAATAATTATATTCAACAAGCCCATAACATTTGCTAAACGCAATGCCCTTTTGGAAACATGCGTTTAGGATTTTCGTTATGGGGCAATTAGTTTTAAATAATATGGAGAAAACCGAAAATCCTAAACACTAGAACAGAGTAGGTATAAATAAAAAAAATAGTTATGAGCAACTTAATTTTAAAGTATAATATTTCGGAAACGGATTTATATGCCTTAGGCCTAATAGAAACCAAAAAAAAATCAGCTGGTCATTTGGAAAAAGAGAAATTGAAAGCAGCTTCACTTAAAATTTTAAAACCATACAATGTGAAATTCATGCATATAGGGGTTATATCAGGAGAAATTAAACAAGGAGGTTTTGATAATAAATATTCTGACAGTATCTCGCAAGAAGAAAAGTTAGCCATAGAAAAAATGATACAAGAAAATAGTAACGTCTCTAAATTCTTTAAGGAATGGTGGTCTGGAAAAAACAAAAAACAAAAATGGATTATTGGTATTGCAGTTTTTTTTGTTTTTGGTCTCATTGGTAATGTCACAGGTCCAACAGAATGTGAATGCAGCAAAGAATTAGATCGATTACTTCGAAAAAGTGCGTATTCGGGGAACACAGACGGAAGTGCTTTATCCAGAAAATGTGATAGACTATATCCAAATGTTTCTTACATAAATGCTGAATGTGACTAAAATTTTAAAACCGAAATAATTCAGTTTGATCAAAACTGTGGTATTGACAATTCGATAGCTTTTGTTCTAGGGCGAAATGTTAAGAAGTGATTAAGCAATAAGCCAACCCGGAACCACACCCATAAGAAATTGGCAGTTCATTGCTCCGCAGACACATTTGTGGTAAACAAATTTGGTTCTGCGCATCAACATTTGTGGTAAAAATCGTCAACTTCTTATAGTTGTAAACAATTAATAATAAAACTAATTATAATGAAGTATAATAAATATAAAAACATAATGAACAAAGATTTAAATTCATTAGATCAAACAATTAATGATTTTATTTCAAAAGGATGTAAACCTATAGGTGGTGTTTCTATTGTCGTTGGTCTTAAGAATATATTATATGTACAAACAATCACTGTTGATAGTGACTCAAATAGCGTATTAGGTGAAATTAACTCTGAACCATTATACTTTAGAGAGGTTAGAGAACTAGCAAGTTCTGGAAATAAATTATCTGCTGTGAAATTATTAAAGGATGAGACAGGTATGGATCTTAGAGAAGCAAAAGAGTGGGTTGATAACAATTGCTAAATGCTTTAAAACAACACCTAAACTAAATTAAAACATAGGTTAGCACCAATTAAAAAAAAGAAATGTGTACAACAATTATATAACTCATGCTGATTACTTAAATTTTAATTCATTTGAAATCAAATTATTATAGATGAAATACATTTTACTATTATTTTTAGGATTACTTTTTTCGAGTTATTCATTTGCTCAAAAGGTATTCACTGTTGAGTACGAAAATCAAGCAGACGTTAAAGTTTTTGTCGTAGATTACGAAAATCAAGCAGATATAAAAGTGTTCAAAGTGAAATACGAAAACCAAGCTGGAGAGAATGACGGCAAATGGTATTTTACAGACTATGCTAATCAAGCAAAAAAGAAAATTTACTTTGTTGGATATGAAAACCTAGCAGATTTAAAAATTTATTTTGTTGAATATAAAAATCAAGCAGGTTGGAATAAATTTAAAAAGAAACATCTAATGTATTAGACCAACTGCTAAGAAGAAAGTGAAGTGCCTTGAAATAATGCACTAAGCAAAGCCAAACCGTTGTAAAAAATTTGTCCGAAACAATGACCAAAACAAAAAAAATGAATTTGAAGAAGATTCATTTGAAATAAATGCGAATGAAAATGATTCTGTTATTATTCAAAGATATTTTTCAAAACATACAAAACTTAACTGGAAAATTATTAATTAAAACTAAATCTAAAAAAAAACACAGTTGTGTTTAATGGTTTTGATAGACTTTATTCTAATATTAAGTATCAAGGACAAATGCAATGAAAAATCAGACTAACTTAATACATTTTCTTAGCTTGTAAAGTATCTATAAGAATAACTTTTTATTTTTGGGAATAATTATTTTAATAAATAAACATTAGATATCCTCTATAACCACAATATTCCCATTAACGATTTCAATAGGCCCTACAAGCCCCAAAACGTGTTCTAGTAAATACACAGGGCTTTCTTTTAAACGCTCTTTAAACTCCTGCCTAAGGGCTGCTAGGTATAAATCTTGCCTGTTAACTCCAGCAACACAGGTCGCTGCCTCATTATAATCAAGGTGTGAAAGAATTTAATAGGTCATCCTATATATACTAATTCAAGAGTTTCGTCTAGAGATATTTCTACTGATTTAGGTGGGTTGAGGTATAATTTATCATTTAAAACATAACCAATAAAAATTTGATTTTTTTCTAATGCCAATAATATTAAATCTGTAATTTTTAGTGTTGTGATTTTTTTGTTAATTGAGTAATTAAATATTGAGGATAAATTAATTTTTAAACCCTTAAAACTAAATATTTCTTCGAATACACTAAATAATTTTGGGTTTTCGGCTAATTGACTTATCATTAATGACGACAAGGTGTCACTCACAATTAATTCATTATACTTGTTTTTTGGAATTAACTCTTCTTTTGTTCCATCGTTTAGTTGAATAATGATTCTTGTGGGCTTATCAATTTTTCGTTTATCTAAAATAGATCTAACATATAAATTCAACAGTAATGAGTTTGTGTCTGACACTTCTTGAGATAAGACGTCATCATAACCCACTATTAGAATTACATCAAATTGATTTTCATTGAGGATTTTTTTAATATCCCTATTCTGTTCATAATTAAGTATAGTTGTTTTATGGTTGATTTTATATTGATTTGAGATTTTTGGGGCTGTATGAATTAGCTCATCTCTGTACGCAAAGTGAATTTCGGAATCTTTCGAAAGAAAAGGTATAGTTTTTTCCGATATTTGTTGTCCTAATTTTGACCACCCTAAAACACAAATTGACAACTTCTCTTTTTCAATTACATTATCAACTGTTATAGTAAGATCATTCAATTTCTTATCTACATTTGGGTATATATTTAATTCTAAATCTACGTCATCATCAGCAGCAATTACTATCAATAAATCATCTTTTGTAATAATATAATTTTTATCAGGGTTAAGTATTACGTCTTCACTTTTTGTTTTAATACCGATTAAAGTAACCTCAGATAACATTACCATTGCTTGTTTAAATGATTTACCCAAAAGTTTATTTACTGGTAGAAAATAAATTTCATCTCCATCGTAATCTAAAAAGTCCATAACAACAGCAGATATGTGCTTGTTTCTTATTGATTGAGATGTGACGTTTGAAATAATTTTATTCTTATGAATGGGATAAACCTGATTTTCCATAATTTCAGATAGCAAGGGGATATTAGAATCATTTTCCATCTGTACAATAAGGGGAGTAGTATGATTTTTAAAATTGGTTTTAGAGGCCAAAATTGTTGTTTCTATATTAAAATTGGGTAGTATAGTATCGTATAATATTATCACAGATTTGGAATTTATCATGTTAGTTCTTGCTAAATCTTGTGGGCTATAAATATTACCAGACCGAGTTATGATTCTTATCCCTTTTTGGTTTGGATACTCAAGGTTAATTTTAGTATTCATTTTAATGTTATCCATTCCATTAAAACAAACTATTGTTGGTTTAGATTTATTTTTATTTGCAATTTTAATTTCTTCAAATACTTTAAAAATAGAAGAATTCCAACCAACAATAACATAATGATTTGTATCAATTACACTTGACAATCCTTTTTTTAAATTGTTTATGAAATTAGATATTTTGGCAGCAAGAAAAGCTATAATTGTTCCTGAAAATGCTACACTAAAAACCCAATAAAGTAGATTGACTATTTGTTTTCCTTGACTGGCTCCAGAATTTTTAATTTCTAAAAGTCTTAACAAGCGATTCCACCAAAGATTAAATAATGAACCTTCTTCTAACAATCCAAAACTCATTTCTACAAATAAAATGATTACTGCAAATACAGCACTCATTAAAATTAAAAAATAAAGAAAATTAGATTTTCGTGAGATGAAATTTTCAAAGTAATATTTTATGTATGCTTTCATTATCTTATAGTTTAAATTCTATTCCAACATTAATGCTATTATCTGTTTTGAAAATATCTATGTATGGAGTTGAGTGAAAACGATGTGTCCAATCCAAGAATAGATTAAATTTTTCTAATGTGTAATATATTCTAGGTTCCAAAAATAAGCGATAGTCTTTCGTATTAGATGTATTAATTTGATAGTAAAGTGATAAATTAATAAATAATTTTTCTGATAATTTATACTTTAAAAAGGTACTTATACTATATCGCCAATTGTAAACTTGAATTTGTGTACTCAAATTATTATCATACAATTCATCTTCAAAAAATAAACCTGCAGAGAAATCCCAAAAATTATCTTCTTTTTGAATCATTCTGAGGCGATACCCCCCTCCCGATGTATACCGATGATTCATACGAAGTGACTTAATATTTTGAGCTTGTAAAAATGCAAAAAATGAATTTTTATTTATCCTGTAATTATATCTGAATTGACCCGTAAAATCAGACGATATTTCTGTTCCACTTTCTTTTATATAATCATAATTTAAAAGCAAACGGAAGAGATGTTTATCTACTGACTTTGACAACTGATGTGCTGTACTAAATTGTATTAAGTCGATATTACCAAAATTAAGATCCCCTTGAAAATTTAATGCATAAGAGAGTTTACCTTGATCATCTATCATCATATTCTCTGTATTGATAATTGTTTGAGCAATAGTAAATTGACCAAGTAAGATAAAAAATGAAAAAAAATTATAAATTTTCATTGTGATATATTTCAAATAATATTATAAAGTTAAAATAATGATATATAAACAATATTATTAGTTGTCTGTTCTATTAACATTCCAACCTGAATGCATAGATAATGTCTGTCATTTTGCATCTTGTTGATGTTGAGCATGAACAACAATTTTTAAATTTGTTAGCCCTTGTTTTGTAAATGTTATTATAAATTATTTTATATTAGTTTAAAATAATATACTTACTCATAAGGCTTTTAGGAATACCCCCGTTTTTTTCGTTGTTACTGGCCTTATCTGTTGTTTTTAAGTCTTTTAATAGATTCCTTGTAAGAATTTATTTGTTTCTTCTTTTCTGCTATTTTGTCCTTATGCCTTGTTATCAGGTCTTTATATCGTTGAATGCTAGTTTTTAAATTTTGTATTTTTCTTTTTTCATCATTAATAGACCTGGTTATACTTTCCATTTCTTTGCTTTTAACCTCTCTCAAACTCTTTTTTTGACTTGAACTTGAGCTTTTCATTCTTGATTTAAAATACTCTGATCTGTCTTTTTTCCGTTTTTTATAATTAAGAATGTACTTTTTATGGTCTTCAATTCTTTTCTTTTCTTGTACGATATCTCCTTTTTCTCGTTCAATCTCATACCTTTTAATGTTTTCGATATCTTTTTTCCTAGTTTCAATTTGCCTTTTAAAATCTTCTATTTGTCCCATAATCTTTCTTTTTAATTTAAATATTCTTTGAATTGTATTTGTGTTTTGATTAAATCTTTTCTAAAAATACAACTATTACATAAATAAAAAGCACATATTTTTTACAAATAAAAGACATCTATCATATTACACTTTGTTTGAACAATTTTGTTTAATAATAATTCAAATATAGTTTTTCAAATTCCATTTAAGCTACCATAAAATAATTGGGATAATATCCGTGAACTATGCACTACACCAAGCTATTCTCCTTTCGGAGCAGCTTTGTTTTTCGTTTCATTTGTTTTGGTTGGAACAATGGTTATTCTTAACTTGTTCATCGGTGTAATAATGACTGGAATGGAAGAAGCAAAAGAATCAATATCTGGCAATAAATCATAAACAGAAATTGAGGTGAAATCTTTCCAAAAAAAAGCCTACAGAGGTATTTAATTTTTGTAAAGGCTTTTTTAAGGTTCGTTTATATAGAAAAAAATAAAGCTTATTTTATGAGTTGGGTTAATTAAATATATAGTCTTACTTCTTATATAAGTTAATTGACAGGGAATTGTTTGAGTTTTATGCAATGTTGTTAAATTGTGTAATTTATCAAAAACCCTTTTCATCTCATCAAGTAGTATCAATAATCAATGTTAAGGTGTTTTAAAACTTTTATCCAGTTTGTAAAGTTTTCTGATCCAAAATGTATCCACTCCCCTTTAAACTCAGAAGCACCATTAAACCTTCTGTCATCAATTAAATAATCTCCAATGAGCAAATGTTTGTGATGAGATAAAATCAATCTCTTCCTGACTAATTTTTCATTAAAGTATTTTGCAACCCACAACCTTTTATGCATCCATGCCTCGGGATTATCCCAAGGGGCTGTTGATAAGAAATAAACATCATAATCTTTGTGGTGTAAAAGCATATTTACAGATGCTATAGCATCAGCAATAGGTTCTAAGTCTTCATAGACTCCTGGCAACTTATCTGGCCTTCCAATATAAGGGGTAATGTTAGATAATGGGTGTGTTAATCTGCCTTTTTCAAAATCGGCAACAACGCCATCAAGGTCTATATATATAATCTTCATTTTTTAAATGTAAATATTTATATTGTATTTATATGATGTGGAATGTTCAAAATTGATCTTTTAACAAATAGTAAAAAACACAAAATGACTCCAAGACCAACCTTTATTATTAAGAAATGTCCCAATGTAATAATACTACTTCATGGATTCAACTCTGCACCAGGAAAAAAATCTAAACAAATTCAAGAATTTTTAAAGAAAAACAACTTAAAGAACGAGTATGAGCTTATAGCACCAAAGTTGAGTGTAGAGCCAAGAAGTGCTATTGGTGAAATAAATAGAATAATTAGGTCAAATAAAAGTTTAAAGGTGCATTTAATTGGGACCTCACTGGGTGGATTTTATGCAAATTATTTCAGAGCAAAGTTTAAAGAAAACTTTTTAACTGTACACACTATAAATCCAAGTTGGAATCCCTCAGATAGTTTAAAATTATATAAAAACAAAGAATTAAAAAATTTAAAGACACAGGAGAAATGGAACTTTAAAAGCAACTATTTAGAACAGTGTAAAGAGTTTGAAGGTTTCATTAAAAAAAACATAAGCATACCACCACACAAAGAGTACTATATACATATTTCGAAACATGATGAATTATTAAATTTTGATAAGATGTTTGATTTTATGGAAATTAATAAAGTTCCTTTTCAAAAAACTGAATACGAAACAGATCATCGGTTTGACAAAATAAATGAAGTAATGAAAATTATTACAGACCAAAAAAGGTGTTAAAAAAAATCAAAAAAAATAGGTTTCAAATATAATTTTTATTGAAATTTAGAATCAGGACCGGTAAAAAGAAAAACAAAAATGTTTCATGAAAAAATTCCAAACAATAATTTATGGGACACCACGAATTAACTTATTTACTGTAGAAAAAAATATAAAAACAAAAAGAAATTGTTTATTTTGCTTACGATTAAATAGAACAGCCAATAACGAATGGCTAAAAAAATATAATTACCCTTAGATTGAAAACTCTTTATTATTATTTTTTATTTGTTTTACCATTAATTGGACTTTCTCAAGATTCCTATAAAAACACATACAATGGTGAGAAAATAACACACACAAGGTATAGCCTTTCTTACATTGAAGGTCATGAACAAGCAGAATGGGTATATTATAAACTCAATTCAAGTCTATTAATGGGTGTAACAAAAAGATCAAATAATTTTCGTTCTGATCCCAAAATTATTTCAGGTTCTGCAAAACTTTCTGATTATAGAAAATCTGGCTATGACAGAGGTCATCTAGCACCTGCTGGGGATATGAAATCTTCTCAACATGCTATGTCTGAATCTTTCTTTATGTCTAACATGAGCCCTCAGCTGCCGTCTTTTAACAGAGGTGGATGGAAAAAACTAGAATCCTTAGTAAGATTCTGGGCAAAAGATTCAGAAATTCATATAGTTACTGCCGGTATTCTCAATAAAAGTTTGAGTAAAATTGGTAGCAGTGGGGTTTCTGTCCCTGATTATTTTTATAAAATAATTTTTGATACCTATGAATGTAAAATGATAGGTTTTGTTATGCCAAACAAAAAAATAACCCTTGAATTACAGAGCTATGTAAAAACAATAGATGAAATCGAAAAGTTAACAGGTATAGATTTTTTTTATGATTTGGAGGATCATATTGAAGATGAGTTAGAATCTTCAGTTAATATTTATAGTTGGACTTTTAAAAAATAATACTACTAAGTAAATTGCTTTTTTTATGAGTATAAAATCTACAATATATTTAAAAATCTAAATTTATAGTTATGAATAAATATAGCGAATTAAGCAAGAAGCAAATGTTAGAGGTTTGTGAAATAGTTAATCCAGACACCGAATGGTCTTTTTTTCAAATTTTAGACAACGATGGAAAAGGAACAGATGACTGCTATGAATTTACAGCAAAGGATAATTCAATAGCACAATTCAACATTCATCAAGGACAAGATGATGAATTGAGATTTTATTTGAAGGGGGATATTGATAATGGAGATATTTCAGATTTATTGAAAATTCCAAAAAATAACATTGAATTTGAAAAGATTACCGAGTTTCTCGACAATATAAACGGAGTACAAAACACCTTAAATTTAAAAAAAATGGAATACTATTATTCAACAAATGGAAATGATAAGAATGGCCCATTTAGTTTTGATGAGTTAAAACAAAAAAAAATTACCACAAAAACTTTAATCTGGCATGAAGAGCTTGATGACTGGAAAATGGCTGGGCAATTACCCGAATTAAAGAATCTTATTGAAAAAGCTAGTATAACTTTAAAAAAGAAAGAATCTGTTCGGGAAAAAATTAATCTTGATAAAAAACCAGAAACCAATAACTTAGACACCTTGGTTGTTAATGAAAAACAAAAAATGTTTTCAAAACCTTTTTCTTACAAAGGCAGAATAAGAAGATTAGAATATGGAATAACATTAATTATATTTTATCTAGGAATTGTGTTTATAGGAGGAATGGCTGAGGCTGAAGAAACTCTTGGAATTCTTGCTTTACCCCTGTATTGGGTTTATATAGTTCAGGGAGCCAAAAGATGTCATGACCTTGGAAATAGTGGCTGGTATCAGTTGATTCCTTTTTATTTTTTCTGGATGATTTTTGCAAAGGGAGATGATGGTATAAACGAATACGGCCCTAATCCAAAAATGTAACTAATGAAAAAATTAATCTATTTGCTAATTATCCCATTTATAGCTGGCTGTATTGAATCACCGTCAAATAAAAATCTAGAAAACAAGAAAAATCAACAAACTGAAATTGTTGAAGAAAATCTTGAAATTGACAAAAAAAATAAAGCTGATAGGGAGAAAGAAGAAAGCAGAGAATTTAAACCTGATTGGTCTAATCCTTTTATGAGCCCGTATGGAAAACCTATCATAAATATAATAAGAGCATATTTCATGGTAGGAGAATTTCAAATAGTAAAGAAATTTATTGTTAACTCAGATTGCTTTGATGATACTGAATTTGATTATCTGTTAAGAAATTGCTCCTGGGGATACGAAATTGATGCTACCAATATGAAATGGCAAAACGATAGCACATTTTTAATGACTGCCAAAACAAATAAAAATCAAAACATAGGCATGGAGCAATACTTGGGTAAGATTGTAAATGATACCGCAAAAATATTTTTATTTACCCAAAATAAGGAGAACCCTTTTGTGTTTTACAATAAAAATCCACCTGCGGAAATTCAATGTCAGATAGAATCACTAGCTAAAACAATTAGTTTTGAATATGATAGTAGTATTCTTACTGTTGATTCCAAAGAAAATTTAAAGGCACTCCATGAATTGGTTTCAAAGTATTCAAATTTAAAATTTTCAATTAATGGTCACACAAGTAGTGAGGGATCAGACAAGCACAATATGAAATTAAGCCTAGATAGAGCAAAAGCAGTTCGATTGTTCCTTGTTAATCTTGGTTTAAACAAATCAAACCTTAAATCAAATGGCTTTGGGTCAACAACTCCGATATATTCAAATTCAGACATTGAGTTAATGGCAAAAAACAGAAGAGTTGAAATAATTATTTCAAATCAATGATTAAGCATATTTCTCTAGATTTCTGGAACACCTTGATGGTTTCCAATAAAATATTTTCAAAACTTAGGTTAGATTTTTTAAAAAAAGAATTTTTTCAAAACATTTCAATTGAAGAATTAAGTATTCAGATAGAAACTATTGGAGATGAGTCTGACACAATAAATATGAAAGAGGGAATTAGTATCCCAAGTGAGGTAATGTACCAAAGGCTTTTTTCAAAATTTGATGTAGATATTACCACTACACAAGCAGAAAAAATATATAATGACCTTGAGGTTTTGTTTTTGGACAATCCACCAATCTCAATATATGATTTAGACCAATTGAAAAGATCTTTAAAAGCTCTAAGAAATAATGGGTATACAACAAATATAAGCAGCAATACTGCTTTTATAAAAGGAAGAACATTGAAAAAAATATTTAACGATTATGATTTGTTAGATTATTTCGATTTTTTAATTTTTTCAGATGAAATTAATAGTTCAAAACCTTCTTCTAACTTTTTTAAAGAATTAGAGAGAGAATGCAAAAATTTAAATGTTTCAAAAAACAGTATTTTACATATTGGAGATAGTTTTGAAGCTGATGTAAAAGGTGCAGAAGCATTCAAAATAAAAAGCAAATTAATTAATATTGATGAAAAAAAATTAATCCAATTATTAATAGGTTTAGAAAATTAAATGAACAAAATAAGCACGTTAGCAACATATAATATTTCAGATGAAAATAACTTTGGGTTCTCAGCAAAAGAGTATAGTAAATTCAAATTTGGATCATCCAAAATTGGTCAATTATTTGGTGATGAGTTATTTAAAAAATTAATTGACTCAAAAAATAGTGAATTAAGTTCTTATAAGAAAATATATGTTTTCACCAGTCCATATGATTTTATTCCAACTGCAACAAATACAATATTTGATTCTGTATTTGATAAATTATCTAAACACCTAACTAGTAAATGTGTCGTTGAAAAAAGAAAAATACACAGAAACACTACCTATACCGATGATTATGGATCTTTGAGCAAAGATCAAAGAATGAAATTAATATCTAATGATAGTTTTAATTTAAAAAATGATTTTGAGGGAAATGAGTTATTGATTTTTTTAGATGACATAAAAATAACTGGCTCACATGAATTTGTTGTAAAAAAAACATTGAAAGAAAATAGAATAAAAAATGATGTCTTTTTCATATACCATGCAATTCTAGATAATAAAAATATTGATCCAATATTTGAAAATTATCTGAACTACAACTATGTTAAAGGAGTTAAAGAAATATTAAAAATTTACAATGAAAGTGATTTTGTTTTAAACACAAGATTTACTAAGTACATTTTACAATTAGGTGATAATGACATTAATTATTTTCTTTCAAGTATCAAAAATAATGACCTTAGGGAAATTATATTAGCCTCAAAAGGCAACAAATATGACAAAATCCCTGAATATACTACAAATTTAAAAAAAATAATTAAATTGCATTCTTATCTAACAACAAAACAAACAGCCTTTTAAGAAAAATATATGTTCAAATTCTGGATTTCATCTTCTACATTATATTTATGCCTTTTACTAATGGGGTGTTCTTCTCAGCCTACTAATGAGGTAGAAAGCAACTATCAAGAAACAAAAAGTTTTGTTTCTTCTAAGGTCTATGACTTAGATAAATGGTTTGAATTAGATTCTATTTTTAACTCTAGTGTTTATAAGTTCAAGTCTAATGAATCTCAAATAAAGCCAGAATATATCAGTAAAGTTGATTCGATTTCTGCTAAGTACAATGACTTAACTAAAGAATTTTATAAAAATTATTTTTTAAACCAGGTTGATAAATTAAAATCACTGGTGAGTTCTATTGATTTTGACGACAAATTAAGTTACGAAAATTTTAATGACTTTTTTTCTAAGACAACGCAAGAATTTTATAATTTAAATGAAAAAATCACACCAGAAACAAGAAAAGAAATTTCCGAAAAAATAGGCTCCGTGTATGCAGAAGTTATTGAGACCAAGGCAGAAATTTTTAATGAAAATATTAAAGCAGATTTTGAAGATTTTAAAAACCAAATGAAAACAACATTAGAAAACTTATTTAAATAATATGAAAACAAACATCACAAAACTAAAATCACTAATAAGACTTCTTTTAGCTCCATTGTGTCTTCTTTTTTTATCCATCAACTTTATTGGCTGTGAAGATGAATCTGAATGTGCCAATGAAACTGCTATAGCAACAGGCGATGTTGACATGAACCATCCAGATTTTTCAGAAATAATTGAAGGTTACAATACCCAATATAATAGTGCTTCTAAGGCAAGCAATAATCAAATCAAAACCAATGTTTTTGTTGATTTGAGTGATGGCATAACAAAATTTGCTCTTGCAGACCAGAATAACAAAAATTTAGTAGAACAATTCTTTTTTGCAGTGCAAAATGAAGGTAATCTCAACTTTTACGAGCTAAGTAATGACAGTGTAATTAAATACAGTGATACCCAAGCATTGTCTTACTTCACTAATACGGGTCATAAAGATGCAAATGGAAACCTAAAACAAGGCGCCCCAATAGATAGAGCTTTTAATGTTATTGCTGGAGAGGATGATCTTGGAATTGTAATCACTGATGGTGAATTATATGACTCTCAGGCCAAACAGGTATCCATGAACCCTTGGGCAAGCGATGCACTCAAACAATGGTTTGGAAAAAATGGTTCTCTTGAAATTATTTACACAGATTTTACTGAATCAAACAGCGGGCAAAATTTTAACAAACACATGTACTTAATGGTGTTTATCCCTAACAATTACTCTGGAGACTTTATAGCTTCATTAAAAAAAGATTTAACTTCAAGTGGTGTGCAATACAAATCTGACACCTACAGCACCAACGTAAGTGGCCTGTACAACAGAGACTTATATCCTGACAAACAAACACCAGGTACGCTTCAATTAAATACTTATGGTAATACAGAGGGATACTTTTCTGACAATAATTTCGAATATATAAACCTAACAAACGTTGCAGATTTTAACACTTCCGATGAGGGTATTGTTTATTACCTTAGAGATGTTGGTGGTCCAAACGGTAAACCTTTTAACTTTCCAATTGTAGAAAAATTATTTATCGACTTAGAGGCAATTACTAACTACAATGTTGGTGAAGTTAAAATAAATGTATCTAATGTAACCGAAGACTTTAATAGATTTAAGAGAAACTATTATGCTTTAAAAAATAAACCTAGAATATTAAAAGATGATACTGGCAAAGATAGCCTTACAGATAATAACTATCTTATTTTTGATGAATGTTCTCTTGTAGACATTGATGGTGACTACCCTTATGATACCCTCGATAAAGTGTTAGAAGACACAAAAGATGATTACTCAAAAATGTTAAATCCAGATTATGCCTTTACTTCTCCAAAGGTAGATGGTAAACTAAATGACTTTATATTTATAGATAATGAGGCTGGAATGAATAACCAAGCAAACGATCAAAAATTTGAAACTGTTTTAAAATTTGATGAAAAATTTGATGCAGATACTAAAGGTTTTTATAGTGACAAAAACAATATTATAAAAATTGATGTTATAGTGGAGCAAGAAGACTTTAATCTTAAGCCTTTAAACCGTCAATCCTTAACATGGGATAAAATTGATAGATCAGGAGTTGATCAAACTCTTTTTGTCTCACTAAGAAATGTATTAAACAACAATAAACCAAACTCTATACTCTACACTTACTATATAGAATTAGGTGCATTTGAATAATTAAAAATTAACTACTTAAAATTGTAACAACATGAACAACGCATTAACTATTTTATTATTTGTACAAAAAAAGATGAACCTAAGAGATATAGATGGTTTAATCACAAACACTTATATGTTTGCGGTTATAACTGCCATAGTAATGATTGGTATAGCTATTTTGGTTGCTTCAATGATTCAATTCCAGTCTGGAGCTAATCCGAAAGACAGAATGAAAAGGAAAATATGGTTTTGGATATTAGCCGTGCTTACTCCTGTAATTTTCTTCGTCTATAATTTATTTTTGGTATTACCAAACATAAAAGCAGGGCCAGCGATGAATAAGTTTTCTTTGCATAGTGGGCTATCTCCCGTTGTTGCATTTGCAGTTTTTGTTATATTAGGGATAGTAGTATCTAAAATGTTTAAAAGAAAAAAAGTAGGTAACTGGTTTAATAAAGTTAATTAAGCATAAAAAAACATAAAATGTCGAAAGAAAAAAAGTGTTTTATAATTGGTATTGGAGGAACAGGGATGAGATGCCTGGAAACATTCACACACATGTGTGCAATGGGTCTTTACGATGGTATGGAATTCAATGTTCTAACCCTTGATACTGATTTTACAAATGGAAACAAGAACAGAACAGAAAATCTCATTAAAGATTATAACAACATCAAAAAGACCTCTGATAGCAAAAATGGCGCTGCTAGTAATGATAGTTTTTTTAGTGCAAAAATTAATTTATTTGAATTTGTAACCGATTACAATGCCAACGGTCGTAAAAGATTTTCTGAACTAACAAATCTAAAATCAGACAATGATGATTTTTCTGATAGTAAAATGTTAGCAGAATTATTTTTGAGCGAAGAGGTGCAAAATTTTGATTTATCTCATGGATACAGAGCTCAAACGCATTTAGGTTCTTACCTAATGTATCATGCTATCACAGATCTAGCAAAAAGATTAAAAGCGGGTGTTGATATAAAAGATGGTGAAAAACAATTTGAAGAATTTTTAAATTTACTTTATAACGCTAAAGATCAAGCAAGAATTTTTGTGTTTGGATCTATTTTTGGAGGTACAGGCGCATCATCTATACCAGTTATTCCAAAAGCACTTAACGACGCGTTAGATATCTATGGTGACGGAAAAATGTCAATAGATAAAGGAGCCAAATTTGGTGCCACGCTTTTGTCTGAATATTTTAAATTTAAAAAACCTGCAGACTCCCAAAAATCTAACCGAGATAATGCGATTATTGCAGATAGCTCGTTTTTTACGTTGAATAGTCAAGCAGCCTTACAATTTTATCAATCTGACCCAACTGTAAAGAAAACCTATCAAAAAATGTATCATATTGGTTGGCCCATAGATGCTATTGATTATTCTAAAGGTAAAAACGAAAAAGAGACAATAACTGGAGGTGCAGCACAAAAAAACCAATGTCATATCACTGAGTTTATGTGTGGTTGTGCGGCATGGGACTTCTTTCATTCCGATAGATTTTTGTCTGAAGCTGAATCTGTTTACTTATACAAATCTGTAAGGTTTGAAGATAACGTCCTCAATTTCTCTAAAGATGATTTTATAGGAGATGGTAAAAATGGAGAGTTGTTTGGTAAAAAGTTTGGTAATTTTGTTGCTTTTATGCACTTAGTTCTTACCAAAAACGAAGGTGCACTAGGTCATGATGGTGTTAACCTTCTTTTAAAGAGAATCGGTGAAGTAACGGATATATATTCAGCATTAGATCAACAATACACTTCATTACTTACAAAGTACTTCAGATCTTTTGGATATACAATTGATAATGGAGTGTTTGTTCCGGGTTGGTTATATCAAATAAAAAATTCTGTTCCTGGGAAGTTAGTTCTAGACTCAACAGCATATACTACTGTTCCAAAAGAACTTAAGAAATTGGATGCCGGTGAATTATTTACTGAAAAAGAACTTCATTGGAAATCTAAATTTATAGGTGGTTCATATGATCCATTCATCTCAACATTAAAAGATGAAGACACACTACCATCATCTAATCAAAATGCCAATGTGACTCATGAAAAATTCATAGCTCATATTTACAACTCAATTAATGCTTCAATAAACAATTAAATTATGTCTTTAATTTCACTTGTAATTAAATCAAAAGATACTCCGCCTCCAAAAGAGTATACATGGGAGTCCATACAAAATATTACAAATTTTACAAAAAATATTCAAACTCAATCTGCTGGTGGAGACGGTGATTTAAGTAAACTTAGTTCTGTAATTTCTGGAATGCCTACCATCTTCGCAAGAGCAAACATGTTTCGTGTTGCTATGGAAAGTGTTAGTGACCCAGACCAGTCTAGTGAAGGCTTAATAGCCTTCTATGGCAGCTTGATTAACGAATGGAAGGGTTTAATCTCTTGTATTGCTTTAAATCCTGAGAAAATCTCTGTGAAAAGAGTTGAACTTAGTTATCAAGATGGACATAATAAGTCAACAGCAAAAAACATTTACAATATCCCAGGTTCGCTAGGAAATATTCTCTTCGAGAGAAAACCTCTTTGGTCTGATCTTTCTGTAGATAATCCAATGCCTTTTATAGACATAATTAGTTACACAAAATCAGATGGTAAGAAGATTGTGATTGGCGGTACAAGCCCAGACAGTTTATTTTTTACTTCAGCATCTTATAACATGTCAGGAGAAAAAAATAGTTACGTAAACTTATATAAATCTGGAGATAAAGAAATCGGTAAATTTAAAAACCCCATAGAAACTAAAACTTTTGACCCTCCATCGATAAAAAAACTCCATAGTTACGTATCTTATTTAAAATCTAAGTTTTCAGATTTTACAAAATATTACACAGATAAAAACTTAAGTGAAATTGGGGTCAAAGAAGGATATCATGGCTGTATCATTGGATGTTTAGATAATTGGTTAGCAGAAATAAATGCGCTGATAGAAGAGAAAAAAATTCCATTTGACACCCCAGAAGTACCTCAAATAAATTTATTCAGCAAACCATTTTCAATAGTTGCAAATCACACTACTACAATTACTGCTTTGGACGGTATTGTATATGAGGATGGAGAAATCGAAGGAGGTATTGCCTTTGATCCAAGTGAATTACTACTGTCAAAGGAAACAAAAATAGCATGTGTAGATGATGACAGTAAAAAGGACTTTCTTAGTGGTAAGCCAATATTACTTCTTAAAGCTGAAGTAGATGGTGAACCTAATGAAATACGACACTTTTTACTCCCATTAACTCCAAAAGGAATCAAGGTATTTGGTAATAATTTATCAACAGTTCTAGGTATTGATGATAGTAAAAAAGTTGGAACTAGAATAAATGCCATATATAATCCTGACCAAGGAAAGTTGAAAGTGAATTTAAAAGTTCATAGTATACATAACAAACCTATTGGCGAGGTAGATGTTGAATACAAAACAACGGCTGATGATATTTTTGGAAAAGATATTTTAATTTGGCCGAATTTTGTTAGCCCTAAGTGGAAAAAATATTTTCTTTACTCTGAAATGCCGCATAATAGTCCAGAATGGAAGGCCATACCTTTTTCAATGGATATGAATAATAACAATCAAATGATTTGCGAAGAAGGTAATGAAGAAGAGCCTCTTTATTTAGCAAAAAATGGTGTTGAGACAAAGGGAGCTAAGCTTCTCATAGATTATTCAACGCAAAAAACATCAGGAAACAAATATGAATACGAAATATTTGAGTCTGATAATCCTTTTAAAGGTTTTAAAATATTAAATGAAAACAGCTTAGCAGGTTATGCGATTGTTGACTACGGAAAAGATATTAAAATTAAATCTGACATTGGAGACCTACAAGAGGCACATCTTGGAGTAGATTTTGGAAGTACAAACAGTGCTATTGCTTTTAGAAGAGGAGATTCTGGACAGGCAGAGGGTTATAAGTTTGAAAACAGAAGGATTTCATTATTTAATCCAGATGGTGATGAAAAAGACAATGATTTTAAACCAGCCGTAGAAGATGAAGTCTTCTTTTTTCAAAATGATGAAATCAAAAGTAATGAAATCAAATCTGTTTTGTCAATCCATGATAAAAACAGGCTAAAAGATGATAAAGGGCAAAATGATCTGGTAGCATTATCAAATGACTATGTGAAAGGAGGATTCCCTTGCTTTGAAAAAAATCTACCAATAGAAGATAGTAACAATAAAACTTATAAATTGAAATTCCAATCAATTGGTGAATCTACTTTAATTCACAATATGAAATGGGACTCGCAATCTAGTGGTCAAAAACTTGAAAGATCACATAGATCGGCATACTTAAAAAGTTTGATGTTACACTGCTATGCTGATCTATTCGATAAAGGATTGTATCCCAAAACATTAAAATGGGCCTACCCATCAGCTATGGGACAAAATTTGATTGGAGATTACAATCCAATTTGGAAGAGCCTAGAAGAAATTAATCCTTTAATAGAGGGCCATGTATTAGATGTTAAAAAAGCAAATGTTGCATTTGAGGCCAGTAAGGGTGAATCATGGGGTGGAGAATCTAAAAACTCAGCAGCTGATACTAATGGATGGGGAAGTAATGATTCATCGGCGTCTAGTGGTTGGGGAAGTAGTGATAATGATTCATCTGGAGGATGGGGTAATGATCCTAGCCCATCAAAAACTCCATCTGATAATGATGCAAATTCAAATTGGGGTGAGAAAAAGCCAAAAATTAAGCGTCAAAGTTCTAATTTAAAATATAATAATGAAGGGATCGAATTTGATTTCTCATTAGTTGATTCTGGTATTGCCATGACTGAATCTTGTGCAGTTGCAAATTACCTGGCAAATAAAGGGGTAAACACACAAGCTGATGCTTTAACTATATGTTTTGATATTGGAGGTAGTACTACAGATATTATTGTTCTAGGACAAATGGCTGGTCCAGAAGGCGAGAAACTATCAATGATTAAGCAAAGCTCTATTAGGTTTGCTGCCCAAAGAATATCTCAAGCAACTAAATTTAGTCCAAATTTCAATAAAGTATTGGTAGACTTTTTAAACAAAAAAAATATAAAGGTTGAAGGTATTAATAATGGTGGGGCTAATAAATATAATGAAAATACAGCACCCTATTATTTTGAACAATTAGTAGATAGATTGGATGGTAATGAATTTGAACAATTTTACCAATCTCTAGCAAGTGATTGTAAAGAGATGTTTAGTGTAAACTTATACGTTACAGGTCTTATTATTTATTATGCTGGTCAATTGGCTAAAAAAGTGAAACTTGAAATTGATAAATCACCAAATAAACCAACAGGATGGGGAAATCCAAAAATTCAACTTCAATTTACTGGGAAAGGATCGCGTATTATGGATTGGTTCAAGGCCTACAACGTTAACATGAGTGAAAAGTATTACATGGATATGTTTATCAAAGGATTTGGTGGAATGGATCAAGCTAAACAACACCTAGGTGGGCCGCCAAGATTTCAAGCTAGAAACGAAGAAAATCTTTCAGATATAAAATATGAGGTAGCAAAAGGTTTAGCTTCTGATTCAACATCTACAGAACTTTACTTCACAAATGAACAACCTGTAGAAGTACTTGGTGAAGAAGGATTTATTGTTTATGTAGGTAATGAAACACAAAAGTTGTCTAGCGAAGATTCTATAACAGTTGATTATCTAGAAAATCTGGGAAGTGGTTTTACTTTCAAACCAGAAAACTCTAACAATCCTTGCCCAAAATTTACTGAGTTTGCACAGTTTTATTTCCAGGTAGCTAGCGAATTCTTTGATTTGAAAGCGACTAAAGAGGATTTTATGAAAGGGATTCAGGACATGAATATCGTAGATTTCATAAAATTAATGCCAGAATATAGAGAAGCAAAGAAAAATACAAAAGGATTTGATTTTGTTGCTCCAATCATAATTTTAGAAGGAATGAAATTCATGGAAAATGTTTTGCTTAAGAAACTTTAGTAAAATAACTAATTTATGAGTACAGATGTATTTTTACTAATAGGTCGTAAAAAACTTAAACTACTTTATTGTCAAAATAAAATAGATATAAGAGAATATGAGCATGAGAATGATGCTCATATTCCTTTTTATTTTTATTCTAACAATAGTGGTGATATCCTATTGGGCCAAAGTGCAAAAACTAAATATGAAAATAAAGATAAAAATGCACATTATGATTACTTCAAATTAATAAAAAATGTAACTCAAAAATTTAATTTCATTGGGGGAGAACAAAAAATTGATAAGATAATTGTAAGAGCCGCTGAATATCTTATTAATGGTTTTTTAAAAAATGCATTATTTAGTGAAAAAGTAGTGTACGATTTAAAAGATAAGCTAAATATTAGCTTAATTTTCTATAATGATGTAAGTGAAAATGAAATAACATTTGTAAACAGTATTTTTAAAAATGAAGGATATACCAAGATTAAATCCTTCTATTACAATTATTTATTGTTAAATTTTCTAGATCAAAATAGAAAAATAGGAAGTTTCAATGGGTATATAATTTCAGATTCAATAGAAAATAATTTACATATCAATTATTTTGATAACCTAAGTAGAAAACAATATAAGACAAATGCTATAGGCAAAGATCTAGCAATAGATCCAAGAATAAAACTCCTTGGCGCAAGTATTATTAATATTGCAATTGAAAAAACAGGATCATTAGTAAACCCTAAAGATGAAATAAACAAACATGATGCAGTTTTTAAAAAAGCATTTAGTCTTTATAATACAAAAGCAGAGTTTAATATTCAAATTACTCTAAGTGATGGTGCATCTTCGAGAGTTAAAATTAAAAAAAGTAGGATTGAGAATAAGCTTATATATGCTAATGAGTTTACTAAAGATTTTAATTTTTTAGATCATTTTTATGAGAAAACTGGAGTACAACAAAGTGAAATGATCTTTATACTTCACAAGAATATTCATTCAGAGAGTTTTTCAGATAAAATTAAATCAACTTACACAAACGTTTATCATTCAACAGAGTTATCATCAGAAATTTTTCAAATATTCTATAAGAACGAACAATGTGTAAACAATGGGAATTTAACATTAAGCAAACCAAAAAAGGCTGAAGCAACAGTCCAAAAAAATGAAATTAAAAAAGAGAATAAAACAGTAGCAAAAATTGTTAAAACAAAACCTGTTGGCACACCTGTAACAAAAGCCGTAAAAAAACCTTTACCACCACCACCACCACCACCAAAGCCTTTGGGTAGAGTGAAAACCATTACAAAACAGGCAATCAGAAAAACACCACCACCACCACCACCAATAAAACCTTTAGGTAGAGTAAAACCCATTACAAAACAGGCAATAAAACCACCACCGCCACCACCAAAAGCGCCGCCTAGTATAAAATCTATGAGTAAAAAAAAGCCGGTGAAAAATAATGTTGTTAAATTACCACCGCCCCTACCAAAAGGTGGAGTTAATTCAAAACCTAAAGGTCCCCCACCTCTGCCAAAAAAATAAAGGAACATATTTGAAGTATTATCAAATATCAATTACTTATGTAAAATAATATATGTATCAAATATGTACTTATTTATTTATAAAATATTTGTATTTTTAAGGGTTGGCTAAGCCACAATATAAAGAAGAAGAATTAAAACATAAACAATGAGTATAAATTTAACAAAAAGTAGTAGCATAAGTTTAGAGAAAATAGCTCCTTCATTACAAAATATTCATGTTGGACTTGGTTGGGATGCAGAAGACTCTGCTGGAAATGAAATAGATTGTGATGTATCTCTTTTCATGATTGATGAAAATAATAAAATACCACAAGATGGCTTTTTTGTATTTTATAATAATTTAAAGAGTGCTGATGGATCTGTGGTGCATCAAGGTGATAATAGAACAGGTGAAGGTGATGGAGATGATGAAGAGATACATGTAGATCTTTCATTAGTCCATCCAGATATTGTTCAGATGATGTTTATTGTTACTATCCATGACGCAGACACAAATAATCAAAACTTTGGTATGGTTGAAAATGCTTTTATTAGGATTTTAAACAAAGAAAACAATGAAGAACTTTGTAGATATAATTTGAGTAACGAATTCAATGATGTAGACTCAGTTCAAATTGCAAGGCTTTACAAATACGATAATCAATGGCATTTTGAAGCCCTGGCAGATGGATATTCTGGAGGCCTTGGTGCCTTATTAGGGATTTATAACTAAAACAAATATTACTAATTTAATTTTTATATTATGAGTGGATTTAATTTATCAAAAGGTAGTTCTTTTAATTTATCAAAAGAATCACCAAGTTTAAAAGTAGCTGGAGTTGGTTTAGGATGGAAAACTGAGGCAGACCTTGATGTATCTGCATTTTGCGTTGGAGAAGATGGGCATATTCCAGAAATGGCTGATTTTGTTTTTTATGGATCTGATAGTATGACGGTACTAGATGGAGAAGAAGGCCCAAGACCTTATTCAAGTGATACTGCTGTTTACGGAGCAATAGATGCACCAGAGGGAGATGAAGAAGACGAAGGGGATGATGAGGATATGTGGATCTATTTTGATCGTATAGCTGATAATATAAAAGAAATTATTGTTGTTGTTACAATTCATTTAGAAAAAGATGAAGAGAAAATTGACTTCAGCAGTGTTTCTGGTTGTTACTGCAGAATATGGGATCAAGAATCCGATGAGGAGTTATGTAGGTTTACATTGAGTGATGATTTTGGCACTGCAGATTCTGTAGAAATAGGAAAGTTCACAAGAGAAGGTAGTGGTTGGAGTTTTACTGCTCTTGGTCAAGGTCGTCAAGGAGGGATTTCTGGTTTTATTAAAAAATATGCTTATAAATTTTAAATATGAGCGATAAAAAGAAAGGAAAGAATGCCAAGGGTAAAAAAGACTCTGGATTCTCAATAGAAAAGAAAGAGTCTGGATTCTCAACTGAAAAGAAAGAGTCTGGATTCTCAACAGAAAAGAAAGGCTCTGGATTCTCAACTGAAAAGAAAGACTCTGGATTCTCAACTGAAAAGAAAGAGTCTGGATTCTCAACAGAAAAGAAAGGCTCTGGATTCTCAACTGAAAAGAAAGACTCTGGATTCTCAATAGAAAAGAAAGACTCTGGATTCTCAACAGAAAAGAAAGGCTCTGGTTTCTCAACTGAGAAACAAGGCAGCTTAAATATATCTAAAGGAGATGAATCGTCTTCATCAGATACTAAAGGTTCCCAAGACTTATCTAATAACGAAGATTCTTCTTCCCAGTCCAAGCAGAAAAAGAAAGCTAAAGCTGATGACACAACTTTAAAAAGCAAAGCTGCAAAAGATAAAGCAAAAGCTATAACAGCTACTCCAACTAAAAAAGAGGATGCTTCTTCACAACCTAATACAAATAAAGCTGGTGATAAAGATTCGAATTCAGGTGGTGGTAAAAAATCTGGAAAAGGTAAATACCTTATTGCTGCGATTTTAATTCTTCTACTGTGTTGGTATTTTATTCCAAGTGACGAGATTAATACAGATTCTGGTCTTGCCTCAGAAGAAGTTGTTTCACAAGATGATGAAAATACATATGCAGATGCAGATGGAGATGGAATCTCTAATATTGATGAAGTAGCCATTGGAACTGACCCTAATAACCCAGACTCTGATGGTGATGGTCAAAACGATGGAAGCGAACAAAACTCAGGTTCTGATCCAAGTAATGGTGATTCTACATACGCTGATGCTGACGCAGACGGTATGAGTGATAGTTATGAAACAGCCAATGGCTTTGACCCTAATGACTCTAGCGATGCAACTACAGACTCTGATGGAGACGGAATAACCAACGCTAATGAAGTTGCTATGGGTACAAACCCAAAAAGCGCAGACTCTAATGGTGATGGCCAAAACGATGGAAGTGAACAAAACTCTGGTTCTGATACAAGTAATGATACATCTACATATGCTGATGCAGATAAAATATCTGACACCGATAAAGTAGCTGTGAGTTCTGATTCAGATAATACAGCCTCAGAAAATGCCATAGATACAAATTCTGGAGCAAATGGAACTTCCCAAGTGGACACAAAAAACGATGGAAATACATCCAAGGATGGTATTATTGGTTCATTAACTTTTAGTTCAGGTGAGACGATATATAACTTTGCAACTAATAACTTTAAAATTGAAGATAGCGACTCTACTCTAAATAAGTTATATAATGAGTTGTCTAATTCTTCAATTAAATTGAGAATTATTGGTTACACTGATAGTACGGGTGATGTTGATTTTAATGAAAATTTATCAACAATGAGAGCAAAATCTGTTTACGATTTTTTAATTAGAAAAGGATACTCTTCAAGTCTTCTATCTTATGAAGGAATGGGTGAAAGTAAACCAATTGGTGATAATAAAACCAATAAAGGGAGACTACAAAACAGAAGAGTTGAACTAATAATTGAAAAATAATGGGACTTATAATACCAATTTTAATAATAGTTTTTTGTTGTATAGTTATCTGGAAAGCTAGTGATGGATTTGAAACATCTTCTGAATATCTAGGTAGAAATATGTCTGAAGGAGTTAGAGGTGCCACAATTAATGCCATTGCAAGCTCAATGCCTGAATTATTCACCACTATTTTCTTTTTATGGTTTTTAAAAGATACTGATGGTTTCTCTGGAGGAATAGGAACAACAGCTGGAAGCGCAATCTTTAATGGAATGATTATTCCAGCTGTTGTAATTTTTGCTGTACTTTCTTCAAATGCTTCAACAAAAATTGAAGTCTCAAAAAAAGTCATTCTAAGAGATGGTTTGTCGTTGATAATTGCTGAAGCAATTTTAATTCTATTAATTAGTGGAAACACACTTGTGTGGTGGCATGGTTTAGTGCTCATGTTAACTTATGGTGCTTACATCACATACATGCTTAGCTCGATGAAAAAAGTTGATAATGACGATGACGATGATGATGACGATGATGATGACGATGAAATTGAGAGTGTTGGTTTCTTTAAAGGATTATTTACGCTAAACTTGGAAGGTCTTGTAATTGGTAATAAAGAAATTAACACCAGAAACTCTTGGCAACTATTAATTTTGTCAATGTTAATTATAGGTTCTGCCTGTTTATTACTTGTGGTAGCTTGTGAATTTATTGGCTCAGATACATATACTTTTTTAGGACATGAATTTAATGGCCTCAATATTCCAATCATGTTTGTGGCCGTAATATTAGCCTCTGCAGCAACTAGTGTTCCTGATACTATAATATCTGTTAGAGACGCTAAAAATGGCAACTACAACGATGCTGTAGCAAATGCACTGGGAAGTAACATCTTTGATATTTGTTTTGCCTTAGGTTTCCCTCTCTTTATGTACTGCATAATTTACGGACCTATTAACATGGATCCAACAGTTGTTGAATTTAGTAGTGAGCTAAGAATATTATTATTGGTATTTACTATACTGGCTTTCTTTGTTTATTATATTGGAAAATATATGGGCAAAATAAAAGCTTTTATACTATTGTCAATGTATATCTTATTTACAGCATATATATGTGGAAGGTCACTTGATGCATCTTGGGCACAAGAAATATCGGATGTATTAAGAAATATCGCTAATCTTATTGCTTAGCTAAACCTTATCTATTAATAAAAAAAGGCAGGTACAAAACCTGCCTTTTTTTATTTTATGTAATTGCTTGAATTAATCTGGTTTATTCGACTTATTAGTCTATTCACTGAAACAATTTTATTACTATAATCGCTTGTTAATCTATTATATTGAGCAACTAATTCGTTAAATTGTGCTACCTCATCAGTATTTGTATTATCTAATGAATTACGTTTTGTGTTAATTTCATTTTCCAAAGCATTAGTTGTGGATTCTATATCAGATAATTCAAAATTAAGATTAGTAATTTTTTCATAAATAATCCTTCCTTCTACAGTAGTGTTAAAATATCCTTTTCCGTATTTTTCCTTTATTAAAGAGTAGAAGTCTTTTAAATCATCATATCCAGAAATAGCATGAGAAGAATTTGCGATGTCTACTTCTATAATCTTAGGTTCTTCATTTCTAATATCTACATTATCGGCAAATTTTTCAGGAATATTTCCAATAGGGTTATTACCTGTAGCTTCAATGAAAATATATCCATCTTTATATGCGTCTGTATTTTCATCAACCTTTAAGCCCACAGCCATGTGTTGTCCTTCTTCATATATAAACAGACAAGTTTGGTATCCAGCATGGCTTAATAATTTTGCTAATAAAATAGACTTATCATCGCAATCACCTGTTTTATTATAGAGTGTCTCCACAGTAAACTTTGCTTCTTTTGCATTAGCATCATAAGGAATCGATTGAACGAAAGCTACAAGAAGTTGAGCTAGGTCGTAATCTTTTCTTCCATCACTTTGAGAAATTGCGTCTATAATAGTATTTAATACATCTTCATCATAGGAGTCATAAACAAATGTATCATACTGGTCCTGTCTCATACCCATCCCTGTATCATATTGATTATTTTTTGGGTTTTGTTTTACATCTTCAAAAAGACTTTTTTCAATATCAAAAGTTAAATTATAAGTAGATTTAAATAAAGTGAAATTAAAGGTTAACTCTTTGCCAAAGCCTTGATTTTGATCAATGTCAAAATATTCTTCCTCAATAGGTAAATTAGGAACAAAAAAGTCTTCTACTCTAGAGGTGGAGCAAGAAATCAAGATAATTGACAAAAAAAGATAAATTATTGGTTTGAGTGACATAATTGGTTTTTTTTATTAATTTAGGTAAAAAATTACAACATGGGTTTAAACATAGCAGCATTAATCTTTTTATTACTTGGTATTTTTCTTTTTTTTAAGGGAGTATTTTCAACACAAAAGAAAGATAAGCGATATAAAAAGGGTGTTAAACACAAAACAAATATAAAGTTTATTGTATTAATAATAAGTGGAGTAATATGTTTGTATATCTCTTACAAAATATTTGATGTAATATGAAAACATATAAATTCATTTTGTTATTAATACTATTGGTTTCTTGTAAAAATCCTAAAGATCAATTTTTAGATGATTTTGGTTTATTCATAAATGACACTGAAGCTAACTATGATCAATACACAGATACTGAATTCAAGATTATAGAAATAAATTTCATTGAATTCAAGGAGCAAGAGACAGAACTAAAAGATTATTTTTCTGAATCTGAAAAAAAAAGAATAAAAGAATATCACAATAGGTTTAGAAAAGCAAAAATAAAAAGAGATCCTCTTAATAATCTATTAGAAATATTTAATTAGGTTTGAATAAAGTATTTATTTCTTCAAAAACACAAAAGAAAATTATAAAGTGAGTTTTAATAGACTATATAACGATATACACAACGGTCTAAAAAGAAATATATATTCTAGAAAAAACAAACTAAATGTTACTATTAGTAGATTTTCAGAATTATCAAATATATACTTTAAAGATTTATCCAGAAATGAAGATTTTGTTTTTAAAGTGAGAGAAAATAACAAAACTGAATTAATCTCAATTCTTAGGGGGTATTATACCCTTTGGCTTACTATAGATTTTAACACCATCAAAATTCACAAAAAATTCCCAGAAACTTTCATACTACTTCAAGAAGTTAATAAAACAAACCATAAGCATGTTCCAAAAATATTTAAAAAGAACACAAAAATGTATCTAGCTAATAATAATTATAGCATTTGTAATTACTTAAAAGGTATACCGCTGTGGGATAAAATGCAAAACAATATACCAAGTCAAACTACAACCATAAGTTGTCAAATAAATTACCCATTCTTGAAACCATTATTTTCAAAACAAGAAAGATAGTTAATTAATAATAGTTGTTATTTTAAACTAATAGCATCGTAAATATAGTTAGTGTATTTATTAGTTTTTAATTTTAAAATTAAGACATAAAACCAATGAAAAAATATTATTATTCTTCAAACGGTATTGACAAAAATGGACCTGTCACTTTAGAAGAATTAAAACAAATAAAAATAGACCCAAAAACTATGGTATGGTTTGAAGGTCTAGATAATTGGGTTAATGCTGAGGAAATAAATGAACTTAACTCACTTTTCACAAGTCCAAAAATTAATCTAGATAAGAAAAAATTAAATAAAAAAGATAGTACTTCAACGTTTGCTAATTCAAAAAAAAAGAAAAGAAAATGGGTTTTACCAATTGTTATTTTAAGCTTAATAATATTTTCTGTAATAGTACGTTCCGGTTTGAAATCAAACAATTCTGTGGTACAAGAAATATCGGTAGAGAAAATTGAAAATGAATTAGAAAATAAATACATTGAACCAAATAAGATAGCGGATCGTGAAAATTCTTATGAAGAAGAGCAAATAAGGGGACTGCTTTTGGCAGAAGACGACCGCAATTTTAGCCAAGTAATAAAGTATTATGATTTAAAAAATTTAAAAAGATATTGGAATTATAATAAACCTACGTATGACCAACTGAAATCACAATATGAAAAAAGTTGGAATTACACAGATAATTCTTCTAATACAATAAAATCAATAATAAAAATTAAAGAAAAAACTTATGATGTAAATCTTGATTTTAGCTATTTTCATAAAAAAGACAATATTTATAAAGTAGCAAATAGTGATGTTAGGTTTGTATTTAATGATAATGCTAAAATTATTGAAGTTTATGGTGTCTCTGAGCAAAATGTTGAAAAAAAACAAGATGTAATAGTTGCGGATAAAGCCTATTTCTATTTAACTCCTGATCTTTCTAGCATCAAAAAAACTTATCTAATCAAAGGTGATAAATTTACGTACACCAATTCTGATAATGAATTCGTAAATGCAACCTTCACAAATTCAGAAGGAGAAACAACAAATGGATGGATTTTGGAATCTACATTCTTAGTTATGGAATCACAAAGTGTAATTAATTTAAATGAAAAGGAAAATAACGAAGTAATTAGAGAACTTGGGGCATCTTCTTTTAGAATAAAAATAAACAGCAACGTTAAAAATTTAAATATTCGCAACAATCCTGTTGATGGTGATATTATAGCAAAAATATCAGGAGGAGAAATCTACACAGTAATAAAGGTATTTGAAGCAAGTAAACCCATTTATCTGTTAAAGAACCAAATGTCTTTTAAAGATATTGAAACAGGGGAGGATATCGAGAAACCAAATGATTACAAACTATCAAATTTAAGATTGATTGGAGACGACCTATTTTATGCAGAGGTTTTTAATAGCGACAATACATTTAATAAAATCCATATTAATAAAAATAATTTTAAAATTGAATATAATAACTGGTTCTATTTAAAAGAAATTAAGGGCTGGATGTATTCAAAATTTGGTGAAAAGATAGTTTTTAGAAAAGATCCTGTTAATAATAAAGACATTGATGATCAAACTAAAACAGAAAAAAACACTGTTCTTGAAAATGAAGACAAAGCAAAAGACAGAGAAAATAAAATGTCTGATTTTAATAAAAGAAAAGAAAAACGAAAAGTGATTTTTAGTTTAGAGCGTTGGTATTCGTCAGAAAGAAATTCAAAGGGAGTTTTTTTAAAGCAATTGAAGAGCAGTAAAAAACAAATAATAAAATCTTACAACATTAAATTAAAAGAAATTGTTATCTATCGAATGCCAGGAAACTATAATAGGGAAGAATCTTTCACAGCTTATATTTTTAGTAATATAACAGATTTGAAAATTTTTAAAGAAATGATCTCTATTAACGAAAATGTAGAATTATACTATGAAAATTTAGAAAAACACACATTGTATTATATTAATTAAGTATTAATATGTTTTAAATTTATTGAATACAATATTTAAAGTATTTTGATGGAGATATAACAACCTACCAAATAACAGCTCCAATCCAAGGAGGAAATAGTGGAGGCCCATTATTTGACAACAAAGGAAATTTTATTGGCATTACTCCTCTAAACTTAGAGCAGATGTTGCTGATAGTGTAGGTAATACTATTAAATCAAGCTATATAATGAATTTGATTGATGTATTACCCAAAAGCATAGATCTTCCCTCAAACACAAAGCTACAAACACGACCACTTACAGAACAGATTAAAGAAATATCTAAATATGTTGTGCTGGTAAAAGTTAAATAGAAGCCAAATCTTCTTCTTTTAGTTCAGTTATTTTGCGGCACCTGAATGCCTAAAATAATAAACCGTTTAGTATTTCATTGATGAAGCTTAATAGTCTCTTAAAACGTCCCAAATTGTCTTGACTTAATTCTTTAGGCCTACAAAATTATCCTTGAAGATAGTTTCTTGTTATAACATCCAAATCTTCCACAAAATAGTGTGACTTCACTCCCCTATTCTCCAAAATTATTCTTGGAAATAACTTATTATTCTTGAAGATAATTTCTTGTTAAACATCCAAATCTTCCATAAAAAAGTGTGATTTGGCTTTTCTAATTGCATTTTGAATAAAATTAATTTATTTCGAATTTTATATATAATATTTACTAATTAGAGCCATGCATTATAATCACTTGATTCCATTCCCGGTTTTAACTTATTTTCCCTCGCAAACTCGACATCCTCTTTCATTTGTTTTTTGAATTCGTCAAATTCAATAGGGGATTCCAATTCCCATAATTGCGAAGCACAATACAACGAATAAACATTCTCCCATTCTATTTTATTCCATTCCGATACCTGTTTATTATGGTAAGCCCAATCATTATCATCCCATTGTGATGGGTCTGCTGATTTTTTCATGTTATTAAATTTATTTTTTTTCTTATTAATTTTTTATATTTCATTAAAAGTTTATTGTACAACGTCTGATTTTTATGAATAGGGAGAAGGTCGATGAAATTTATCTAACAACTCTAAACAAGTAAGATTTTCCATTTCAGGAGTATCTGCAAGTTGATTAAATGCTTTTTCAGATATTAATTTTAAAAACCCTTTCTTATCTGTTAATGGACTTATTTTCTTGATTTTTCTATCCTTATTTGCTATTCCCTTTGAATGAGATTTAATAATTTTTTTATTATTTATTATTTGAATAAAACATGGCTCCCAATCTATTAAAACAATCTTATCACCTTTAATCATTAAATTTCTATAGTGTATATCGCCATGAAACATATTTTTAGAGTGTATGTAATCTAGATACTTACCCAACAAATTTAGGTCTGAAATGCAGGTTGGTCTGGTAGATTTTATATACTCAAATTTTAGTGTAAGATTTTCTGAATCAATATTAAATCCAAATCCAATATCGATATACTTTTTAATTTGACTAAGTCTAAATTCAATTTTTTGAATTGAACAATCTAATGTAGTTAAAGGATAAATTTTAATAAAAATATTACCTTCTTTAAACTTTTTGATAGCGGTATTCAAATCAATATTTATAAATTAACCTACCAATAGTCTTCCTCAGCAGATTCATAATAATCTGAATTTAAAACAACTCCTTCACGATTAAGATCAACGGAAAGTGAGTAATATCCCTCATCGCCATTAACATCGACTTGTCCACATAAAAAACCAACACAACCCTCTTCTTTGGATTCAGAATTAATTAAGTCTATTTTTTCATTCAGTTCTGCAGGAAAAGAATCTTCAAAGCTTAAATTATATGTTGTAAGTTCATCATATATAGCTAAAATATTATATAAGTCTGTATAAAAATCTTCAGGAAACTGTTCTTGTCCAGTACCCCATCCAACTTCCTCATTTTCAGAGTTAAATGCAGCTAAAAATCTACAAATAGCTCTGTCATAATTTGGTTTTCCATCATCTAAAGTAGGAAAATTTGAAGTGTAAATTTCCACACCATCAGAATCAGCAATTAGATGATTATTTACTATAAATTTATCTTGAAATAATGATATTATACTTTCCCACTTATTTTCAAATTCATTATACAACTTGTCAAAGTGTTTATTAGACCCCAAGACCAATTTGTTGGAGTCATGAGAAAGAGAAATAGTTAAATTTGCCATATTATTAAATTTAAAATTAAATATAAAAAAAAAATTAGACTTTCACAATAGCTAAATCCTCCAAAAAATAGTTCGACTTTACTCCTCTCTGCTCCACTTTTGATTTTTTGAGATAATTTTCTGATTGAATAAATTCTTCAAACCTTTTAAGCGTATTAATATATGCCTATGTTTTATTTAATTGATGTTATTTAGAATTGCACTACTTTTTACAATTTACGTGAACAAAACGTTAAAAAAAGACTTTTTAAGAGGTTTTAATAGAGTAAAAAATAACGAAATTACTTCCTGTATTGGTAAATGATATTAATCGTCAAATAATCCCTCAGAAAGATATTTTAAACCACTATCACAAGCGATAGTTACTACTTTTGATTTAGGACCAAGTTCCTTTGAAATTTGGATTGCTGCAGCTACATTCATTCCACTTGATGTACCGCAAAATATACCTTCTTTTTTTGCAAGATCTTTACACATTTTGCGGGCTACAGTCTCGTCTATAGATATCACATTATCAACGAGGTTGTCATCGTAGATATTTGGAACAAAACCTAAACCAACACCTTCAACATTATGTGAGCCTTTAATTCCTTTCGATAAAATTGGTGAACTAGATGGCTCAACTGCAACAACTTTACATTTTGACTTAGCTTTTTTGAGTGCTTTAGCAATACCCATAAGAGTTCCAGCAGTTCCAACAGTGTCGCATACTGCATCAATGTTTCCATTTAGCTGATCTAAAATCTCTTCTCCTAATGGAATAAAACCCTCGATCACATCAGTGTTGTTTAGTTGATTTGTAAAAAAAGTATTTGGTTCTTTTGAAATTTGATCAGCCTTTTTAATCATTTTGGTAATCAGCTCTTTATTTATCTTTCCGTTTGAACTTTTGATAATCTCTAAATTAGCCCCCAATGATCTCATCAAATCAATTTTTTCTTTCCCAAATACATCTGCAGTAACCAGCCTAAAATTATAACCCTTAAGTGAACAAACAAATGCCAAACCTGCACCAGTGCTACCACCCGAATATTCTACTACAGTCATTCCTTTTTTTAAAACACCTCTTTTTTCAGCTCCCAAAATCATTGATAGCGCCATTCTGTCTTTTTTTGATCCAGTGGGGTTAAATGCTTCGAGTTTAACATAAATTTCTCCACATCCAAACGGGACTATATTTTTTAGCTTAACAATTGGTGTATTCCCAATGGCCTTTAATATGTCACTCATAAGTTTTTAAATATAATTTATTTCAAATATAATCAATGTAAGTTTACCCGCTTAAGAGGTTTAGAAATAGCTGTATCGAAATGTGGGGTTATTTAAACGATATTTTATTTTAATAATTCCAAATCCTCCCCAAAATAGTTTGATTTAACACCCTTATGCTCCAAGGCAATTTCAAATTTTATTTGTTTTTACAAATAAAATAAATTAATTTCGTGGAACAACTAATTTAAATTTACCAAAAATGAAAAAATTATTAAGTGTTTTTGTACTAGCCCTATGTATCTCTTGCTCACAAGGATTACCTCCTGAATTTGCTAAAAATACCGTTACTGCAAAAAAAATGTTAGAACTACAAGGTTCTGAGTCAGATTTTCAAGCTCAGCTAGACTTATTGCATGAAGATGTTAAATGGCAACCTGTATTTTTCGGATCTACTGAAATTGGAAAAGAAGAATTTGGCCAATATTTAAAAGCATGGCAAGATCAAATGGAAGATGTAGTATATACCGCTGACAACTGGTTACCAGGAGTCTTGGCTGAAACTGGCATAGCAGATGGAAGTGTAAGATCCTACGGAACTTGGTCTGGGATGCATACTGCAACTGGCAAAAAATGGGAAATGAAAGCCTACCACACCTGGGATTTTAAAGATGGACTTATTATAAGCGGAGGAGATTACTTTGATGCAAGTGGCTTGGTAAATTATCTCCAAGAGGAGGAAGAAGTGCAAGAAGAAGTTACTGAATAATTTACACCTTATTTTTACACCTTACAAGCCTTACCCTTCTGGGTAAGGCTTTTTTAGTTTTTAATAATTTTATCTCTTGAAATTACTACTCCCTTGTTTTTGATGTTGTAGTAATAAAACCCACTGGGTAGATGACTCAAATTAATTTCTAAATTACTTGAGCGTACTACAAAATCTCCTACAGATTGACCCATTGAATTATAAATTGAAAATTCTAAAGCATCTGTATTTGAAAAATCAAATTCAATAGTTATGAGGCCCTTGGTAGGATTTGGATACACTATTATTTGCCTTTGCGCTGTCGCGATATCTTCTATAGAAAGAGACTGACTGCTTGCTATCCAGTTACTAGCCAAGGAGTTGTCTGAGCTTACATCTACTAATTGTAAATACGGGCCTTCTCCATCGGCCTGTTCTGGCCAAGGATCGCTATCCATATATGTTACTTGGTCTATGGTGTTACCTAAAGCGTCAGACAGCATGATGGTGTAAGAACTGTTGCTTAAATCTCTAGTAAAGGCTCCAAAAGGGGCAAAACCATAATACGCTTCAAAAACAGAGGAATCACTACTTAAATAGATTTTTTGATTGCCAGCTACTGTAGCATTAGCAGCAAATTGATATGAGATCCCCAGTTCTCTAATGTAATAACCTGTTAAGTCTACAACTTGATTGGAGTTATTCGTTATTTCAATAAATTCTAGTTCTTTACTAGAATACCCAGCATCCTCCAAAGGGTTGTAGTGTATTTTACTAATCACTAAATCTGGGACAGAAACATCCATGCAATTACTAGAGGAACCTATATTTGTACTCATCCAATTGATTCTCTCTTGGATCCATTGTTTCATCTCGATAATATTTTCTGCTTGATCGGCAACCGTAGGCCAACCCTCCTGTGGTGGCCATCGTTGTAGCTCTCTTGCCTTAGATTCGCTTAAAAGGGCTACATACCCGTCTATTAGATTAGAAATTGTGAGATAGTTTAAGGTTTGATTTGCACCAGTTAACTCAAACCAGCGTTTTGCCAAATAACAATTAAATGTATCGTCTTGAAATAAATCTCTCCAAAATTTAGCGCCTCTATTTTCAAAATCTAATTGCCATACATCAAAAAAACTTCTATCAAATCCAAAAACAAATAAATCATTTCCGAAGGATAAGTTGTAATCCCAAATAGGCCCTGCTCTTAGTTTACCACCCCTATCCTTATGAAAATAGGTGCTAAATTGATAAGCATCTGGATTTGAGGCAATTTCTGCCATTAGGATATAATCTACAAAACTTGGAATATCAATCATAGATGGATACCCATCAATAATAGATGTATTGGCGGGGTTTGTCTGGTCTGCCAAATTATAAAATATAGTTTCTATGTAATTAGCTTGCGCAGAAGTAATATCCTCAGTTTTGGGATAATGATGTAAAAAATTAGTGTCCCAACCTCCATAATTAGGCATCGTCCAAGCTATTTCATCTCCTCCGGTGGTTTTGTCTGCCTTTATTATGTATCCTCCTGTTATATCTGGAAAATCATTATCATCATCAGCTATTTTTTTTAAATTTACTCTGTCAGAATCTCTTTTAACTTTCTCGGTTAAAAAATAGACGCCTTTGTAATCACCATTAACAATTACTTCAATATATTGTACTCTTGGGGCGTAATTACCCATGTTACTAGCCAATGTGTAAGACAAGTAATCGCGAACCATAGATGGATCATAGGCTAAAGAATTTAAAACCCAATCATTCTCTGAGGGCATACCCAACAAACTAACATTATTGTTAGAATCACCATCTTGCAAAAGAGTGGTAAAACCATATGGTTTTTTATCTAATGCCTGGGAACTACTTCCTCTTAATTCGATCCCTATCCTACCCTTATAATTTAAAAAAGATTCGTTGGTACTATCTGTTAAATAATTTCTAGAACCATCTGGTCTATAAATAAGCTGCATACTACCCAATACTTTTGGCTCATCTGGTATATCTGTGGGTGCATTGGTATCTGGGTCTATATCTGTAGAAATTACCATAATAGGTAAGTTACTATCATTTAATATTGTTTGTTGTGCAAATGAAACTTGACATAAAAACAAAAAAAAGAATAACAAAAGAAATGATTTATTTTTCATGAGATAAATTATTAAATAGAATTGTAAATACATCAAATTAGGCAGTTACTATTAAGTAGTTTTATTGGTGTACTTACAAGTAAATATAGTTAATACATCGTTAGTAGAGTTGAAATAATTCCTAATACTCTAAAAAATAGTTACAGTATAACACAAAATAAGCCCTACACTAGGGCTTATTTTTTTGGTTACAGATTTCATTAAAATATAAAATTTAGAGTTTAACGGCTTTTCACATGTCTTAAAAAAGACAGTGATAGCCTGCCCAAGAGCATATATTAAATTGTTGAAAAACAGGTCCAATGTTAAAGAAATCACAAGAGGTATATAGCACTTGCACAATCCACCCTATTTTTGTAGGTTTATACAAAAGTTAAAGCTATCAAAGAAGAAATGGATTTATTAGAACAAGCAGCTGAGTTTGAAAAAGCAAAGATGAGTCACATGTCTACCAGTGACCGTGTACACGCATCACGAGAGGCTAAAAGGCTTGTACTTGCTATTAATGAAATGTACAAGAAAACAAAAGACGAAAAATTAATGGATGCCATGAAACGCATCACCGCGAAAAAGAAAAAAATAGAAGTTCGCCTCAAAGGGAGGTCAGAAATATCTTAAACATACAAAAAACTGCGCTACTAGCGCAGTTTTTTTTACATCTATCTTTCAGAAATTAAAAAAATAACTTCTAATTTATGTATTTATAATACAAACAAAGCGTAAATCTTGTGGCTCTTATTGCTAGTCTAGTTTTAAAAAAAATACTATTATTGTCTAAACAATAAGACAGTTTTATAAGCACAGTAAAACACCTTATTGAAAAACTTAAATACCCAAGTTTAAAAACAATACAATGGATTTATTAGAACAAGCACAGGCATATGAAGATGCAAAAATGAGCCACATGTCTACCAGTGACAAAGTTGCTGCATCACGAGAGGCAAAAAGGCTAATACTAGCTATAAACGAACGCTACAAAGAGACAAAAGATGAGACGCTAATGGACCTCATGAAAAGACTTACCGTTAAAAAGAAAAAAATCGAAAAAAGATTGGGAGGCCTACCAACAGAGTTATAGTCCTAAAAAGTAAACACCATAAAAAAACCGCTTCTTTAAAGAAGCGGTTTTTTGTTTAATAGCATTTAGTGTTATAAAAAATCTACTTGACCATTTTCTATATGGTACATAGCCCCTACTACTTTTATATCACCTGCAGCTTCCATCTCTTTTAAAACAGGACTCATAGCTCTGAGGTTATCAATGGCCATATGCACATTTTTAACAGCTACCCTATTTACAAAATCAATATTGCTAGAGGTGCGCAAAGCCGCATCTGCAGGTTCTGTTACTGCAGTAACAGCTGGCGCTATTTTTTCAAGCATACCCGTGAGGTTTCCTAATTTTGCATGATCACAGGCTCCTTTTACGGCTCCACAAGCTGTATGTCCTAATACTACAACAACTTTAGTGCCTGCTAGTTTTGTTGCAAACTCCATAGACCCTAAAATATCTTCGTTCACAAAGTTTCCTGCAATACGAATACTAAATAAATCTCCAATGCCTTGGTCAAAAAGCAATTCTGCAGAAACCCTTGAGTCTATACAGTGTAACACCGTTGCAAAAGGATATTGTCCTGCGCTTGTGTCTGCAACTTGTTGCATTAAGTCTCTAGAGACTTGAGTACTTGTTACAAATCTTTTATTACCGTCTTTTAATGCTTTTAAAGCAGCATCTGGGCTCATCGCCTCTTGTGTTTGTTTTGTGTGTGCTTTCATAATTATTATTTTTTCAGTTATAAATTTACGATACTTTTTTTGGTCTTAATGTGAAAAATTCAATAAAACTTTCTGGATTTTCTACAACACCTCTTTCAGAAATTAATGTAATAAAAATGTTTCTGTTTTGAGCCTTCTCCTGAAAATCCTCAAGGATTTCGATAATATCGTTATCCAAATAACGTGTTTTGGTTACATCTAGCTCTAAACTACTATCTCTAGGTAACGCATCTAATTCTTTTAAAATAGCACCTTTATTAAAAAAGGTAACTTCTTCTGCTAATGTCATTTTTACTTTAATAACACCATTACTTTTATCTTCCATGTGTAAAAAGTGAGAGTTTTGATAACTCTTTATTAAAATAACAACAACACCAACAATTAGACCTAGTGCGATACCTACTAGTAAGTCTGTAAATACAATACCTACCACTGTTACTGTAAAAGGGGCAAATTGTTTCCAACCCAATAAATACATTTGTTTAAACAAAGATGGCTTTGCTAGCTTATATCCAACAATTAACAAAATAGAAGCCAACACAGATAAAGGTATTTTATTTAATAGTGTAGGAATTGCAACTACAGATATTAACAATAAAAAACCATGTACAATAGCGGCCATTTTGGTTTTCCCGCCAGACTGTATATTAGCAGAAGATCTTACAATAACCTGCGTTACCGGTAAACCTCCAATTAATCCAGAAACAATATTACCAGCACCTTGTGCTACTAGTTCTTTATTGGTTGGAGTAACCCTTTTTAGAGGGTCCAACTTATCGGTGGCCTCAACACATAGCAATGTTTCTAGACTCGCAACAAGAGCGATAGTAAAGGCTGTAACCCAAATAGCAGGATTTGTGATTCCAGAGAAATTTGGTGTACTAAACTGCCCTAGAAACATATCAAAGCTATCTGGAATAGGTACACTAACAAGATGCTTATTTGATATTCCAAATACTGCGCTGTCTTGGGTAAAAATGAAATATAAAATCCCAACTCCAACAGCCACAAGTGGCCCTTGTATGAGGGTGAAAATTTTTCCTTTATTGGAAAGAACAGTACTCCACAGTAGCAGAATCACTAGGGCAATAATAGCAATAATAGTAGGCCCTACGCTTATTGCATTAATAGCATGTAAAATACCAGAGAAGGTAGTATCTCCATCTACTTGAAAAAAAGCAAAATCAACCTCTTGTGAAGAATTATACCCAAAAAAATGAGGAATCTGCTTTAAGATGATGATAATACCAATTCCAGTTAGCATTCCTTTAATAACAGATGAAGGAAAATAGTACCCAATAATACCCGCTTTCAAAAAGCCAAATACCATTTGTATAACACCTCCAAGAACAACTGCTAGTAAAAAGTTCTCAAAACCACCTAAACTACTAATGGCAGTAAGTACAATAGCAGCTAATCCTGCCGCTGGGCCACTAACTCCTACTTGAGAGCCACTTAAAACTCCTACTAATATACCACCAACAATTCCTGCAATAAGACCAGAAAACAGTGGAGCTCCACTGGCCAAGGCAATACCCAAACAAAGAGGTAATGCAACAAAAAATACAACGATACTTGCAGGTATATCGTTCTTTAAATTCTTAAAAATATTTGATTT
>Ga0209223_10000333_pt1 | contig 54250 bp, 56 predicted proteins | sample COG_06_FD_184750 | JGI IMG/M metagenome (GOLD analysis project Ga0209223, IMG submission 184750) | Pelagic Microbial community sample from North Sea - COGITO 998_met_06 (SPAdes) (version 2) | ecosystem: Environmental > Aquatic > Marine > Neritic zone/Coastal water | place: Helgoland, sampling... | reverse complement strand
TCCTTGTAATTCATTTATATATCCTTTTAATACATTTTTACCAACTTTACTCATAACATTAACAGTTCTACCTGTAGCTGGGTTAAATATTCTTGAATAGGGATTTATGTACATTTATATTATATACAGATAAAATATTTTTTCTAAATTAAATAATTATTTTAAATTCGGGTCTCTTTACGCACATGCGTAATATCCATTCTTTTTAATTAAATTTCTATATATTATATATAAATAATAAAATATATTCTATATTTTATTGTTATATTTATTTCAATTCATTAGAATCTCTTATTATAAATATACAACCACCGATCAATTTAATAATCACTATCATCATCATCATATTGTTGATTATTATCATAATCATAACCTCCTTCTTGATAATCATCATAATCATAACCTCCTTGTAGGTTTTCGTCATAATCCTGATAATCATTATCATCATAACCTCCTTGTAATTCATTTACATATCCTTTTAATATACTTTGACCGATTTTACTCATAACATTAACAGTTCTACCTGTTGCTGGGTTAAATATTCTTGAATAGGGATCGCCTCCGCCTCTTTGATTGCGTCGTTGCGGTGCTGCTGCTGCTGCTGCTGTCTCTGCCTGCCGATTGGCTAACATGTGGCCCATCCTTGTCCCATCTTGTGCCAAGTCCTCAGCGGCCCTTCTGACTCGCACGCCGCTTGCAACTGTGTCTCCTACAGTTCGCATTAGCGGTTCCGGTTGGTCATAGGGTGGGTATTGGGGCCGTGTAGCAGGGCGGACAGGAGCCTGCCTCTGCGGGCTTGCTCGCTTGCGGGGGGCTGGCCTCTTTTTAGGAGAAGCCTTGGGACGAGCACTTGATTTAGGGGAGCGAGAGGTCCCTTTTAGTCCTAATTTACAATGCGCAGTGAAACCCTTGCCTGCATCTTGCCATCTGCATGGATCTGTGCATTTTTCCCAGGATCTCTTCTTACAACTACTTGCTGGAGAAGCTTTTCTACGCGGCTTTAAATAACCTAATCTTTCTAAGTTCTGGTGGTTAACTGGAGTCCAAGTTCTACTTCTTTTACAATGATCCCCAAAAAGCTTATGATTTCTAATATATCTGCAACCATGTTGACCTCCCTGATTGGGGTCCTCGCAGGCTTTTGGGGCATCACGCCATTGTGGACATGGAGAAGGAGAACGACTTTTAGAACGACTTCTACCTCGTGGACCCCGAGGTCCCTGGTGACCTTTTTTAAAACCATATGGTTGACGCTGTCTATGTGGATCTTTTTTAAATTCTGGTTTCATCTTACATCTCTGTGTCCTATCATCCACATAGCAGTACCTCGGATCGCCACCATAATCTTCTGGGCGCAAAAGGCATTTATCTACTCCATCTACGTCTGATGTGGCGTATTGACAAATTTTATCACTACTCATTATTTTTATATTATATATAAAGAAAAAAAAAATATAATATAAAGAAAATTTATAATTAAATATTTAAAATATTCCAGGAATACTTTTTATTTCATTAATGCTTTTTATTTCATTAATATAACGTTTTAATATTTGTAAACCTTTTTTTCCTGTGATGCTTACATTTCTATTGGTTAATGGATTATTAATATATAAATAATTATTTATCTTTTTATAATTTTTAGGAAAATTACTATATCCACCAGTTTGTATACGTGTATTATTAGGTATTGGTCCTAAATCAGTTTGTGGAAAACTAACAGCATTTGTTTTTCCACAACTATGATTTCCTGGTATTAATTCTTTACTTCCTAAAGCAAAATATCTATCTGAATTTTTACCAAAATATTCTAAAGGTAATATATTTCCGCCAGTTTGGACACTTGTATGATTAGGTATTGGTCCTAAATCCGTTTGTGGAAAACTAACAGCATTTGTTTTTCCACAACTATGATTTCCTGGTATTAATTCTTTACTCCCTAAAGCAAAATATCTACCTGAATTTCTACCAAAATATTCAGAAGGTAATATATTTCCGCCTATTTGTTTATACATATATATAATATATCTATATATTTTTTTTATGTATTTAAAAATTTAATCATTCAATAAACCAAGTATTATACTATTATCCAGCTACCATACTCTTTTTTATCTTCTTCTATATATTTTAAATTATCAATTTTAGATAATTCTTCATGTATAATAATAGTTAATCTTCTATTAATAAAAGAAAAATTTATTTTTTTATTTTCTTCATTTTTACATATTTTTTTCCCTCTTATATTATTCCATTCATTGTTCATTTATAAATATTTAATAAAAACTTTAAATAGTAATTGTTTTACTATACTTAAATATTTTTACTTTAAAAATACTATATATTATATTTAATGTCTTTAAATATTCTTAAGACTTTTGATACACAAAATATTGTATTTAAAAAACCAGAAAAAATATCAGATAAGATAACTATATTTAACGTAAAATATAATGAAAATGAATTTTTAATACAAACTCCTAAATTTTTTATACCAAATGTTCCTAATACTTATTATCATAATAATCGTAATTTTAGCAATTTAAAAGTAGTAGCACATAATTATAAATTTGATAATAATACTCAAAAATTTATTCAAAAGATTGAAAAAATAGATAATTTTATTAATGAACAAACCTATAAATTTTATAATAAAATAAATCAACAAAATTTTGAAAAAAAAAATATTAAATTTATAAACTCGTTTAATTTTAATAAAACACGCAGTAAAGTTAATTTTTATTTTAATTTACAAATATATCAAAATAAACCTATATTAAGTATTTATGATTGGAAAAAACAAAAAAAAGATTATAATTATATAATTCCAAATTGTTATGCATATTCATTATTATGGTTGCAAAACATATGGATAAAATCAAATAAAATTGGCATAAATTGGGTTATTATACAAATGAAAATATATTATCCTATATTAAAAATTGATGAATGTTTAATAGAAGATGAAGATAGGTTTGATATTTATAATAAAAATTTAGAACAACAAAATTCACAACAACAAAATTCACAACAACAAAATTCACAACTTAATAAAATAAAATATAAAGATCATGATATTTATTCCAAATTTTTTAAAATGAAAAAATATAAAGTTCCTATCCAAAATATTCAACAAAAACTAATTTTAGAAAATATTGATCCAGATATAATTTTACATGATGAAGACGAATATATTAATGAAATAAATAAAAAAAGTTTAATTAAATATAAAGATCATAGTATTTATGGCAAATTTTTTAAAATGAAAAAAATTCAAATTCCTATAGACTCTATACAACATAAAATGATTTCTGAAAACATTGATAGTAATATTATCTTATATGATGAAAATGATTATGTAGAAAATAATATTCTACAAAAGTCAAATATATTATGCTTATTAACAAATATAAATAATATTAAATTAAATAATGAAAGTCAAAAAAAATTTAATATAAATAATAAAATTAATTTTATTAATGATGATACACTTAAACCACCTACATTATCTGAAATATTAACAAGTAAAAAATCTTTTAAAAAATTAAATAGAAATTTATGGTAATCAAATCCAATAAATTATATTTCTTCTTTCAATATTCTTTAGATTATCAGTATTTCTATTTATAATATTTGTTGATATCATTAATGTACCCAGTGTTATCCCAGGTAATAAAATACAGATAAAACACATTTATATATATATATATATATAAATTATTTTACTGAAAAAATATATCCCCAACATATAGATTTATTATAATACCAATTTAATTTATTATTCCATAAATTTTTCTTTTTTTCGTAAATATTTTCTTTATATTTTTTAATATAAAAATTTCTATTATAATGTAGATTATTTAAATCATTTTCTAAATTTTTTACTAATATTGATATATTATCTTTTGTTTTAATATTATTAAAATTATATTTATCTAATAAACCCGCAATACTAAAAATATTATAAAATTGATATGAATTTTTATTGGCATAATTTAAAAATTCCGAACATATATCTACACTATAACCAGAACAATGTTCAATCATCATAAGACATCCATTTATTATTAATATTTGATTATATAGTTTTATTATATTTTCTATATTAATTATATTTAATAAACTATTATGAGTTACAATTAAATCATAATTCTTATATATTGATTTATGATCATTAATAAATTTATTAAAATTATTATAATATTTTATATTTGAACTTTCAAAATTCTCTTTATATTTTTCTTTTATGTCTTCTTTTATGTCTTCTTTTACTGAATAATTTATATCTATATAAGTTATATTAGCATTATTATATTTATCTACTATATATAATAGTAAATCTATGATATTATTTCCTACTAATAAAATATTATTATAATCAAATTTTAGCTGATTTGATAAATAATAACATACAAATTTTAAATCTGTATCTATATATTTATTATCAAATATATAGTCTTTTAAGTTATTTTCTATATCTTGAACTGAATCTTCATAGCTCATTTATATAAATATAAATTTAACTTTAAGTATTACGAATTTAAATAAATTATTATATTTTCAAAAGTTTTTTCATTTGAAATTATCTTTAAATCACATTCTAAATTATCTATTTCTTGTTCTGAATTATGATTTTGTCTACCTATATGATTTATATATTCATCTCCATATTTATCTTTTAATCTTAATAATTGTGTTTTATTATCTATTGTTAAACCTAAAATTATAAAATTATTTTTTTTTAAATAATATAATTCATTTTGAAATCTTAAATCATCTATAATTATATTATTTTTATTTTTTATTTTTTTCAATAAATATTTAATCCAAATATCTTTATCTATCTCTTTCATTTTATCTCCTATAATCTGTAATAACTTTCTATCTTTTTGTTCTATATTAAATAAATCAAATGCTATATCTTTAATTTTTTCTGCAAATGATACTTTTTCTAGATTATATTCTTTTGCTAATTTATCTGCTATATAAGTCTTTCCTGAACCCATTTTTCCACATATAGCTATTCTCATTTAAATTAATTTAATTAAATATTTATTCTTTATATCAAATTATTTTTATATTTATATATAGAATCTTTAATAAATAATTAAATTATATATATTATTATCAATTATAATAAAATATATTATATATATTATAATATATGGAAACGGAAACAAATGAAAACAATTTTACTAATTTAGAACTTATGCACCTTTATTTTTATGATAAATTAAAACATGAAGTTGGTATAAAAAATAAAGATGAATTAATTGATCGTTTCATAAATGTAAATGAAAATAACGAAGAAAATACTCAAATTTTTGCTGAATTGTATAATTTATGCTGTAATAAATTTAGAGATTACATGGGTAGAATAGATGGTGTAAACCCTCCAAAAAAATATGAATTTAGAAATATTCATGAATTAAAAGATGCCAGGAAAAAGGCAAAAGTAAAATTAAACGGTCTTCCTACTAAATTACAATTTGAAAATAATAAAAATGAATTAAAAGAATGGTTTATAAAAGTAGATAAAAGATTAGAAAATTTAGAAACAAAGCAACGAAAATTAGAAAAAATTAGAAACAAAGCAAACAATATTAGAAAAAATATATTAAAAAATCAAAATGGTGGATATTTAAATACAAAATGTAATGGACCTTGGTGTTCCATTCCTATTAAACCTAACGTATCTAATATGATAAATAATAATCTTAAATCTGCAAATCCTCCACAAGAAGCATTAACACAATATCCAGGAACAGATAGATTAGGTAATAATAGCATGTCAATGCCTGGAGTAAATCAATATATCGGCACTAATTTAAATAACGGACCCTTTAACATTAAATGCACTGGTCAACAAGGAGGCTATTATTCAAATATATATTGTCCTAAATCAAATAAAAATGTAAGTATTTTTAGCAAAAATGGACAATTAGCTATTAAAAATTATATTAACAAATTAAATTAAAATAAATACATATTTATATTATAACTAATATATATATATATATGTATAATATTAAAAATAAAAAAATGCGTAATAACAATGCAAAAAAAAACTATGAAAAATTACGAGGAAATCTATATTCTTATATAACATCACCTGAATCTGGTCTTTTTTATAATATAAATAGTAAAATAGGAAAAAATATTATTTATAAATATTTATTAAGATTAAAAGGAGGGGCTGGGACTGATGAAGTTTTTAATGAAGATTGTCAAAAACTGGAGGAATTAATACGTAATTTAAATACAAAATTACAAACTAATCATTATGAGTTTTTTAAAGAATTATATAATTATATAAATGTAACTGATGAATTAAATTCATTACTTCTTTCACAAGCTACAACTTTATCAGAAGATAATTGGATAAATATATTAAATAACTTTTTACTAAATGAAATGTCAAAGGTGCAGATCGAAGATAACTATGATCTATTTTGTCAAGACGAAGCTTCTTATAATTTAATAAATGAATTTATAACTAGTGTAATTATAGCTTATGAGAATAATCCGAATATTTTTAATGACTTTCAGGAACAAGATGCCAACTCTCCACTTGATCCCGAAGCTCCTCCCTCCTCCCCAATCAATGCCGAGGCTCCACTCCCTCCCGAGCCGGGTTTAGCCCAAGCTGTATTAGAAGAGGTAGACATACTATATCAACAACGATTAAAATTATTAAAAGAGTCAATAATTAAAAAAAACCTTAAACTTTGTGAATCTCGTATTCCTAGAAAAAGAATTGTATAAAAGTTAAAATTAATAAATAATATATTATAATATAATATATTATTTAAATAAGATGAAAACCTTAAGTAAAATAGTATTAAAAGGCCAAGAACATCGGGCACCAGTATTAAGACCGCACCGAAAGGAAGACAGAAAGCTCAGCACCCCCCCCTGTAGCCATCCATGGTGGATCTGTCCTTATCAGTCGATGACGGGCCTCCTGGATTTTAATTATAAAGCAGACCCAAATAGTCGATATGAGCACAATGTTTTCAAATTAGTATTTAACGATCCTGAAGGAATTGTATTTCATAATAATGAATTGAACTTTACAGATTATATGTCTAACCGCGACTATAATTACTTTTTTAGTCATTATAAAAAATTGTTGAATGATACAAATATGCAGCATAGTCTTTTTCAATTTGCCCAAGCAGATCCGGAATATGAATATCAGAAACTTTGGACAGACCGGAAAGAGTTCATTCCATACCAGTGCTCGGAATTTATCATAGAGCTTAAATATTTATTGAGCTATATACTAGAGATATTATTACAAAACTATCGTTTCCTCATGGACACTAAAGGTAAAAATCCGCCTGCCCCTGAGCAGTGGCATGATGTTTTTAATATCTTAGGCCTACAAAAATTTATTAAAAAGCATAACATTATAGAAGTTCGAGAAGAAAGGTTAGGCCATTATTTATACGTGTTAGAACAAGCTAACTTTATAAAAAATATACATAATTTTAAAACTAACAATATAGGACCTCGTTTGTGGTGGTAATACTTTAGCTGGTTTATTAAAAATTGAAAATAAGAAAATAAGAAAATAAGAATTTATTTATAGCAAGTAATTCAAATATAGAAAATAAAAAAGGAAAACAATATGTTAAAATTATATATATAAATTATAATATTAATATATGCTAGAAGATCTAAAACAAAAAATATATAATTTATATAAACCTGGTATCAAATTATCATTAAATGAATATAATAATTTAATAAAATTATGTGTAGATATAAATGAAATGGCTGCAGTAGTATTTATTTATGATAATATGATTGAAAATAAGATTAGTCCAGATAAGAATACCTATAATTTAATAAATAAATTACATAGTAAAACTATTAGAGAAAATAATGAAATTTATATTAAAAATCAAAATATCGGAAAACTTAATCCCAGAAGAAGAATACATAAAATAATTAAAGGATATAATTATTCAGATAACTATAAAAATGCTCTTATTCATTTAGATAAGGTTAAAACATATCTAAATAATAATCCTGATATAAAATCATATCATAGAATTAAACTTGCTAATACTATTTCAAAAAAATGTTCTATAACATTTGATGAGGCAAGGTATATAGTAACAAATTTAAAAAAAACCAAATTTATAAATGATAGAGAAATAGTAAAAAAAAAAATAGATGATTTTACGGAAATTAGTAAAATCCATAATAATACAACCTACTTAAGTAATAATTCTATCAAGCAAACAAGTATTACAAATTTTTTTCATATTAACAAAAATTAGTTTAATTCAAATTCAAATTCAAATACCAAAATATATAAAGTAAAATAGCTCCAAAGACAACTAGTTTTTTTTTTTCTAAATTATTTGCTTTTCTTATTGCTTCCTTATATCGAGCTTCAGATCCATGGATGTCTGGCCTAGAAAACCCGCACCACCCCTGTTTATCAGCACCTCCCGTTTTATAAGTTTGATTTTTTATAAGTATATCTAAAGCACTACTATATATATTTGGATTATCTTTTAAAAAACTTTTTAGTTTATCTGTATGTTTGTCAAATAAATGTGAAGCAAATTGATTTATATCAGGAATATTTTGAAGAATATTTTCTGATTTTAATTCTTCTAATTTTTCTAATTTTTCTCTATCAGATACCCACTTTATAATATTTTGAAACATATCAGAGTCAGAGTCAGAGTCAGACTGTTTGTTTAATGATTTCAAATATTCAGAAATTTGATTATATTTGATATAATCAAAATGTAAAACTATTTTATTAATTATAGGATTTGAATTTGTTCCTCCAGTTTTTTGACTGTTTATAAATGATAAATATTTTTTTACAATTTTTTTACCTATAGATGAATTTATTTTAACTTGTATTCCGGTATCAGGATTTAGTATTTTGTTATATAAATTTTTATAAGAATACATATATAATATAAATATATTATAATAATACTATATTTAAAATATTTTAAATATATTATTTAAAATATTTTATTTTATAACATGATATGCTTTATAATTTATTAATAGTTCTTTTATTTCAGTTGTTAATCTTTTTTCATATTGTTTATCACCTTTAGAATAAAAATCCTGAAATTTTGTAAATTTTTCAATAAGTCTATTTGTTAATTTATTAGCGTCTTTTTGCTTATCAAAATTTGCATCTAACATACCATAACCTCGATGCATTAAATCTTCGACGACTCCATTTGTTTCAGTTTTAAGCCATGCATCTTTTTCTTTGTTATAAATAAGGGCTTTAGAACTTTTATCATCTTTAATCATAACATTCCAATTTTTAGGGCAGTTAGGATTAAAAAATACTGCTTCTATAACTCTTGGTATAGATGTGAAAGGTCGATCATAACAAAATCGATAAAATTTATCAGTTAAATGAGATGGATCCTCATGACCCCAACCATTAATTTGTATATTTGTTATATTATTAGTAGTGTTGTTTTGTGTTTCAATATTAGTATTACCCATTTTATTCATAAGAAGTTCGATTTGTTTTCTCATTAAAGCAACCTCTTTTTTATATAATTTAATTTCTTCATCTTTAATATTATCTTCTTCTTTTTTTAAACTATCTTCTTCATCATTAACAATATCTTTTTTAATTTTTTCTTTACAGAATTTTTTTTCATGAAGATGTCTAGATTGTTTATGACTAAATATTTTTCCACAATATCTACATTCACATGTATTTGTATTTGTATTTGTATTTGTATTTGTATTTGTATTTGTATTTGTATTTACTTTATTGACTAAATTATTGACTTTTGTATTGACTTTTGTATTGACTTTATTGTTTTTAACTAAAAGCTCCTGTAATAAGGAGCTAGTAGGTATATCTAACAATATAGCTTTACATGGTTTCTTCCTAGTTTCTAAGTGTCTAATATAATGGGTTTTTATATTAGTAGAAAAGCCACAACGCTTACATTGATACAACATATTATATAATATTATGATTTAATTTTAAGTATTTTAAGTATTTTAAAATTGTATATATTTATATACAAAAAATATACAATTATACAATTTTAGAATTTCCGCGCGCGGAAATTCTGAAATCTAAATTTGATCTCAAAAACGAAAAAGCTGGTAAGCTTTTTGTGAATTTTGAAGTTTCCTATATCTGTGTAAAGTTTATTATTTCACATATAAATATTACATTTATAATATTAAATTATATTTTCAACATCATAACTTCATTATATATGAATAAATTAATTTAATATATAGAATTTTATAAAATATTTTTGTATAAAACAAATAAGAAAAAAATTTATAAATACTATATTAAATGGATAATATCTATAAAAATGATAATGAATTAATAAAATTAATAAATTCGGATATAAATAATAGTAATTTATATAAATTAGAAAATAAAATAATAGATTTTAAATTAAATGAAAAAGCAATGCCTATAAAAATATGTTTGCATCCTTGTAGTGGAAAAAGTTATTTTGTAAAAAAAAATGGTAATAGATATAATAATATATATTTATATGATTTTGATAATTATAATTTTAATGATATAAGAAGACAAAGAAATATATTTAATAAAATAAAAATAAATAAACATAGTTGTTTATTAGGTTGTTATGAAGATATTGATGAAAATGATAATATAATTGATATATCAGTTATAATTTTATATTCAAAATTAATAGAAAATTATAAATCAAGATTATTAACAAATTATATAGGATGGAGAAATCTTAATAAAATTTTAGAGTCAAGAAATAAATTAATTAAAAATTCAATTAAATATAATTTGCCTATATTTATTTCTATAATAGATGCACTTGATTTTATTATTAAAAATTATTGTTTAAATAAATTGACTATTAAATAAATTGAAATATTTTTTGAGAGTTCATAAATATTTTATTTAATATATTACATATATGGTAAAAAGTATACATTTTATATGTCCTGGAGGAGGTATACGAGGATGTTTTCAAGCAGGATTTTTATATGAATTATTTACTAAATATAAAAATTTTTTTGAAATTTATAGAATAGATGGAACATCTGTAGGATCTATCAATGGGTTTATAACTTTGTTAGGAGAATATGAAAAATTAAAAGAAAATTGGTTAAACATTAAAAATATAAATGATTTTTTTGGAAATTGGTCAAATACTCCTTTTATAAATAGATTATCTAATTTTTATTATGGTTTTTATAATAGTGGTTTATACGATAACAGTGTTTTAAAAAATAAAATAACAAATATAACAAAAAAAAAACTTGAAAATATTGATAAAAAAATATTAGATAAATTTTCCTGTCCAGTAGTTTGTATTAATGATTCAAAATTATATTATATTAATGGAAGTAATGTAAATATAATTAATTATATAACAGCATCTGCGTCACCGTGGTGTCTAACAAATCCCGTTGAAATTAATAATAAATTATATACGGATGGAAGTTTATTAGAAACATATCCTATAAAGCACATAAATAAAGATGCTGATATTACATTAATAGTAGGATTTGATCAAGAAATAATAAATTTTGAAGAACCTAAATGCGATAATTTAATAAATTTATTATTGACAATGATTGATATAACCCGTGTTAATTCACAAAATACTGAAAAAATTTTAGAATATATAAAAAAAGGCACATGTATACCAGTTATGAATACTATGAATTGTCTATTTACAGATTTTAATGAAGATATAATTAATATAGGTTTTAACCAAGGTAAGGAAGCCGCCGAAGTATTTTATAGAACATATCTTCAATTATTAATAAAAAATTAAAAAATTTTATTTATAAACATAGAATAGTTTTCTACAGTGCATAATTGATGAATATAAGAATTTAATTTTATATTAATAGAATTTTTATAATTTATTTTTTGAATTTTTCGTTTAGTATCATCGGCTTTTGTAATTATTATATTTGGATCAAAACATTTTCTATTATTAAATTTATTAGAATTAATAGCTGATTCTATAAATTGTTTGCTATATTCATAATGTTTGGAGTTAACATATGTAATCATATAAGGAATACTCATATATCTATAAAAATTTCCATAACCAATTAAACCTAACAAATTTTTAGATAATGTTCGAAATGTAATATTTATTCGCTGGCAACTAGATTGTTTTATAACCGGGGGAGCTCTATGACGATGATTACTAAAAAATAGTATAGAATTATGTTCTAAATAGAAGGTATCCCATTTACCATTTATATCATTGTAAATTTGAAATCTACGAAGATTATTAGGTATTTTATTGATATAAATAGTAAGACTAGCAATAATTGATGCTGATAAATTACCATTATTAATTTCATTGAAAGTTAACCATCTTTCATCATCTCTATGATCAGCAATTTGATGATTATCTTCTGTATAAAAATTACATACACAAACATTAAACATATCATTAATATTAATAGCATCATTTCCATAATTTTTTTTTATAAGTTGTCTAAGTATAGTAATTAATTTAACAAGATTGGGAGGAATTTTATTCATTTTATAATGTGCTGAGCTATTTTTAGCACATTGAAATAATGGATAACTAGTAGTATTAGAAAAATTAGATTGTTTTTTATAAAATATTTTATTACCCTTTGATGATACATTAGAACCATCTCCTAAAACACCTACATATCTTGGAGGATAATTACCAGGTATTCCTGCTGGTGGTCTAGCCCATTGTATATTTTTAATTTCTTTAATAACTTTACTAAGAAGTTCAGGAGACATAACATTGTTTATGTAATAAATTTTTGGTAAAGTCATTTATACATAAAAAACTTAAATATTTATAAATCAAATTTATATATGAATTAATCTATATAAGTTTTAAATTATTCTATGATTTTTTCTAATATTATAATAATTTAAAATATAAAACAAATACATGATCTATAACTCTAATTTGAAATTTATAATCTTCAATTTTAGATGAATTAACTTGTTTATAAGGTATTAATAACTCTTTAGTGGGTATATCTTTACATTTTTCTAAAATGGATTCTTTATCAATATTAGATTTTTGTAAGTCATATTTAAACATTATATTTTTTTCTGTTATATAAGAATTTTCTAATTTTTCTATTTGTAAAATATGAAATTTATGATAAAATAGTTTAATACCTATGCTTAAAAAATAATTAACAATTTTAGAAAATTGTTCATCTGTAATATTATTAAGATTTACTATTCCATTTTCACCAAAATGAATTTTCATTCCTTCTGTAAAAATAGTTAATAATGTTTCAAATAATTCGTTTAAATTAGTGATACCATCAAAACTTACTTTAATTGACTGTGGTTTTTGTATATCTTTAGTAAATAAATTTTTAATTAAATCATTGACATCCATATAATAAATATTTATAAGATAATTAATAATTTAACGAATTATACTTATCATTGGTTTTGTTTTCCAACTAAATTTATATCATATTCTATATTACTATTTTTAAAATAAAATCATTTTGCTCAAGATTAGATAGTCCTTTTATATATGAATATTTTACTGAATCAAATATTTCTATTGTATTATCAATTTGATCAATAAATATTTCTATTGTATTATCAATTTGATCAATAAATATTTCTATTGTATTATCAATTTGATCAATAAATATTGTTCTTCCTAATATATTTATTAGAAATTATCTATTTTTATTATTATTTAATCTAAAAAATGTAAAAACTATTGTTAATTTATTATGAAATATTATTTGTAGAAAAAAATTTTGATTTAATATTTTTTCTTAACTTTTATGATAAAAAAGCTATGGAAATTAAAAAGGTTCTTGAAAAAACAATATGTTATTGGTTTTTTGGTGAGATAAAGGAAAGAGAATTGTGGTTTCAATCAGATCCTATAAAAAAAGAGTTAATCAATAAATATATTATTGAAAATTTTAGTGAAATGCTTCAAAATTTAGAAATTATATTAGATAAAAATAATATAGAAGAAATAATAGATAAGTATAGTCTTGAACTAACAGATTTAATTGGAATTATAGTATGTTTAGACCAATTTTCTCGACATATTTATAGAAATACATTAATAAAAGATGAAAAAAAGATAAAAAGTAATACAGAATTAGCGAGTCAAATAGCAAATTATGTTATTAAATGTTTAAATGGTATAAAAATTTATGAGTTTTATATACCTTTTCTATTAATGCCCTTTAAACATCTTAATATTGTAAAGCATTTTGAAAAAATAAGATTATTTATAAGTTCTTATATTAATGTAGATGAAGGAATATCAGATAATTCTACAGAAAAACATAAAATTTTATATAAATTTTATCTTGATTCATTAACAAAATATATTATAAATAATGATAAATTAATAGATTACTCAGTAATTCAAGAAGTATATTATCTAAATCATTCAGTTAAAGAAGTTTGTGATTTCTATTCAGAAAATACTAAGACAGAAATTATGCATAAAAACAATTTAGTGAAAATTTGTAAAACATTTTTAAGTAAAATTCCTATTAATGAATCAATATTAATAAGTTTATCAGGAGGACCAGATTCTATGGTTCTAGCACATATATTAACTTTATTATGTAGAGATAATAGAAAAATAAAAGCAATTCATATTAATTATGGAAATAGAGAGGAGGCAAATACCGAGGAATTATTAATCAGTCAATTTTGTAAGAATATTGGTCTAAAACTATATGTACATAAAATTCTTTATTTTAAAAGAAAAAATATAGAAAGAGCTTTATATGAAAAAATAACTAAACAAATAAGATTTAATATATATAGATTACTTGGAGATAATGTTATATTAGGTCATATAAAAGAAGATTTAATAGAAAATATTTGGACAAATTTTACTACTGGAAGAGATTTATTTAAATTACATAAAATTGACGAATATTCAATTATTGATGATGTTTCTATCTATAGACCATTTAAATTGGTTGATAAGAAAGAAATATATCAATATTCCCATTTTAATATGATTCCTTATCTCAAAAATACAACCCCAAAATGGAGTAATAGAGGAAGAATCCGTAATGAATTTTTACCAGCAGTTCATACACAATTTGGTAAAGATTCTGATGATAAAATATTATATTTAAGTGAAAGTTTGGCTTCTTATAAAAAATTATTAGATAAAAAAATATTTGAACCTCTATTTAATAGTATAATATATCATGATTATGGTCTAAAAATAAATATCCAAGATTATTTAGAAATGGATACACATTTTTGGCAACATGTTTTAACAGAATTATTCCATAAATTAGGTATATCAATGCCTAGTATATCCTCTATTAAAAATTTTATAAATAGATTAATGGATAATAAGTTGGGCATGATAAATCTTAAAACTAATACATTTACTTACGTAGATAATAAATATAATTTAAATATTATGTTTGAAGATAAATTAATAAAAATTTTAGGAAGAAATCCTATTTCAAAAGATTGGAATGTTATAAATGAAATAATTAAATAGACAATAAAAATTAAATATTTTTATTCTAAATAGAAATAAACTTAAAAAAAACAACTGATATTCGTTTATTAGAAGAAGTACTTACTAAAGCTGGTGTTTTTCAAAAATCCTCACATTATGTTTATAGAAAATATTTAAATCCCACTGAGGTTAATGTCATTAATGAAATAGTTTATTAGAAGTCATTCTAATACAACTACATATTTAAAGCTTCACTTTCTTTTCACCTGTAGAAACCTTATTTTATATAGAAACTTAACAATTCATTTTTTTTTGATAAAATGAAACATAGTCCAATCGTTGTGTATTATTCCGTCCGCAAGACCCTGACCTACATTTAATGCTAATTGAAGTAGTTTTTTAGGAGTTGGACCTTTTATTTCTTCTTTAGGAATACGCACGGTTTGATTTAAAAAATGTTGGTCAGGTTCTCCCTTCAAGTCGCCGTCCTTATGAAAATCATCTTGTTTTTCATGTTTTATAGGTAACACTTCCTTATCATAAATTGGAAGATCCCATTCATATTCGTCTAAAGGAGATTCACCAAATTCGGTATCAATTGGTTCTTTTAATGATTTCCACCATTTTAATGGTAATTCATCACCAAATAAACGACCTTCTTTTTCTGCTACTCTACTACGATAGGCTTCATCACGAATATTATTAAATTCTAATTCTAGTTTTCTAGTTTTCTAGTTTTCTTATCATATCATCATTAGAATCTAAATCTTTTCCAGAACCATTTAAAAAATAAGTATATTTCTTAAATATACTTATTTTTACTGGTAATACGATAAAATTTATTTGTAATAGGATCTCTAATAAACTTATAATTCATTATACTATATATATATATATTTAAATTTGATTAATTAAATTTTAAATTATTAAAATAATAAATGCATATTTCACCAGACTCTTCAAAAATTATAGACTTAGAAAAATTATTAAAAGAGTTCTTTTTATATGTAAAGCCAGAATTTATTGAAGGTGATTTTGAACCGATGGAACAAAGATTTTTAGATAAAATGATTGTTGATCCTTTAAATTTGGATGAGCATAATTTTCATAAAACTGATTTATCACTTTTAGATATTGATGATGGCTACCCAAAAGCTTATAGAGATTATGATGGAAAAATAGTAGCTATTCAATTAAGAGAATGTAAATTAAATAAAATATTAATAGGATGTGGTAATAATCCTACTAGTATTTGTTATCATTGTCCCTCATGTTTTGATTATAATAAGGAATGTATTTCATTTGGTCAATTAAACGGAGGAAAATGGTGGTCTGATATTATAATAAGCCAACACGAACAAGATTTAGAAAATGATATAACTCACCGACATAGTGAATATATTACAATAGATTGTAATATAACTATGAATCCTACCATAATAAGTTTCTTTGGCTGGTATAAATTACCTATTGAATTACTGCCTGATAATAGTATTGAAGAAATTTGTTTTGAAGGAATAAGATTATGTGACACAAGATATTTTAAACATGATTATGAAAGATTAACTGGTAGACCTTTAACCTATATTAGAGACATAGCATTTGAGTAAGATTTCTGATAATATATTACATTTATGATAGATATATTATCAGAAAATTTAAAAAAGTTAATTTGGAAACATTTTTATAATTTGGTAGTGGATGAGATGAAACAAGAATATTTTAATAAAAGATGTAAGTGGGACATAGGAATTTATAAAAATTCAGGAGGGATGATATTTAGAAATTTAAAAAAATGGAGGGGTATAAATAAAAATTATTCAGGGTATCATGAAAATGTTAAATATATAAAATATTATTGGAATTATGTAGATATAAATTTTTTTTTATTAAATAAATATAATATATATGAATAATTATTTAAAAATATTTGATCCTCGAACTAGAAAAGCTGTAAATACAAGGTCTAAATTAGCTAAAACTGTTATAAAAAACTATTTAAAAATGCTATATGGAAGAGAAAGTCAGGCAAATGTATCTACTAATTTGCAAATCGTGATGAAGTAGAAAAATATTATGATTTAGTGCGTGCTGTAAGCCAATAGGAGCTTGATTTGACGGAAAAAAAAGAGATAGAGGATAATATTTTTTTTGGATTATAATATTAATTAACTTTAAGTATTATTATAATAAATTGATATATATTTATAAATAAATTATATATATTATTACTAATAATGTCTGCTGTTAACAAAATTTTAAGAGCTTACAATAATAATAAAAATTTTATTAAGAATACTTTACTTGAAAAAAATAATAGATTATCTGCTAAATATGGATGCAATATCTTTTTTAAACGAGAGGACCTTCAAGAAGTCAGGTCCTTTAAAATTAGAGGAGCTTATAATAAAATTAATTCACTAGATGAAGACCAAAAAAAAAATGGGATTACAGCAGCATCGGCTGGAAATCATGGTGCTTCTGTAGCATATTGTGCGAATAAATTAGGTATTAAAGCCGATATTTTCGTTCCTAGTAATACTCCCAACCAAAAAATAAATGCCATTAAAAAGTTTTTAGGTCAAAACTCTAAACTGCATATCGCTGGTGATAATTTCGATATTGCATTTGATTTATCTAAAAAATTTTGTGAAGAAAATAAATCAGTATTTATTCATCCTTTTGGTGATCATGATGTAATTTTAGGACAAGGAACTATTGCTCATGAAATTTATAGTGCTATCAGCCCTGATTTAATTATTAGTTGTCTTGGAGGAGGTGGATTAGTTTCAGGTATAAGTTTATATAGTAAAAATATAAATCCTAATTGTTTAATATATGGTGTCGAGCCAAAAGGCTGTGCTGCTATGTACGAAAGTTTAAAAGAAAATAAAATTGTTAAATTAGAAAAATTTGATAGTTTTGCAGATGGAGCTTCTGTCCAGGAGGTTTCAGAAGCAACTTTTAATATTTGTAAAGATAATTTAGATAAAATAATATTAGTCCCTAATGGGAAATTATGCCAAACAATGTTAGAATTATATTCAGAAGAAGGCATAGTAACAGAGCCAGCTGGTAGTCTATCTGTATCTGCTCTTGATTTTATAGATAAAGATTTAATTAAAGATAAAAACGTAGTTTGTATTATTTCAGGAGCTAACAACTGTATTTCGCGGTATGCTGAAATTCAAGAAATGGCTTTAAGGTATAAAAATTTAAAACATTATTTTATAGTTAATTTCAATCAAAAACCTGGTGAATTGAGAAAATTCGTAAATAATATATTAAACTCAAATGATGATATAACTAGATTTGAATACATAAAAAAAAATAATAGAACATATGGTCAATGCTTAATAGGAATTCAATTAGGTAAACCTGAAAATATAGAATATATTAAAAATAATCTTAATACTAATAATATAAATTATATTCACATTAATGAAAATGAACAACTAATGAATTATTTGGTATAAAGCATCTAAATACATTAATTTCTTTATATAATATTATTTTTTTGAAAAGAAAAATTTATTTAAAGTTAAATTCTCCTGATTCTTCTTCATGTCTATGTTTACATTCTAGTTCACACGGTAGATTTATTTCATTCCAAATTTTAAGTTTATCGTCCTCTTTTGAAGTATCTTCACAATGACATTGATGATTAATGTGGAAATTTAGTTCATCTTTTTTTATTTTAGGCCATATTTCAATATTATGAATGACCTCATCTGCTAAATGATTTATATCAAAAGGAATTTTTTTCAATAACTCTAAGTTAGCATTGTGGTCCGAGTTAGCACGATTTTTGTCGATACTTTCTATATAATTTTTTGTTCTTATTAAATAACCATCGGTATAATCTTTCATAAATTTTTCAACTTGCTTATCAATATTTTTACGTTCTTTAAAAACATCCACCGCATACCACTCAAGTTTAGATTTTTTTTGTTCTTTAATCGCCATTAGATAAGCTTCGCGCTGTATTTTTATTAATCCATAACAAAATTCTATCAAAATGGTTTCTCTTTCTTTTTTATCAAATGACATTTTTAATAACATTAATCTATATTTTTTTCTATTTTTTATTTTAAATTCATAGAAAAAATTACAATATTTTTATAATTTATGGTACTTAAGCTATTTTATATATTTTGATAATTATTTAAATATATATGGTAAATTAGAAATATATTAATTTATGTTACTTGCCATTATATCAGATATAAAAAAAATTTTATATGAAGCGTATAATCCAAAATTAATATGTAAAAAAATATGTAGTGTTCCTCTAATGCGTATAAAAAAATTATTGGCTGTATTTATTAATGAGAAATTTGGTTATATTTTTTTAGGATGGAATGGTATTGAAAATAAATTACTAGATAATATAGGTAAAGACACAATTATTTTATATGAAAATATATATCAATCCAAACTCAATCAAAGTTCTGTATTAAATATTTTAAAAAGAAGAGCAATCTACTGCTCATTTACCATGATTACAACAATTTTTCAAATTATACTATCATATCTTGATTTTTGGTATATTACAATTATAATATCAATATTAATGATTCCTATTACAATATTAGATAGACAATGGTGTGCTTTAGTTTCTAAAATGCCCCCTCGTTATGAAAGATCACTCATTCTTGAATTACAAATGTGGTCACAATTTCATTTAAAATCGGATGTATCTATTGATATAAAAAAAAGAAATACAATTCATAATTATGTAAAAATTGGACTCTTAAAAATACCAGATATTATTCTAGTAAGTTTTGAAATTTTAATGGGATTTATTCAATTTTGCACTGGTGCTATTATATTTGGAATGACTATTATGAATATCATAGATTTACAATGCATATTTGATATTAATTTAAAAATATGTGTATATATTGGAATAGTAGTTAGATTATTAAAAGAAATAACAAATATAGTTTCTACATTAATTGAATGGATACTGACTCCAATTAAATATAAAAATAATATAGATCTTATAATTGAATTTACTCAAACTATTCAAGAACAAAATCCAACTATTGATTTATTACAAATTATACGTGAAAAAAATTTAAATGTATGTGAATGTTTACTTACTTGTGAATGGATATATGAGATAGAAAAAGATTATAAATGTAAGCCATGTGGTTCTGATATTATAAATCAAAATAAATCATCTCTAATTAAAAGAAATGAAACGATAAAAGCACTAGCTGCTATTCATTGTGCTAATTTAAGTATATGATAATAAAAAAATTTGATTTATTAAATATTATTTTGATAAAGATAAATGTTACCTGATATATTGCCATTATCATATATAACTGAAGTCACATTTTATCATTTTAAATTTCAAATTTGCTATACAATATGTAATAATATAACAAATTTTATTTGTTATAGAATTTTAAGTAGAGCGGATGGTTTATTTGGTCATTCATTTGGATTAGACATAAACAATCCGTCTATAAATAATTACTTGCGTGAAAAATATTCCAATTTGAATCAAAACAATGATTTTATATATGATAATTATTTAAAATCTCTCATAGATAGATCTATAAATCAATATTATATTTCAACAAATTCAATAGCATATATAATAAATAATAATTCATATATATATAATTTAAACAATGTAAACAATGAGTATGAAAATATTAATAATGAAATAGTATATGCTTATAATATTTATCAAGAGATTAATATTATAAATGAGAATCAAATAGAAAATAGTTTATTTCATGAATTTCAATTAAATGCAGATAATTTCTTAGAAGAATTATCTTTATACTATTCAATACCTTTAATTTTTCAAAATCATTTAAAAGATGTAATCTATAGAACGATTTGGACTTTTTATGAAACTATAATTAATATTCCTGATAGTTATTGGAATAATAATAATATAGAAAGACTAACAGAAACAGAATTCAATATAAAAATAAAACATGAAGAGATGAGTAATAAATTATTAGAAAATTTAAATTCTATTGATAAAACTTGTTCAATTTGTTTGGATAAGATAGAGTTTAATGATAAAACTACGATACTTCAATGTAATCATATTTATCATTATAATTGTGCAAAAATATGGTTTACAAGTAAATGTTATAAATTAACTTGTCCTTATTGTAGATGTGATATTATAAAATCAAAGTAATATAAAACATTAGATGTGTATTAAATAAATTTTTTGGATAAATTTAACAGATAATACAACTTTTTTTTTTTTTTTTTTTATTAATAAAAATTTCTCTACAATCATGTCTACAAATAGGGCATAAAGGATGTATGCAATGTTTAGTTAGCCAATTATAAATACAATTCATATGAAAAAAGTGATTACAAGGTGTAGTTTTTATATTATCACCTATCTCAAAATTAAAAGTGCAAATTGAGCATTGTTTATTTGACATTTCATTAGAATAATTAACATTTTTAATCATTTTGAAAAATTCTTCTTGAGACATATTAACTTTAATAGACTCAGGTTCTGTTTGTTCTAAATAATTAACGTAAATATTATTATTTATTGAAATAGAATTTATCCAATTATTAATAAGATTAAATAAATCATCCGTAGATTCATTTCTATTTATAAAAATAGATACATCATCAATAATTGAATTATTTAAATTATCTGAAATTGTTATAGGAGAAATATTTATAGGTTCTTCAGAAGAATTAACATAAATATCATTTAAATGTGTAAAATTTATATTATTTGGTAAGATACTTAAAGGATTAATTATACTATCATAATAAACATCCAATAATTCTAAATTATTTTGATTAATAATTCTATAAGAGGAATTATTAAAAATCATAGCAAATTCTTGATCTATAGGATTCATTTAATATAAAATTATTATTATAATTATATTTCAAATTTTTTAAATAATTTATAATAAAACAATTATTTAGTGAACATTTGTATTATTTATTTGTATATTTTTAGCAAGATGATCAATCGTTAATGCAGAAGATTCTATACAACAAGATTTTGATAAAAGATTATATATATTTAAATTAAATAAATTTACATAATTACATTTATTATTAACAACATTTCCAAAAGCAACACCATTTAAAGCATTAATATTTGAAATATCTATACTATCAACTTTTACATAGTGACAACCAGAAAAAATAACTCCTATAGAAGATGAACCTATAAAATGATTATTAGTTAATAATGTAGTATCAGGTGAAGAGATTTCTTCAACTCCTTGAAATTTAATTTTTATTTCTTCAATAGTTCTGTCATTAACAATATTTCCTATATTTGATATATGTTTAATTTTACAATTAGTAATATTAACATTATTAGAACTACCTATTCTTAATCCATGTATACCTTTATTTATATGCGCCATAATATCCATACCTCGAATAAATCCACAATTATTTGTTATATTTAATCCATGATTAATAAAATCTATAGAATCTTTATTAATACTTGATTTAATAATTTTATTTAAAGCAAAATCATCTTTAACTAATTCATAAATTGTATTAATTAAATTTAATATTATTTTATTTTGTATAATATTATAAGATACTTTTAGTCCGGCACATATATGAACCACATTTCCATTAGATATACATATAATTTCTTCATCAACACATCCTTCAATATTTTCAATATGAACATTATTAATATTAATATTTTTAGAATGTCCTAATATTGATTCTTCTAATTCAGTATGAAAAGCTCCTATAGATGGATTTGGTCCTGTTATTTTTACACCATGCATATTACAAGGTGATTTACCACTTTTATTAAAAAGTATAGAATAATCAGGATTATTTTCTGAATAAGATTTTAATTCAGAAAAAATATTAGTTAAAGTAGTATTACAATATATAATTTCAAAAAAAGGTAAAAGATATTTTTCAATATCATTTTGTATGTTTAATGCCATATTTCTTTTATTCTGACTAGTATTACAGTCTTTTATAACGGAACTTAATAATTTATGACTAAATGTTAATCCGGAAAAGGTAGGAGATAAACCAAGTTTTCTTCCTTTAAAACTTCCAACAGATTTACCTATAACAGAATTTTCTAAAAATATATTTTCTCCATTGTTTATAGTTATTCCACTAACTTCAAAATCTTCACAATTTACTTTTTCTATAATTATATTTTTATTATTATTACCTAATATTGATTGATGAGCAGACAATCCTAAAACACCATTTCGAATAATACAATATTCTGCAGTATATTGTTTAGTTCTAGTTTCAGATGTTATTGGACCAACACCTATATTAAATGGTAATAAATTTAATTGTATTAATGCAAAAAAACGCTGAACACAATAATCTTGTGGAGATTGATAAATTGCAAATTCATTTAGATCAAATATTACATAATTTGAAGCAATTATAAACGCAGCAGGATGTCCAAAAGTATTAGGATTATTTTCATTTAATTGTAATGAGTCATTAATCATAGGAAAAAAATTAGTTTCTATATTTTCACCTAATATATAATATCCAGGAGAATCTATTATATAAGGGCTATGGTTAGTTATAACATAATTATCAAAATCCTTTTGAAAAATAATTTTTTTATTTAATAAACATACATTATCAAAAATTATATCTTCTATATTTTTTTTTGAAGTCATTATATTATAATAGTATATATAAAAATAATTGTTTTTTTTTCAAACTATTTTTATAAATACTTAAAATTATAATAAATTTAAAATATATGATACCAAATAATTATGTAAAAAAAACAGATTTAATAGAATATTTATTATTTAAAATAGATTATCTACAATTAACAAATGAAAAATCAATAAATGAAAAATCAACAAATGAAAAATCAACAAATGAAAAATCAACAAATGAAAAATCAATAAATGAAAAATCAACAAATGAAAAATCAACAAATGAAAATTACTATATTAACTTTTGCATATTTAATAATTTACATATTACTAAATGTAATAATTGCGATTATAAAAAATTATTTATAGAATTATTACATAAAAGTAAAACTGATTATATTATAAAATTTATGAAAAAAACTTTGATTTTTTCTGAATTAGCTACAAATGAGGAAATAAATTTCAAAATTGATGAATATAAAAACAAAAAAATTAATAAAAATAAAGAAAAAAAAGTAGACACTGTAATTATAGATAATTATATAGAAAAAAAATTTTTATGTAATACAGAAAATAATTGTATAATTTCTTAAACAATATACTATTTAATACATCCATTCTTTATATTTATTTATAAATTTAAATATAGTTGCATCAATATTAGCTGATTTTTCTTCACGACTTTCATTTACATTTCTTATATTTTTAAAAAAAATTACTTCATAAGGATTTAAATCAATACCATCATAATTATTAGGTACTTCATAACAAGATATATTATCTTTATTCCATAAACTACTTTTCCAATTTTTAGGGTCATTTAAATCTACATTTTTAAATCTAGTTAAAAATGACCTAATTTTACCATTATTTATGAGAATAGAACTTGTAATCTTTCTTTCAGTATTATGAATTATAAATAATTTATTATCTACTTCAATTTCATCAAAAATTTTCTGTAAAATCTGAAAACCAAATTTATTAAGTCCAAAAAAATAAGTATGTATAAATGGTATATTTTTATTAGAGTTAATGTTTAATACTTTAAATCCATGATTGTCATTAGGAATTTCCACTACAGGTCCTATTAAATCATAATCACAAAGTAATAAATTCATTGAATCTATCCATGATATATTACTAATGTTAGACATAAACGGCCCTATACAACTAGAATTAATAAAATAAAATCTATCAAAAAAACTTAAATAATTATTATCTAATAATTTTAATATTAATTTATATGTAAATAAATCAGTATTGTTTTCAGAACGTTTAATTATTTTTATATTAGAGTATTCTGGTATATTAACAGAACATTTTTCATTATTAATAATTATAACATATTGATATTGTAAGTTATTATAAATACCATTTTTAATAAAAAATTCTAGATTATCTTTTGATTCATTTTCTTCATAATAACAATACATAATTAATGTTTTGAAATACATACTTAAACTATAATGTTTATTAAGGATTTTTTTTTAAATTTCTAATGTATCATCAAAAGTTTTTAAATATCTAATATTTATTTCATTTATACATTTTAAACATAAATAGTAATTACATTTTCTACAATCTAACACTATATTACCTTTTGAAATATTTTTTTTACATAAATTACATTTACCCCAAGTTGATGTGACATATTTTTTTAGAGGATGTCCATTTAAACAATTTATTGTTAAATTATTAGGTTTAATATTTAAACTAATAAGTTTATTATCAATATATTCATAATCTATTTTATTATCAGTTCCAGTAAATTTATTAAAAAAATACATAAATTATTTATTTATATTAGAAATCTATAAAATTTTAAGTAAAAATATTTTAATTATTATAATTATTAAAATTATGATTAAATTATTTAATTTAATTGTAAATTTTATAATACCATTTTTATTATAAATATTAAATTCATCGGGAAGTATTGGAAAAATATTATTCATTAGTGATTTTTTAACATAATGATATCTAGTGTTATTATAAGTGCTTGTAATAATTTTATAATTCAACTTATTTTCATAATATCTGATTACACCTTCGCCCGACGTTATAAATATATTTTTATATCCTTGTTTTCTTGCTATATCTTCACATTTTTTTATAAGGGATTTTCCTAAACCGCTATGTTGAGGTTTATTGTTATCTTTTTTATTTATCTTAACAGTTGCTCCATATACATGCACTTCTCTGATTATTGCTGAATTTTTTAGTAAAGGAAGACAATCAGATTTATCATTCAATAATCGTAGTCTTGCTAAACCATAAATTCTTCCTATATTATCTTCAAAAGATATAAAATAATCATATGATTCAGCTTTAAAACGGCGATATATATCTATTTTAATATCTGTTATATCAAAAAAACCATCTTGAATTTCTCTACATCTTATACATTGACATTTCTTTAAACCTTCTTTATTAATTTTATTAATAACATGTTGTCTTAAATTAGATATCTTATTTCCACCTATAATACTTTTTTCAGGTATATCTCGTATTATTCTATTTAATCTAATATCTTTATGAACTTTTTGTTTAGCATAAATAATTGTATCTATAAGATATGAACCATTATCTATCTCGGAATAAGGTAAATATTTTTTTTTTGATAAATCTATCAATTGTTCGTCTCCATTCCATTTATTATATTTGATCTTTCTATACCAATTTTGAATTATAATAGCATTTATTTTTAATTTTAGATTATTCATAAACTCTATCATATTTAAATACCAAATTAAAATTCTAGTATGTGGTGTAGTTGCTGTAGGATATAATTTCCATTGATCTGCAACAGCAAAATTAGAATCTGAGGTAATTTTATCTATCATTATTTTATCTTCTTTTGGTGATAATCTACATAATTTGCCTGGTCCTGGAAGATCTAACATGTAGTGTGTATCTAATTTAAGACCACAATCAAGTATTCTTTTTGTTCCTTCTATTATTTCTTTAATAGAACATCTTCGATTAATTCCTTTTAAAATATTTTCATCTAATTGCTGTATTCCTACTTGTATTGTTGTAATTCCACAATTCAAAAAGTGAGCACAGTCATCTAATGTGCATCTATCTGGTCGTGTTTCTACGGTTATTCCACTTATTCTTACATCACTATCTCTATTTTCTATCATTTCATCTTCAAGTGATTTCATTTTTCTTCTTTCGTCCCAAGTATAATATGTATTACAAGCATAATATAATGTCGTTATAAACCATATTCTATATTCTTTTGGATAATAACAATATGTGCCCCCAAGTATGATAAATCTAATTTTATCTGCTTCATGTCCCATTAATTCCAATGTATGTATTCTATCATATGTTTGAATTAATGGATGAAATTTATCTTTTGCAGCTCTCATACATCCTGGTTCTGTGCTTAAATACGATCTAGGTTGAATTCTAACTTTCTTATATATAATTTTACCTGTTTTTGGATTTATAATTTCTTTTTCTTCTTTTTCATCTGGACAATAAAAACAATCTTCTGGACAATCAAATTTTGATGGACTAGTAAATACTGTAATTGGTAATTCTCCAGAACCACTACGTCCAAACTTCCTTTTCATAAAATTTTCTAATTGATTATTTTTGTTTATCAATTTAGATTTTTTCATTTTCTTATAAACTATATTTAAATCTATCTTCGAAGGAACTCGATTCAATAATCCTTTTATATTTGAAAATTCAACTCTTAATTGTTTATTATAGTGTTCTCTATCTTTAAGATTTATTTTAGATATACTTAAAATAATATTTTTTATTGCATCTAATTGATTCGCTGTATATTTATTATTTATTCTCTCCTTAAAAATATCTTCTATATCTTTTGAATTCATACTTATACGCATATCAGCAAAAATATCTTCTGAATTCATTTACTTAATTATAAAAATTGATTTTCTTAAATCAATTTTTTTTTTACTTATACATAATATTTTCTAATTTAATTATAAATGAATTATAAATTTAAAATTATAATAGTTATCTTGCTAATTTTTTTGCTTAGCATTTTTTTATATAAATCTAAAACCAAAGAATATTATGGCGCAATTGGCGACTTTACTGACAATTTAAAAAATACTATTGATGAAACCGGTAAAAATATTAGTAATTCTAAAGATAATATAGAAGAATCTATAAATATTCTTCGTGATTCTTTGTATAATGTTCGCGATTCTGTTTTAAATGTTATTAATGTATCAAAAAATAAAACAAAAAAAAATATAAATAATAGCTATAAAAGAGTTAAACGTAATTTTAAATGTAATTTTAAGTGTATTAAACAAATACCTAAAAAAATTTAAAATTTTTTTTTTATTTATACAATCTGCATTTAAATTTTTATATTGGATTTAGTTTATGTCTATAAATATTTTGAAATATAAGTTAATCTTTTATAAGCAACTTTAAAATGATTTTTATTAAAAGATCTTTTACTATTAATTATAATCTCATGTATTTTTCTTGTATTTTTAATTTTATTATTTTTTACTTTAAAATAAACGTTCATAAATAATAATAGTATTCCTCCTCCTATTGTTGATATAAAAAAACCATCTAACATTTTTATTATCGATATAATAATTTTATAAATAAAACTATTTTATATTTTTAAAAAATATAAAAAGCATTTTCTATATAAATATCTTAAACATTTATTTAATTTTTTCATAATTAATTTTTAACTTTAAACTTTTTAATTTCGATTTATATTTATTTTTTAATAGATATTTTGCTATTATTTTAGCTAATTCATCTATATTATGATTATATTTAAATAATTTATTATCAATAGAACAAGTATTTAAAATTAATCTAAGCTTATTCCAACCTTTCCTTTCACCTATATTTTTCAAAAATTTTTCTATGTCTTTTATTTTTATTATATTTTTTTTGCTGATCTTACTTGTCATTAATATTGAGTGCATGTCTTTTATAGATTTTTCTTTTAAACTATTTTCTTCATTTGAAACATAAGGACTCTCATTTCTTCCATAACTTCCTAAATTATTATCTAATCCTGTTATATTTAAATGTATAGAAGTATTACCACGAGAACATCTTGGTTTATTCCCAATATAATCCAAAAATTTTTTATAATTATTTTTACCATTATTTTCATAGTATTCTTTTATTTTATGCATATTTATATACCATAAAATATCTGATAATTGGTCTTCTTCTTTGTATGGGTCACAATTGAATATATATATTAATCTTGATTTATCTGAAAAATTTTCTTTTGTCTCTTCTGAAATGTAATTTAATAATTCTTTTAAATTTGTTAATTTACCTTCTTCATTTCCTTTTTCTTTATTCCAAGCAATTTTCTGCATTTTACTAATATATTCTCCTCCTGGAATAAATTTACTTTTTGTTAATTTTAATGGTTCTAAATTATTCTTCTCTTCTTGATATTTTTTATAGTATTTATTTTTATGTATCTCATATATATCAAAAGTTGTATCTTTTTGTGTATTAATTGCTTGATTACCTTTCATTCTTCCCCAATCCCATATTAAATATTGATTATACATATTTTCTCCAGGATAATATAAATGTATCGAGCTTTTTATACTATCTTTTAAACCATTTTTAGTTGATTTATATATCCAACTTGGAGAACTTAAATCTTTCTTTATATTATTTTCGTGTTCATTATTACTATACGCCGAAAATCCTGGTTTAAAAAAATGAATAATAAATAAATTTTCAGGTATTTCTAAAATACAATTTTCTTCTAAACTATTATCATTATCATTTTTACTCCAATTATCTCCATGTAATGATATATATATATTTGGTATTTCTGTTAAAAGTATTTTTTCCAATTTAACATGATTTTTATCACTATCAATATTCATTCTACTGAACTTTAATTTTAAAGTAAAAAATATAAATTTAATCAAATTTTATTAAATTAAATAATTATTTACCTGCAAACCTATAGAATCGTAAAATAATCTTTTTTCTAATTCTTCTAAATATGATTTAGAAGAATTAGTTATAAATGGATTTTTTTTCCATTTATATCTACAATTTGGACAAGAATTACATATAGATAGCCAATTATTTATACAAATTTTATGATATATATATGGACATTTACATGATAAACTTATAAAAATATCTTTTTTTAAAATTTTTTCATTACAAATTGTACATTTCATTTTTTTTTATAATTTATTTATCTATATATATTATATCGATAATATATAATGAAAAGATCAATCAAATAAAATAATCATTTTCTTACAAACAAAAATGTAAAATATGTATCTGCTAATGAACCAATTAATGCAAATAAAAATAGTAATTTTTCATTATTTTTTTTGTTTTTTTTTTTATAAAAATAAAATGTCAGATAATAAAAAAATGGTATTGCAAGAATATCTGCATAATTACTGATATTATTCATAATATATATTATTATATTATTATCTAATAATAATTTTTTATTATTACTCTACTTCTTAATTTTCATTCAAATTTTTTGAATACATTTATTTATTTATTTATTTAATTAATATAATTTTCATGCCCTGAAGCATGGACTACTCTAACTTTACTTCTTGATTTCCAATCAAAGCCTGTAGCTTTTTCAGACATTATATAAATATCTCCATGATTTATATTAATATCAATCGGGTCATAAGTATGTTCTGAAGAAAATGGTAATCTCCATTGAAATCTTAAAATAGCACTTTTTCCTAAAGATAGACATATTACTATCTTTCTTTCGGCATCTCCATGGAACCCAATACCTGATTTACTATGATTATAAAAATTACCTTCAGCATTTAGCTCTTCAGCTTTTTTTCCAAAAAATGATGGTAATAAATTTTTAAATTTAAATAAATAGTATAAATCATTAAAAGATTTTACACTAGGTTGTTTGTAATCTTCTGAATGTTCTATTTTTAAATTACCAAATACTATATTTTTTCTAGCTTTTTTATTTAAGATTTTTTGACGTCGACTATCAAAATATTTATCATCATAATCTATAGATAATTGTTCTTCATATAATTTGTTAGCAAAATCATTTGATATTGGAATTGTATTTTCAGAGTTATTACTATATCTTATTAGTAATACCCCTGCTTCATTACCTTTTCTAAGATTTTCTGGTAATTTATTATCTAATGATATATATTCAGCATTATCTCCAAAAAAATTTTTAAGATTTTTTAGTTCATTTACACTATATCCTTCATCTCTTCTTTTAGCACCAAGTTCAGTTCCACCTACATGAAATATTGCTACTTCTCCAAATGTTATTGCATATCTATACTGAAATAATATATTATTTATTTTTAAAAATTTATCCATTAAATTATCTTTTGTAAAATATAAAATTAAATAATAAAATCAAATTTTTAAATAATAAAATTTGATTTTATTATTTAAAAATTTTAATATATTAATATTTATGATCTTAAATATTGAAGGTTCAAACGTTAATAGAGAATTATTTGATACTGAATTTTCTAAGTGGAAAAATGAATTAAATATTCCAATAAATGAAATTGATAATAATAATATAATAATATCCAATAATGAAGGTGTTTATGTTGGTAATATCTCTTCAGATGGAAAGAGATCTGGTCTAGGTTTAACTATAAAACCTAATAATGACATTCATTTTGGATTATGGAATAACGATTTACGAGAAGGTAAAGGAATATATTATAGTAATAATGGAACAAGATTTATAGGAAATTATAAAAATAATATTATGGCAGATGGTTTAGGTGAATTATTGATAGATGATACTTGTAATTATGAGGGAGATTTTATAAATGGACAATTCAATGGTTATGGAGAAATGTATTATTTAGATTATGGTTTATATAATGGTTCTTGGAAAGATGGAGAAAAGGATAATTTAGGTATAATGTATTATAAAAATGGAGATATTTATGAAGGAACATGGTATAAAAATAAACCAAATGGCTATGGTAAAATAATCTATTGGAGTGGTGAAATATATGAAGGTCAATTCATAAACGGTGAATGTCATGGTGAAGGTGCTATTTACTATTCGAATGGTTCTATATTTAATGGATATTGGATTAATGGTATTCCTGTTAATAATAATTTTATGCCAAATTAACTATTCTAGGTCTCAATACTGTTCTTCCGGTATTAACATCTTTATTTACAGTAACACCTTTAATTACATCTTGCGCCGCGGCCAACGGGTTTTTATTATTAGCATTAAATATTTTAGTAGCTCTTATAAGGGCTTTTTCTTGATACGTATCAGGTGTAAAAAAAAATAAACTCATATTAAATGGTGCTCTAAACGATTCACTAACTGGTCCTAAACCATCTACTATATATTCTTTTCTGCGCTTAAGAGTAAAATTAGTCACTACAGTTTTTAACACTTTTTCAAAACCATCTGCTTGCGAAAAATAAAAACTGTTTGTTATTTCGGGGTCAAATTTTTGGTTTCCATGATCAGCACCTCTTGTATCAGCCGGTTTAGAGTATTCACATGTTGGATTTGAAAAAGGACTCCCTTTGAAATCTAAAGTTCGGTTTTCTTTCGGAACCTCCATCCCTTTACTTGAACTAATATATATTCTTATTCCCATAAAATATATTGGTATATTTTTTTGTAAATTAAATTTACAAAGCGCTATCATTGAAGCTAAATTATCTTTATCTGTTCCATCTTGAAAAACTGCTTTTATATTTAAGGAGTCAAATTTTTTTAGTAAATCGTTTTGAATGATCTCTTCTTTCCTTTCTTTATCTGTATTGTTTTTCATTTTCATTTTTGTTAAATTTAATATGTCTGTATTTGTTTTTTTATAATATATTGGTGTTGTTTCACATGCTAACGTAGTGAGAGCTTTTGTGAGATCTGGGTCTTTGAGATTATTTATTTTGGACTTTTTACTTTCGCATTGTATTGAATTATTTCTAACTTCTTCACTATCAGTAGCAATTGGGGATACACTATAAAATTCTGCATTACTTTCCTTTAAAAAATTTCTTAAATCTTTGAACGATTCTCCTCCACTAAATAAATTAAATGCTTCTGGAAACATCCCTTCTTTTTTATGCATACCTGTTCCATCATTATCACCAGAAACATTTCCTCGTGATACATCACCCTGTATATGTATTATTATATTTATATTTTCTTCATTACAAAATTCTTTAATATCTTTTACTAATTGTTTAGACATAGGACTTAGAATAAATATGTGGCAAGAATCTTTATCATAAATTTCATCAATTATTTTATCATTTACAGAATCATAATATCTTCTTTTAATTGTGTTTTCATCTGTTGGTGTTATCAGTGAATTAAAGATAGTGCTATCATGAGTATTTGGAGTAATTACATTATCGTTTAGTTTTTGTTGATAATATCTAATCTCATCTAGACCATATTCACTGAAGTTTTCTGGTTTTAAATGTGCTAAATGAACTACAAATGCGTCATAAAAAGGTTCATCATTTTTTACTTGATCATATTTGTAAAAATAATGATGAGGACTATCTGGTATTTTATTATCTTTGCTACTATATTGTTTACTAACTATTATTTTATTATAATTTCGCAATTCTCTTGAACCTGTTATTGTTCCATTATAGTGTAGCACTTTAATGGTATTTTTATTTTTAGATGCAGATCCTCCAATATAATTATTAAAAGTTTTTAAATAATTCTTAATAATATTTCTACCTAATCTTCCATGAACATTTACTTTTTTTCCTGTATAAGGATTTATTATTTTTGTATACATATTATTATATGTATACAAAAATAATAATTTAAAATTTATTAATTAATTGGAAATTTGTGAAAAAATTACAAACACTAAATATCTCACAAAATTCATTTACATCACCAATTTCAGAGATTTGTTTCAGTATAAATGTTGATCAGTGTAATACGTAAAATATTTTTATATTATTATCTATTATATAATTTAAGAAATAAAAAAATTTACAAAAATGAAGCCTTCGTTATCAAAAAACGATAAAAACATGTTTAATAAATATTTAGATAATTTTAGTGTATATTTTGAATATGGTTCAGGTGATAGCACCTATGATGCTTTAATAAAAGATAATATAAAAAAGGTATATTCAGTAGAAAGTGATTATGAGTGGCTAACTAAATTAAAGAATGTTATAGAAGAAAGAAAGGATATAAAAAAAAAAAACAAATTTATATCTTTTTATAATGAAATGGATACACAACCTAATACTTTAGGGTATCCAGGTAAAAATGCTACATATACACAAAAAATAAAATATAGTAATTATATTCTAGATTTAGATGAATCAGAACAAAAAAATATAGATCTAATATTAATAGATGGTCGTTTTAGAGTAGCTTGCTGTCTAAAATGTTTTGATATAATTAAAAATGATTGTATTATAGCATTTGATGATTTTTTAAATAGATCAGAATATAATATCATATTAGATTTTTTTAACATAATTGATAGCACTACTGATAAAAGAATGGTTATTTTAAAAAAAAATATAAATGTGAATGTTCCTAAACAACTAATTCAAAAATATGAATTAATTAAAATTTAAACATCACGTGTATATAGATAATGATCTATATTTAACAAACCAGCAGCAACTACATATCCGTGTCCAAAAGGATATTTAGTATCTTTAATTTTTTCTTTAAGTAGTTCCAGATTAACTTCTCTAATTTCTGGTATGTTATAATTTGAATCATCTTGTCTAGGTTTATAAGGTCCATCTTGGTCTATAACAATTATATTTAATCCTTTATTAACATTAGATTTTAAATCAATAAATTGTTTATTATCTTTAATAAGATTCCAATATTCGGGCACATATGCTAATATTCTACTTTCAATATAATCTAATCTTCTACCTCTATCTATATCATCCCATTGAGTATATAATACAGGATTTTTTTTGAAATCAGTTTTAGGGTATTTTCTTTTACCTTTTTTTTGATCTTTCCACCATTTTACTCTGCTTTCTCTTGGTATTCCTTTTAATACTTTACCAGATTGATACCAGTTTTCAAAGCAATAAAATCCATCTTTATAATTATTATTGTTTGAAATATACATAGGGCTAAATGTATCTCTATATTTTAAGGATTGAGATGTGACATTTAATAATAGAACATTTTTCTCTCCGCCTAATTGTTCAACTATTTCGCGACGATCTGGCCAGGTAACTCCTCTTTTAACAGACATTATAAAAACACGACCTTTTTTTTTTAGGACTTTTCCTTTGCACATAATAAATTTTTTAGGCATCTTTGTATCTAAATTTAATGTTTGTTATAATAAATCAATTTTTTTTTCTAAATCAAAATTTTTTTCTATATCAACAATAGGCTCCTTTATTTTTAATCTATAAATATTATCTCTAGATATCATGCTTATAAATTGTTCTTGATCTAAAATATTACTTAAACTATCATATAAATCTTTATTATGCCAATTAATTAAATTAATAGATTTAAACATTTCCTCATTAAAATGATGTAAATAAGTATTATTTGAGGTATTAAATAATATTTGGTAAGGCGTTTCTCTCATTAGACCTTCTAATGACCGAAATTCCTCCAAATCAATACCTGCAATAATTTGGTTGGAATCATTTTGAACGTAAAGCATATTCCATATACCTGTATCGCCAATACCTAATATTAATCTGAAATATAAATGTTGTAATATATTTTGTTTTAATTTTATATCTAATAAATCTTTATATTTAGAATCATTAAATATTTCGGATATTCTTATTCCTACTACAGAATCGCTTCTATCAAAATATTTAATTTCTTCACCAGACCATTTATCTATCATAGTTTGAATTATTTTATTTCTATCTGATTCATTCATTATATTATTGGATACAAATTTCGATACCAAATAATATTGATTATTCTCATCAATATAAATTTCAGACCAAGGCCACGCAGATTTAAATCCACTATATTTATCAAATTCTTGTAAAATTATATTATATTTGATAGAATATAATAATTCATTATCTTTACTATCATATGTTCCTTTAATAATAACTTTTTTATCAAAATCAATTCTATTAAATTTTTTTCTTTTACCTGTTCTCTGTTGTGTAAGTGGAAATTCATAAATATCTTTAGATTGAATTTTAAAAATTGAAATATCAATAAAAGCTAGTAATTTCTCAATAGTATTCATCATTTGTGATTTTTTTTCTAGTGGTTTCATATAAATTTTTGAAATATCTATTGGGTCAATTAAAGGAATTTCTATACCAAGCACATTATCACTTTTTAATTCGTCATATCCTTCTATTGTTAGTTTTTTAATTGTACAATCATTTAAACTTCCTATAGCATATTTAATAATATTATACAAATCTTCATAATTTTCTAAAATAAATTTTTTATTAAAATTTTTTGGGTCAATATAAAAACTATTCTTTAAATCAATATATGATTGTAAAGTTTTTTTTTTACCAGTATGAATATCTAGTATATATTCTTCAAAATATTTAGTATATAAATTTGGATCTCTATATATAATAGGATTTTCTAAATATTGAGAAATAATTAAATTATAATTAATTTGTGGAACAAATGGATTTGTGCTTATTTCAATTTCATCTCTATAAACAATTAAAGCAATCGCATGATAAAAATATAATGGTTTTTCTATATGATTCATCATATTATAAAAATTATATAGTGCATTAATAGTTTGATACAATAAATCAGATTGTTTAGATATATTTTTAATATGGGTCCATAATGATTTAAATAGTTTATTAATAGTTTTATCATCTTGTTCAGGTAATTCTTTAATAATTTTTCCTAAACATCTAAAAGTTTTATCTAAATTTTTATTATTAATTGATTGGATAAAGGTTTCAATATTATAATTGTCTGATCTACTTCTAAATTCTAAATCAGTATATTTTTTGTATATAACATTATTCATAAAATCATAATATTCTTTCATATTATTATGATAAAATTTAGGTAAAGTATATGCACTTTTAAGATAACTTAATAGTCTTGCTTTTTTAGCATTACATAATATCCATATCATATCTATTAAATATTTTTTTGATATTTCACTAGTTCTATTTTTCTGCCAATTATCATATAATTCATACATTTTAATAGGAATATCTATCCTATCATTTATGTTAACTTCTTCAGACATAATAACAATTAATCTATTAATAAAATTACTTCTTATTCCTTTAACAATTTTATGTAAATCGGTCAGATATTTATCTTGATAAGTGTTTGTTTCTTTTTTAAATAATTCAAAAACTTCTTCATTCGCTATTTCTAATTCTAAAAATGTATCAGCTTCTATAGCACATTTAATTGCTTTTTCACATTCAGATCTTCTAATATATTTTTGAACTGCACTTAACAGTTTTAAAAAATCATATCCATTTTTAGTTTTTTTTACTCTATATTCTGCTCTATATTTTCCATATGATTTTTTATTATTCATTTTAGTTTCAGTTTTTGTCACAAAAAAAATCAGTATCAGCATCAAATTTTTTCTCATCTAAATATTTAGCATTAATAGGTTAATCCATTATATTTATTTCTATAGATTTTTTAGATTTTATAGGATCATTTGGTAAATCATTTCTTAAAAAAAATTCGTCATTTTGTTCGCAATATCTATAACATATATGTTCACCAGCATTTTTAGAAGGTCTTGTTATTTTACAAACATCACCACATTTTAAATTAATATGTTTAGCCATAGGATCAGTATTCAAAATATGTGGTAATTTTTCTAATGTATCAAGTTTTAATTTTTTTTTTAATTCATTTGCTTCATACATACTTATTTTTTCATGTTTAGGAATTAATTTATGTTTAGATATATTAAAAATTAATCTATTTAAATGAAACATTTGAATATTATTTAAATCATTCTCAAGTTGTAAATGAACTTCATGTAAATTTTTTCCATAACATATTATAAAAATAATAGTATCATTTTTGTCTTTTAAATCATATTGTTTATATGTAGTAGGTATTAAAATATTATTTATCTCATTGATAGCCTGTTTTTGTTCAGTAGAATTACTAATTGATTCTGTTGAATTTTTTTTATCAATTGAAATGACAAATTTAACAATTGTTTTGGCATTTTCTATTTTTGGATCAACACCACAATATGTTGAATATATATCTAATATTCCCGTATAATTATTAAAAAATAAATTTTTTGATTCATATAATTCATTAAATTCTGAAAATGGCATAATATTTATAGACTGATTTTCACATAAGAAATGTCGATCTTCTAACATTTCAATTATAGTTTTTCTTGATAAATATAATTTTTTAGCAATTGACATTTATTATTATTATTATATTTAAATAAAATAATATTAACATAATTAATCTATTTAAACTGAACAAAGTTTTTTATATTTCAAGTAAGCAGAATGATTCATATAAATAAACTGAATTATAAATTTTATTTATTTTTAACTCAGCTATAAACACAGCTTTATCAATATTATTTATAAATTTTATTGCAAAATCATAATTTTTAAAAATTTGTATTGGACTTATTCTAAATTCTATAATATTATAAATAATATATATTGAATTAAGTATTTCTGGTTGAAAATTATTAATTTTATAATTTAAATCTTTTGATAAAAATTTACTATATTTTATTTCATTATTTTGTTCTATTTGAGAATAGTCTACCTTGTAAAAGAAATCTATTTTATTATTTTTAATTAAATAATTAGTATCAATTAAATTATCAGTTATTCCAATAATTATTTCACAATTATCTTTATTTAATATAAGTATACTATATGTGGTAAATACTTCAATATCATAATATTCTGTTTCAATTTTATTTTCATTAAAATTATCATCATCATCATTAAATAAATTTTTCCATAATATATTTCCTAAAGGATCATTTTTAATTATTTTTTCAAATGTATTTTCATTTTTTTCATTTATATAGACAACATTATTTGTGTTATTAGAGCTCATAATACTATTATAAATAAAGATATATTTAAATAATTTATTTAATTATTTTAATTGTGGTTTAACAATTTCTTCAACTAGTTTACTTCCCACTGCAACTGAAGCGTCATGTTCAGCAATATCATTGTTATATACTTTTGCTGCTTGATCAATTAAATAATTTAAACGTTTACAACCATTAATATCAAATTTATTATCTTTACTTTCAATAATTTTATATATTGCTGGAACTTTTTCCAATTGATTAGAATATTTTCTATTCATATTATTTAAATAATCTTCCTTGTTATTATACCAATCTGAATTTAAATCATTAATATCATTTTCTAACATTTTATTTAAATTTTTTAATTGAATAAAATCTTCTTTAATTAATTTTTGTAAATTAGACATTTAAATAATTATAGAATTAAAATTTCAAATTTAAACTAATTTATTATATTATATATTATGACATTTAAAAATAAATTTCCTTACTATCCTACAAATAAATCAAAAATATCATCTAAACCTCCGGATATTAAAGTTTTTAATAATATTGTTAGGACTCAAAAATATGATTTTCGTAAAATTACAGAAGGTTTATCTTCCAAATTTAGTATGAAAGGTGGAAATATTAATTTATATAACTACATTGTAAATCCTATTAACAAAAAAAAATATTTAATTAAAACTAACATGGGGAAAAAAATTTTAGATACATATTTAAATCAAATAATTAATTTATAATTTAAATATTTTTTTTTTTCTATTATTTATTTAATGAATTACAAAATATTCTCATCTTGCTTATCTATTTTACTAAGTATATTTTTTATAGCAAAAAATAGTCTAGATTTTAGCCCAATACGATTTCATTGTAATAATTATATTTTAAATTCATATTTGTATATATTTTTAGCAATTTCGATTGTATTTGCTACTATGTTTTCTATGGATAATATAAATATAGATCCTTCTGTGTTATTCAGCGGCTCGTCTAAATTTTTACTACTATTATTATCATTGGTATTATTATTTTTTGTTATAACTATTAAACCTTATCATTTTTTTACAAAACATTTATTATATATTTTATGGATTATTTTATTAAGTGTATTTATATATCCTATATTTAAATATAATAAAGATTTATTTTATTCTTCTGGTGCTACTACACTTAGCATTCTTATTTTACTATCATTTGTTGCATTTCAATATCCTGATATAATTAAAGATAGTTGGGGATTTAATTTATTTATTATTCTTATAGGTTTAATCATTCTAACTATTATTCACAAAATATTAAAAAATTATAATATAATTAAAAGTAATAAATATAATAAAATATTTTCATATGTTAGTGTTATAATATTTTCTTTTTATATGCTTTATGATACAAAAAATTTAATAAAAAATTCGAAATTATGTGGAGTTAAACTTGAACCTGACTATATAAATCAATCATTAGATATTATATTAAATTCAGTAAACATTTTTACTGGTATTACAAATTTAAAGGAATAATTTACATAAAAATTACAATGAATGTAGTATTTGTTTAGAAAATTAAAAGATTCTATAAAAATATATATATTAGAATGTTCTCATAAATATCATGAATGTTGTTTAAATATATAGTATAATCAACCAGGCACTAATTATATATGTCCTTTGTCTATGATTCCCATAGACATTATAGAAATAGTCCATTCAAATAAAATGAATAAAATCTAAGCAATTTAAATAATAGTTTTTATGACATAAATATTAATATAGAAAATTCTATACAACAAATCCGAATTTAAACTTTATGAATAAATAGTCTAAATATTTCAGCTCTATTTATAAAAAATATTGATATTTATTAAAATAATAAAATTATTATAAAAAAATTTAAAATAATTATATTTATTTTAAATTTTTATATTATAATATTATATGTTCTATAATATTATAAAAGATCCAATATTAAATAAATTTGAAAATATAAATGAAAAACGTGGAAAAAGTATTTTAAATAGATATATAAAATTTTTATATAGAGGAGGATCAGATACAAAAAGTGCTACAACCGGAAAAGCAGAAAAAGAAACAACACTAGTTACACCTGAATCAATAGATTCAAAAGAGAAGCTTCGGGTCGAGCTTAACGATCTTAAGCTGTCCGTGCTTGTTAATCGTGCGCATGACTTGAAAGTGGACGAGATACAGCTCGAGAACGCACAGGACGGACACAGAGACACAGTAAAGGATTCCATCATAGAGCTTATACTTGCTAAAACTGTGTTTTCCGATCCCTCCTCCTCCCTCCTCCTCGATCCCTTGGATCATTACAACATTTGGGTAAAAAAATTATTTTTGAGTTATTTTCCATCAATATCTGACGAAATGTCTCTTTTCCAAAAAGAAAAAAAGAATAATATTTTATGTATAAATTATATTAATTATATACAAGAGAAAAATTATGATCTATTTCAAGCTGAATTAAAATATAGATATTCAGTTGTTTATAAAAATAAATATCGTGAAGAAATAAAAAAATACAATGAATATGTAAATAAAAAAAAAGAAAAAAAAAAAGGAGGAGGAAAAAAAAAAGCAGTAGAACGGAAACCGTCGCTGACAGCCACAACAACTAAAGTTGATATAAATCCGGACATAGATGAATTAACAAAAATTCCTTATCTTATAGGTTATTCATATAATGACATCGTTGATTGTGAGATATCAGATGATTTATATAATTGTGAACAAACTATACTTAAGTCAATAAAGATAGATGATAATTTTATAAAATCAATTATGAACAATCTAGATAAATATCTAGAAAGAAATAATAATTATGAGCTTAATACAGTATTGAAAGAAAATAAGTATTTGGTTAAAATTAAAAGTAATGAATCTTTAAAAGAATATGTACGTCATTGGGATTTTTTGCCACCACTAGAGAAGAAGATTATTTATCACTTAGATAATAATATAAGTACGCTCATGAAGGACAAAGCCAAACAAAAAAAGCTACAGGAACTTATCAAAGATCGATTTTATCTAAATCCAACTTGGTGGGATGTTACTGAAATAACAGACATGTCTTACTTATTTTATAAATATGATTCACCTATAGATGCTATAGGTAATTGGAACATAATAAACGTTAAAAGTATGAAAAGTATGTTTGAAGGATGCATGGATTCGATTCATGATAAAGGTGATCCTATAAATTGGATACAAAGATGGGGAGAAAAAATAGGAGAATGTGAAAATCTTGATAGAATGTTTGCTTTTTCTTCTATTAATTACGATTCATTTAATACATGGGATGTGACCAACAAAAGTTATAATGATATGTTTTCAGGAAGTCATAAAAGTAGTATATTATTTTATTATAGTAAAATTGAAATAATTAACAAATGGATGGTCAATAATTTTATAAAAATCAATGATCAAAATAAAAAAGAAAATATAGATGAGTTTACAATAAAATATATACAGGAACAAACTAAATCTGAGGAACAAACTAAATCTGAGGAACAAACTAAATCTGAGGAACAAACTAAATCTGAGGAACAAACTAAATCTGAGGAACAAACTAAATCTGAGGAACAAACTAAATCGGAGGATGATAATATATTTCGTAATTATAAATATAATCTGATTACAAGATTGGGGACTGATAAACACCTGCCTTTCTCAATAATAAAAGAAATTAAAGATACAGATGTTACCGTATTGTGTTCGGTGCCTTGCACTTCAGAATACCAACGCAGTCGACTACCTTACAGCGAAGAACCATATTTTAAATTATTTGATGAAAATGTCTTTAAAAATATACCCAGAAACGGAATGCCTGTTACACATGCAGCTGCAGATCTAGGTCTAGGCGTAACCGAATGGGTATGGAATCAGAGGCTCAATTCTTATGAAGTGTGCAACATCCCCGTCAAGCCAGAAGAAATACCAATGTCCGACTTTTTAATTGCTTTAATGGTTCCATATATTAGGGTTAGGGATACAGATACAGAAAAAAGAATACCTATTAATATAGGTTTTAATACAGGTTTTAATACAGAATCTGATCCAATAGCAATGAATTATAAGCATGATCCTACAACTATGGCAGCTTTAACATTGGAGAGTTCTACAAGTGATTGTCATTTGAAGCAAAAAGAACAAAATAAAAAACTTACAGAACATGGCTATGTAAAAAAACTGTCGGTGGGCATTAATGAATCAGAAGGACAACAAGATCATATGAGACAAATTATTGACACAGAATATCGAAAAAAGATTGAGGAACTAGTGGCCGCTCACAAGCGTGAGAAAGAAAAGCAAGCTAAAGCAGCTAAGGATGCAGAAGCAAATAAAGAGCAGGATGTGATTAATCAAGAAAGAAAACAGGAACAAAATATAATAAATCAAAGCAAAATAGTAAGAGGTGAAGCTACAGAGCGCAAAAAAAGAGAGAATAAAAAGAAGCTGGAGGCGGAGGCGAAGAAGAAGGCAGAGGAGGCGGCACAGAAGAAGGCCGCTGAGCCGAGCCACGTCCCTTTAACAGATGCAGTTCTAGATCAAAGATGGGAAGAAATGACTCCACAGGAAAGAAAAGATTATGAATCCTCTGAGAGACAAAGACAGCAACAACTATTAACAACAAGTACTCCTGTTGCCATCCAAGGGCAAAACTGGATGAAATTTAATAATATTATGGATTTTATAACTAAATTTGAAAACAAACATACGAAAGGTATATGTAATTTTATAATTGATGGTTCAAATTTATTTTATGATGACAATAATAGTAAAGATAGAGATAACAAAATGCGTTCTTTTAATACTGCTATAACAGAAGATATAAATATACAGGAGCGCATGCGTAAGACATCAATTAAAGATATTGACTCTGTCAATATATATTGTGTTATTAAAACTCAAACATTGAAAAAGATGAAGACGGGGGGTTTAGATTGTATTTATGATTCAATAAATACAATGTTTTCTCAAGCTGCGAAGACCGAATTGTCTTTTAATTTATGGGTAATAGAAATAGATGTAGAAACGTGTTCTGATCCTCCCACCCAACCTTGTATAACTAAATCAAAAGAAATTAGTGGAGTAAAAGTGTGTTCTGCTTATACTGATAATCAAGTCCTAATTAAATTATCAGAATTAGATGGCACAGACGAAAAAGATGAGACTCATTTAGCATGTGAATACGACGATATGTTAATGGCTGGATTATCTTATCCAAAAGACGGTATAAGTATAAGTATAGGTATAATAACAGCAGATGGTAAATTAAGAAATATGGGTTTTGACAAAGAAAATAATAAGTTTTTACTAATGTGGAATGAATTTATAAAAATACAAGAATTAGAATATAAAATCCGCATATATAAGCGGACAAAGCTATCAAATAGTTATACAGATTTTAAGCTATAATATTCATATTCAACTAAAGATTTATTAAAAGAAATATTAGGATGAAATAATTTTATAGGTGTAATAAGTTTACCTCCTAAATTATTAATATCTATAATATTTTTAGTTTTTATTGGAACAATTCCCATTTTAATATCATCAGAATCGCCTTTAATGTTAATTATAGTAATATTATCATTAATTAATTTACCTAAACACGAAGGAGATAATTCTAAATTAGTGTAAGGATCTGTTGTATTTAATTTTAAAAATTTATTTACAACATATTGAAGTTGGTATATATTCCATTGGTATTCTATTAATTCATCATTATAAAAATATAAATGGTCATCGCATATTTTAGTAATTCTATTAATTGTTAAAAAATTAAATTTAGAATGAATATTTTGCGATAGATCGAAAGTAGTATTTGGTTGTTGTGGTTGTTGTGGTTGTTGTGGTTGTTGTGGTTGTTGTGGTTGTTGTGGTTGTTGTGAAAGTTTTATTAGTATTTCAAATTCATTTTTTACATAATCTGATTGGTCATATTTTGGTATAGACAAAAAAGGGTTTTCAAAGTCTTTAGTTATATTTTTTTTTAATTCGTTAATAGCGTCTAGCATTTCGTTTAATGATTTCCATTTTATAGGAGATAATATTAGAAAGGAATCATCAGGTTGATATAAGGTTTTTTTTTTATCATCCCGTATATAAGGATGGTTAGGTATATTTAATTTACTAAAACTTATATAAAAAGTAATTAAAAGAAGTAGATTAATGAATTGATCTTCTTTATTATCATAAATCTTTAAATTTTTACCATGTGTTTCATCATCAATATATTCATTTAATATAAAAATAATGTTTAATGCACGAGAAAGTATTTTACTTTCTAGTTCATTTTCCTCATCAACTAATTCTAATACCAAATTAGCAATTTGTTCTTTTTTTTTTTGATCAAGTAAATTCTTTAAGACAGTAGATTCATCAAGTATATTTTTTAATATTTGTTTCATCTTGGTCCAATCATCTTTATAATAAATTCCGTGATCATTATTCTGCATGATTGGAATAAGTGAATCAAAATGAATATTATCGAAATTAATACAAAAACACATAGTCTCATTGCATGATAAGTCATCCGGTTCTGGATAATAAACTGTCCATTTTGACAGATTATTTTCATAAACCGCAATACATATACCACAAATAATTGCAGATGCCGTTATATCGAAATCAGATGACCATCCGTCCGGGCCTACCCCTTTTCCATGATTTGCATGCTCATAACCTATTTTCATCATATTTATTTCATCTATATTAATTTTAGTAAAAGGTTCATTATTTTTAGAAACTAAATCATATACTGCATTCCGAAGTATTCCTATATCCTTAATTTGATCAATATAATTAGGAGATAGATTATTAAGATGATTAAGATTATTATAAATAGGATAATTTGGGAGTTTTTTTTGTTGATTAAGTGTTAATAGAGTTCGATATAAAGCCCAATAAAAACAATGACCATCCGCTGGATTACTAAACTTTTCCCAATATTCATCTCTATTTCCTGGATAAAATTGAATAAATTTTTCGATTGTCATGTCTCCCTGTTGTGGGGTGCGATAAATTTTTTTTTGATTGTCAAAAAATAGCTTATTTTTTTCCAACATATTTGTTAACGAACTAATACCTTCTGAATACAGTTTTTCGGCTCCTCCATAATTTAATTTTAAATAATTTAATAATATTTTTTTTCCTTTTTTAGAATTAATTTTTATAAAATTTTTAGTAAAAGGACATTTTATTTTATTATACATTTATATATATTTATAAATTTATTAATAAATAAATTTGATAATGATAAATAATTTATTTATTAATATAAATGAATCAAAGAATAGAAATAATTTTAGGATGTATGTTTTCAGGAAAATCTACTGAATTGATACGTAGATTAAGTAGATATGAAGCAGTTGGTATTTCTACATTATTAATAAATAGTTCATTTGATACAAGGACAGATGATGGTGTTAAAACACATAACAATATAATTAAAAATGCCAAAAAAACTAGAAATTTAATGAGTATAGTAAATACGGATGAATATATAACTAATAATGTAATAGGAATAGATGAAGCACAGTTTTTTCCAGATTTAAAAGAATTTGTATTATATTCTGAAAATAATAAAACGATAATAATAGCGGGTTTAGATGGAGATTCAGATAGACAACCTTTTGGTGAAATATTGGAGTGTATACCTTTTTGCGATGAAGTAGTAAAACTAACAGCCCTAGATATGGTATCAAAAGATGGAACAAAAGCCATATTTTCTAAAAGAATATCATGTAATAATGATAATAAAATATTAATAGGTGCAGATGATAAATATTTAGCAGTATCAAGATATAATTTTCTAAATTATAAATTAGATGCTAAGAATAACAAAACAAAATATTAAATAAAGTTTTAAATATATTAAGTATTAATACAACTTATATAATTATTAGAAGTCTCATCAATATAGTCAATTTCTTCTTCGGTATTTTCTCTATTTAAATATTTATTTCTGATAGGAAATCTACCATATATTTTAATTAATTTACAATTTTTTTTTTGATGAAATAATGTTCTTTTGAGAATATTTTTTTCTTCTAAATTTTTTTGATTTTGTATAAGATTTTCTAATATTTTTATTCCTAATTTTTGATCTTCAATGTTTTCACTATGTTGAAAAGGCATTAAGGCAAAAGTTTGTTCAATAGCGTTTAATTTATGAATATGTAAATCTAATCCCATTTCAGTAAATAATAATGCAGATCTATCATTTTTAAATGCTTTTTCACTATTTCGATATATATGTCTTGAGAATTGATCAAGTAAAATAATCAAAGCAAGATATGATTTATGGTTGCATAACCAATAGTGTAAATATCCAGATTGTGCATCTTTTAGTATATAATTAAAATTATTTGTAATATATCTATCATACTTATTGCTAAAAAACCATTTATTATAATCATTTTTATTTTCAAACCAAAAATTAAGAATTTTATTGACTAATATATTATTATTAGTATCAATCATAGTTATTATTAAAATATATTTTTTTTTTTTTTTTTTTTTTTTATAACTTTTATATATAAATAATATAGAGTAATACTTAAAGTATATAAAAAAAATTATAAAAAAAAAAAAAATTATAAAATATTTTAAATTAATATACTAATATGAACATTGATAAAGAATACACAGATAAATATGAAGATTATATAAATACATTTATTTTAACAGTAGGAACTAAATTTTATTCCATATTTAAAAAATTAAATTTTACTCCAAATATGCTAACAACTTTATCTCTTATTTTTGGACTGATTTCCTATAAATTCTTTTCTATAAAACAATTTATTTTATCTTCATTTTTTTATTTTTTATCTTATAGTTTTGATGTATTAGACGGTAATTATGCTAGACATACAGGGCTTACTAGTAAATTTGGAGACTATTATGATCATATAAAAGATATATTAATTGGTATATTAATATTTTTTGCATTTTGTAAATATTCTATATGGAATAAATTAAATTTTAAATTATTATTATTGATAATAATAATTACTATAGTTTTACTATTAACAATTATATCTGAATTAGGTTGTAGAGAAGTTTATTATAAAAAAAAAACACAAAAGAATGTTAGTTTTTTTTTTAAATATTCTTATTTATTCTGTCCTAAATATTTAAACAAAAATTTATATGTAAATAAATATATTGGTTCTGGAACTTTTACATTGTGGATTTGTTTTTTAATTTTTTCTAATAATTTAGATAGTTTAATGAAATAAGGGAAATATTATTATTAAAATATAAAATTATAATAGATGAGAATTTTTACTTCTAAAAAAATAGCTTCTATAATAGAAATATTTATAATTTATTTTATATTTGTGTATTTATCAATAAAAGCATATAAAAAGTATTATATAAATGAATATATAAAAAAAAATTTAAGTATAAATTATTCGAAATCATCTAATAAAGTTTCAAATGGTATTATTTATAAAAATTTAAAAAAATTATTTAATCCAATATTAAATATTTTCAATAATATATTTGAATTATTTAAGAGAACATTTTCAAATTTTCAAGAATCAATTAATAGAATAAGACATTTAACTATTCCTATAAGACTTTTTTTTAAAAAAGCAGCTGAAAATTTTTATAAAAAAATAGAATCATTTATGATTGCTATTACTTATTCAATTCATAAACTTAAAAATTCTATGAAAAGATCTCTATCGGGATTTAATATGCTTATTCACTCTATTATGACTATAAATATATCATTACAAAGTATTTATAATTCACCAATTAAAGGAATTGCAAAAAAATTTATAGATATTTTACCATTTTTGGAAAAAGTATTTGGTGTAATAGGAGTATGTTTTTCAGGAAATACATTATTAAATACAATTGATGGTAAAATTAGTATTAAAAATTTAAAACCAGGACAAAAACTTACGGAAGATAATTATGTAATATCTACTATTAAAATAATAAATACTGAAGACATGTATAATTTAAATAATATAATTGTATCAGGTTCACATTTAGTTTTAATAAATGATAAATGGATTAGAGTTAGAGATATAGAATATTCCAAAAAAGTATTTAATTTTTCAGAAACATATATATATTGTCTGAATACTACAAAAGGTATTATAAAAATAAATGATATTATTTTTAAAGATTTTTCAGAATCTAATAATTCATATGTTAATAATCAAATAAATAGAATTATATTAGAGGAACTGAATTGTGACAATAAAAAATTTAATAATAAATCTATAATTAATACCTATAAACCTAAATATTTAGAACAAGCTATTTCATGCAACACTTTAATTAAAATTGATAATAATAATTATAAATGTATAAGCAATATTGAAGTAGGAGATAAAATATATAAAGGGAAAGTAATTGCTAAAATAATTGTAGATTCAAATAAACTTGATATTTTTAGTTATAAAAATGAATATATATTTTCAGGAAATGTAAAAATCAATGAATGTAATTTATGGATAAATGTAGCTGATTCTTTGTATTCTAAAAAAATATTAAACAATAAATCAATAGAAAATTTAATGTATCATTTAATAACAAGTTCAGGAAAAATATATATAAAAAATAATATTAATGATTTAGAAATATCTGATTATTTGGAATGTCATAATAAAAAAACTAATAATATTATTGATAAAATTATTGAAAAATACAATAATTATAAAAAAGAGATAAATTAATTTAAATTAACTTATAATCTTAATAAGCTATATTAGCAAAAAAATATGTAAGTAGATATTAAATGTTAGAAATTATTTTTGATAATTGGAAATGTTTTTCTAAAATATTTCTAATAACAATTATTTTTATAATTATTAATTCATATTTTGTTATTACTTCTACGAAAGAATATATTATAGATAATTGGGAATATTTTAAAAAACAATCTTGGTTTATACCTTTTTCTGCTTTTATAAAAAAAAATGAAAATAAAACTATATTACAAGCTACTATTAAAAATATTGTATCATATCTAACTACAATTGTTAATAATATATTATATATACTTTCAAAACCTATCTATCCTATTATTAACACAATAGTATTATTTTTAAGAATAATAAAAAAAAAAATAAATGATATGAGAAATCAATTTAGAATTATTAGAAATTTTTTTTATATTATGTTACAGAATATTTATAACAAATTACAACAAAAAATAACAGGACTTACTTATTTTTTTATTAAAATAAGAGAAATTTTAAAAAAAAACATAGGTTTATTTAAAATGCTTTCATGGACAATTACCAGTTCATATTTTTTTTTAATGTCTATGTTAAATGGTCCAATAGGAACTGTAGGTAAATTTGCAGAAAAATTTGGATTGACTATGTCAGGTTTTACATTAGGTTTTCCAGGTATAGCAATGTGGCAAAATAATATGTGTTTTCATCCTGAAACATTAATTAAATTAAATAATAATGTATATAAAAAATTATCAAATATTCAACTTAATGATATATTAATAGATAATAATAAAATATTTGCTATTTGTATATTTGATATTACAAATATTAGTAATTTATCTATTTATAATTACAAAGATATTATTGTTACGGGTAATCATTTAGTTTATGAAAATAATAAATTTATAAGAGTAAAAGAATCTAATTGTAAAAAGATTGTTTGCTATGATACAAATAAACTTTTATGTTTAGTTACTCAATCTGGTATAATAAAAATTAATGATATAATTTTTAAAGATTATTTAGATACTCATGATATACATGTTAATCATAATATTCATAAAATAATAGAAAATAAATTAAACAATAATTCAGTTTTAAATTTTTCTTTAAGAGAAAGAGATCAAGATTTAATATGGGGGTTTAGTGAAAATACATTAATGTATGATGATTTTAATAAAAAATATATTAAAGTTAAAGAACTAAATATAGGATCAATCATTAATACGACTAAAATTATAGGTATCATAAAAATTAATAAATCTGCTATTACTCCATATATTTATGAAAGGAATAATAAAACTATAATTATATCAGGTAATCAACTGATAAAAGAAAATAATTTATGGATACGTGCATTTATGTCTAAATATACTTATAAATTATGTCATACTAATGTTGATAATATGCCTAATTTTATAAGTTTTGTCACTAATAACAATAAAATAATTATTAATGAATTAGAAATAGCTGATTTTTTTGAAACAAACGATAGTAAAATAAATCAATTTATTGATGAATATATAAATAATTCAATTTAATAATATTTTATTAAATTATCAATTCATATTTTAATCCTATATAAATATCTAATATTTTATGAGATATAATAAATTAATACTTATATTTTAATGTCTATTATTAATATTTTTTTTTTTTATTGATTAGATTGTCTATGAAAAAAAGCATAATACTCAATTAAGATATTTAATACTATAATCATAAATATAAACAAGCGCTTAATTATTACGGACTTGTTTTATTTATATATGTCTTTAAAATTAGTAATATAAATTGTTTCCTTGGATTAAATAAAGCATTCTATATTAGATAAAATTAATAAATTTATTACTTCTATCATAAATGATATATATTATAATAAAAAATATATATAATGTAAATTATTTAAGTGTTAAAAAATTTATATTATTTTAATATAATAATGAATTTTTTTTATAATTATAGATATGCTTTGACAATTATTATAATAATTATTGTATATGCTATTATATATGCATATATATTAGGAATTAATTTTAATGATTATATTGATACTAATTGGCATAAAATGAAACAAAATCCATTTATAGCTCCATTTGGAGGATTAATTGGAAAAGGTAGAGGTAAAAATATTATTACCAAAACATTATATAATATATATAGTTATTTTCATACTATTTTTAAAAAAATTATTTCCATATTTACTAAACCTTTTATATATTTTTTTACATTAGTTATCAAAGTTATATCAAATATTAGAAATACACTACAAAAATTTAGAATGATGGCACAAATATTTAGAAATCTTTTCAATCAAACTGTAATGAAAACTGCTAATATTATATCAAATTCTTATGCAGCTATAATATATTTTCAAGAAAAATTAAAATTATTAATAAAAAAACAAACAGCAGCATTTGCATTATTACATCAATATAATAAATCTATGCATTTTTTATTATATTCTTTTACCAATGGACCAATTCCAAAATTTACTGAATTTATGCCAAAATATGCCAAACTTCTTATTACTATGGCAACTGCTTGTTTTGGTTGTGTTGTAGGAGGACCATTTACTAAAATGATATCATGTCCAATATGTGCTGTATGTTTTGACCAAGATACAATGATTGATATTAATGATTTTTCAAAAAAAAAAATTAAAGATTTATTCATAGGAAGTTCTATTAAAGAAGGTGGAAAAATTATTGCTATTATTACCATTAAATCTATGTATAGTGATATGTATTCTTATAATGGTGTTATAGTATCAGGTAATCATCTTGTTTATGAAAATAACAAATGGAAAAGAATAGAAAATTCAAATCTAGCAAATAAAATATCATATGATTCTAATAAAAATTTAATATGTTTGATTACAGAATATAATAAAATTTATTCAAATAATATACTTTTTAGTGATTATAAAGAAACTTCTGATAATTTAATCAATAATAATATTAATAATATTATATTAAATTCTTTAAATATACCATCTAATATATCCTTATCTAAAAATAATATAAATTATAATTATGATGGTCATATATATAATCTTGGTTTTTCAAAAAATACACTTATTAATGTAAAAAGTAATAATAATTATAAAACTAAAAATATATGTAATATCAGTATACATGATAATGTTTTTGATAATATTGTTTTAGGTAAAGTTATATTATTTAAAAAAGATGTAAAATTATATAATTATAAAGGTATTATTGTTTCTGGTTCACAAGCTGTATTTGAAAATTATAAATGGATACGAGTATATCAATCTCATATTGCCTATGAAGTAGATGTTGAAGATGAATATATTTATCATATTATTACGGATAAAAATATAATAAAAATTAATAATATATTATTTACAGATTTTTCTGAAACACATAATAAAACTATAAATAACAATATTGATAAAATAATAGAAAATCATCTAAATTTAGAAAGGCATTAATGATGAAAATATAGAAGTAGATTCTAGATTTCTATAAGATTTTTTATCAAATCTCCATATATTATTTGGATAATATTTTTCTATCCAATTTAACATATTGTTAATTCCCATACATTTATTACACTTAGAACAAATCGGTAATAAATTTTCTAATAATATTTCACCACCATTATTTTCCGAAATAATATGACCTGCCTCAAAATTATTTTGGTATATTTTATCGTTGTCGCATACTAAACAAAAAACTCCACCGACATTCTTTCCTATGAATTTATTCCAACAATCATCTTTAATTTTTTTTGGTATTAATTTTTTTTTTTTTATTTTGTATTTTGATGGTGTTTTACCAGTCACATCAAATATTATATATCTTGCCCATTCGTAACCCCATTTATCATTTGATGAATAAGTATATAGACCTAAATAAAATTTCCATTTAATAGCCTTTTCATATTGGCTATCAGTTATTCCTTTAAAAATTTGTCGATCCCAACTTTTTAAATCTTCATTTTTATCTTCTATCAATTTTATTAATTTTTTTGAATCTAATATTTTTATTTCATTAATTAGATAATGTAAAGTTTCTTGAAAATAATTGAAATTAATAAATGGTCTGTATATTCTTGTAGATTTATTTGACCATATATCTGGATATTTTTCTTGAAAATATTCCATTAATTCTTTTAATAATGATTTATCATTTTCTATATCTAATAATTCAGGTAATTGAGTATTTTTGTTTAAAATAAAATAATTTTCTTTTAATTCGGCACTATTTTCTATATTTACTATTTCTATAAATATTTCTATATTGTGAGAATATTCTTCATATAACTTTTTGAGTGCTCTAAATCTATGTTGACCATCAATTAAATAATATTTATCTTCTATCATATTTAAAGATAGCACTCCTAAAAAATTAGTTTTTTTTTTTTTTTTTAATT
>Ga0209223_10000331_pt1 | contig 54596 bp, 38 predicted proteins | sample COG_06_FD_184750 | JGI IMG/M metagenome (GOLD analysis project Ga0209223, IMG submission 184750) | Pelagic Microbial community sample from North Sea - COGITO 998_met_06 (SPAdes) (version 2) | ecosystem: Environmental > Aquatic > Marine > Neritic zone/Coastal water | place: Helgoland, sampling... | reverse complement strand
GAAATTGCTGATGCCGACGCAGGGCCAGATATCTCGATATGTAGTGGAGAGACTTTACAAATTGGAAGCCCAAACAATCCTGAATTTTTATATTCTTGGAATACTGCAGCCAATTTAAATGACAGCACAGCATCAGACCCTTTCGTTACCATTACGAATAATACAGGAGCAGCCATAGTAAATGAATATATTGTCGAAACAATTTTAGCCTCAAATCCCAATTCTTGTCCTGTTCATGATACGGTTCAGGTGACTGTAAATTCACTTCAGCAAACCAACCTAAATGAAGTCATTTGTCATGGAGATTTATATACCTTAGGTTCAAATGATTATTCAATAACTGGAACATACCAAGAGGTGTTTTCTGATATAAATGGCTGTGATTCGACAGTAACATTAGACCTGATTGTGAGCGAGGAACTCACCGCAGAGCTTAATCAGATTATTTGCCAGGGGACTTCATTTGATTTAGGAGGGACAGAATACGATCAATCGGGGACTTATTTTTATACTACCCAAAACACTGAAGGCTGTGATTCTACAATCACGCTAAACCTTTCGGTATTGCCAGAATTGGAATCCACCACCAACGAATCAATATGTTCAGGGTCTAGCTACGAATTTGGTGGCAATCAGTATGATGAAACTGGGGTTTATGAAAACGTTGTTATAAATGCGCAAGGATGTGATTCGACAATAACACTAAACCTAACTGTGAACCCTATACAAGAACACCAATATGATTTTTCAATATGTGAAGGAGAATCATACGAATTTAATGGGGAGGGATTAACCGAATCCGGAATATATAATACCTTAATTCAAACTGTCGAGGGGTGTGATTCAATTGTAGAATTAAATTTGACAGTACATCCAACATTCAATACATCTGAAAATTTTGAGATTTGTGAGGGTGAAGAGTTTCTTTTCGAGGGTCAATCATTTTCAACTGGAGGCTCTTACAATTTTGGTCTTCAAAGCGAGTTTGGTTGCGATTCCTTGGTTACGATAAACTTGACAATAACACCAACACCTGAAGCTCCAATATTAACATCAAACAGTCCAGTTAGTTGCTTTTTTGAACCCGTATTTTTAACAATGCAAGAAGTTTTAGGGGCACAATATTATTGGTTTAACGAATATGGATATAGTTCAAACTTATCTACTAGTGAGATAAATCTTGAGGAAGCTTATTTTGCCAATGAACTTAGTGACAATTATTCTGCTTTTTACACCTTAAATGATTGTCCTTCTGACACCTCTATTATTGAAATTGGTGTTGAGTATGGATTTGAGGACTTTACATTTCCAAATGTAATTACACCTAATGAAGATGGTATTAACGATGAATTAGATATTGAAAGTTTGATTCCTTCATGTCAGGGTTTTGAATTTAAAATATACAACCGATGGGGCAATTTGGTCTATTCTCAGTTTAAGGATGTAATGATGTATATGTCTTTTCCAACATTTTTATCAAATTCTAATTTCTCCGGAAAAACAATTAACGATAAGCTTCTTGATGATGGGGTGTATTATTACACTTTGAATGTGTTACGAGCACCAAACACGAACACCCTTGAAAATATTGGTGTTAATGATTTTGGTCTTTTTAATCCGGTTTACAAACTTGATGAAAAATCTGGTTACTTACACGTGATAAGATAGTTCATTTTGTTAATCCTTGTTTTTTTTGTAATTTGGTGCAACCTATGTAACAAAGGTTGCGTCTTATCAAACATAGAACTAATTTTATTGTGAAAACAAACCTATTACAAACCTCATTTTTCCAGTTAGCAACATTTTTGTTGTTTTCTTTATTCTTATCAAATACAGGTTTTTCAATTACATATACGTCCATAGCAGATGGTTCATACAATGATTGCTCGATATGGGATAATGGATGTCCCAATAATACGATTCAAGTAGGTGATACGGTGATAATTAACCATGTTGTCAATGCCTCCTCATCAATGAATGTGATTGGTGTTTTGATTGTTAATGTTTCTGGAGACTTTTCTACAAATAACGATATGGAGACTCAAATCGGTTCAACTTTCATCGTCGATGGTAGTTTTGGTTTGACTGGTGAACTTGAGGTGAATGGAGAGATGTTTAATTCAGGATTTTCTTCAATCGAATTTTTGCATAACGATGGATACATTTGTAATTCAGGTTCAATTACTTGTTCTGATAGAGTTCGGAATCACGGTGGACTGATTGAATGTGGAGGAACCATTTCGACTTGTGAAATTGACATGGAAAACAATGCTTCCGCGGAGGGTGTTACGGGCTCGATATTTGCTGAGATTTCGGAACAAAACCTTTGCTGCGATAATCCAAACAACCCTGACCCATTTGATGAATTATCTGGAGATTGGTTTATTGATTCTTCAAATGTTTCTATTTGTATTTTACCTCTTATGCCTGATGCAGGTGACAACGATGTGTCAAGTACTTGTAATGACTCGGAATCTTTTATTGATCTAAACACTTTGATTTCTTCAGGTTCAGACTTAGGATCATTTACTGAAACTTCTGCTTCTGGTGCATTTGACCCAGTAACAGGGATTTTGAATACTGATAATCTAACACCAGGAACATACTCATTTATTTATACGGTGAATGGATATAATTCTACTGTCGATGAATCTTTCTTTGAAATTACAATTTTCCCAGTTTTAAATACTACTTCTTCTTTTACCACTTGTGAAAATGAGTTGCCATTTCAATGGAATGGTATGGCTCTAGAGCAAGAGGGTGATTATTCAGTTGCGTTGACTAGTGTTGTTACTGGATGTGATTCAGTAGCTTCACTTACACTTACTGTTCAAGCTTTGGAAATGCCTGAAATTCTTTCCCAAGGGACAGTTGAATGTCCTAGCGATATTATTGATTTGTCAGTTGAAGACGTTTCAGGTGCAGAATTTTATTGGGCAGGACCGATGGAATATGAATCGCAAGATTTGGTAAATGCATTTGAACTAGATGACTCAAATTCTGGCTTATATAGTGTTTATTATGTTCTTAATGGTTGTGAATCCGAAGTAGCTCAGATTGAGCTAAATGTTGAAAATATTTTTGAATATAAGCAATTTGAATTTCCTAATGTTATCACGGCAAACGACGACAGTGTCAATGACGAAATTGAAGTTGAAAAATATGTCGGAAATTGTAGTGATTTTTCATTAACAGTAAGAGACCGATGGGGCAATCAAGTATATGTTCAAGAGAGGGGAGAGCCTTCATTTAACGGAAACTCTATACTTGGTGAAAAACTACCTGAGGGAGTATATTTTTATAAACTAACTCATTCTCAAGGATCTAAAACGGGATTCATTCATCTTCTCAAATAGGTAGATCCGCTATTTTCTTTTAATTGTTTAATTTAGTGCAACTTTTAATGCTATATCTCTGTCTATTAGATAGGACTAAAATTACTGATTTGAAAAACCTTATTTCTAAATTCTTTTTTCAGCAGTACATTTTTATATTGTTGATCTGCCTTACAGGATCGTTATCTTCATCTTGGGCTCAAAACTCATTAAATCTTGAAGGTTCTGGTCAGAAATGGGTAAATATTGGTGATGTAGATGTAAGCGGAAATCAAATTACCATAGAGGCAAAGATGCGAAGGCAAAACAATATGAATATTGTTTCTAAGCATGAAGGGACAGATGATTGTAATTATTTATTGAGGCCCAACAGCTTTCAATTATCAACAACAGATGATTTCTATATCTGTCTAAATACTTTTACTCTCAACACCAATACTTGGTACCACCTTGCTGCGACTTATGATGGTTCATCTATTAAATATTATGTTGACGGATGTTTGGTAAATGAAATTCCAGCTTCCGGTGACATCATTGTAAATAATTGGGATGCTGCGATAGGTAACAAGTCGAATTGGCCAACAGGTCCAGAACAGTTTAGAGGCAGAATAGACGAGGTTCGTATATGGCAATCAGCAAGAACTGAGTTGGAAATTAAACTCAATATGAATTTATTATTAGATCCTACCAATGAGCCTGATTTACGAGCCTATTACAAATTGGATAATAATTATGACAATGATCAAGGTTTTTCTGGATTTGATGGCAATCCTCAAGGATCTCCGACTTTTGATGCTGCAGCCCCTTTATTTATCCCTTTTCAGCTTGTTTCAGTAACAAAAACAGATGTGACGTGCTTTGGTTTTGACGATGGAGAAATTGAAATTTCAGCAATAGGTAACAATCTAGAGTATTCTTTGGATGGGATTGCCTATTCTGCAACTCCAAGTTTTGACGAATTGGGTCCAGGAAATTATGATGTTTATGTGAAAGACGGAGCATGCGAAGAAATTATACCTATTGAAATTTTCGAGCCATCACCTGTGCCAACACCAGATATAAACACCAATGATCCTATTTGCAGTACAGATACGCTCTTTCTCTCAACAACTGAAGTTACTAATGCCTTTTATTTTTGGGAAGGACCAAGTGGTTTTACTTCTACGGCTTCAAGTACCTTTATTGCGAATTTGAATAATTCCAATTCAGGCGACTATTCTATTTATATAGAAGTAGATGGGTGTAATAGTGAAACCACTATTGCCTCTATAATCGTAAATGAGACTTATGACATTAGTATTATTGATACGATTTGTTCGAATGAGTTTTATCAATTTGGCCCAGATGAACTTAGCACTGCTGGAGTGTACATACAAAACCTTCAGTCTTCGGCGGGCTGTGACTCTATTGTACAGCTTGACTTAACAGTCAATCCTTCTTATTCATTTACTATAGACACTGCGATTTGTGATGGAGAATCGATAAGCTTTGAAGGACTTACAATGAATACAACAGGAACCTATCCGTTTAATTTGTTTACGACTCTTGGTTGTGACTCAACCATCACCTATGAGTTGATTGTACATCCAATACCTAACGCTCCAATTATTTCTACAAACAGTCCATTGGAATGTCCAGGAGATGTTATTGAACTTTCGGTAAACGCTTCTTCTGATGCCATTTATACATGGGAAGGCCCGAATGGATTCACTTCAGGAGAAGAATCCTTTCTTTTTGCTGCACAAATAAATGACATGGGAACATACTCCGCGATGGTTACAATCAATGGATGTGAATCCCCACTCTCATATAGTGATTTGGAAATCATTAATATTTATTCTTTTGACGATTTTGAATTCCCTAATGTTCTTACGCCTAATAATGATAATTCCAACGATGTATTCGATTTAGAGGGGTATTTCAAAACTTGTAATGCATATGAAATGATGTACTTTGACCGTTGGGGAAATATGGTTTATAGTCATAAAGAAAATGAAACGCCATTTGCAGGAAATTCACTTGATGGTTCAGAGCTTATGCAAGGAGTTTATTTTTATAAATTGACTTATGAAGATGGTATGAAGCAAGGATTCATTCACCTGATTCGATAAATTTAGATTCGATCTTTTAGCATTAACAAATCTTCTTTTTTTTGATAAAATACAGTTTGTAAACCTGCATTTTTTGCACCTTCAATATGCTGTGGTGAATCATCAATAAAGAGCGTTTCTTCAGCAGTTACGCCCATTTGATGTATAACCCATTTAAAAGTATCTCTATCTGGTTTTCTTCTGCCTATAAGATGTGAGTAGTAGCATTTTTTAAAAAGAGAATCTAATCTATCATATGGTGTTTTACTCAAGTTCTTCATTGCCTTTTTAAGGTGAATTTCATTTGTGTTGCTTAAAAGATAGCATGGCTTTTGAGAAGATAAACCAGCAACAAAGTCAAGTTTTTCAATTGGAAATTCACCAATCATAGCATTCCAAGCACTAATAATTTGATTTTTAGTGACGCCTACTTTTGTTTTTGTTTTCAGTTGTTCAATAAAATAATCACTACTGTGCTCTCCTTTTTCATATTTATCAAATAACCCGCTTTGGTTGAATTGATTATAGAGTTCATGGGCACTTCTTACACCCAATTCTGAAAATGCTGAAATCGTTTTGTGGTAATCAACATCAATAATTACTCCGCCAAGATCAAATAAATAGGTCGTAATTTTATTCATAGAAAAAGCTTTTATTTAGAGTCATAATAAATATGGAATTAATTTGTCATTATGACAATATTATGACAATATTTTCTAGGTGACTAACGATATTTGTTCAGTATTTAAACGACACGTGTTAGAGACTTTATATATCCACGCTTTTACCCACCATAACCTAGATGTAAATCAAATAGGTTTACTGCATATTGATGCAGCAGACCAAAAGAGACGATTAGGTGCCGCGAAATCGCATTTTGCATGCAAGGAAATGATGTTTCTATCTACATGCAATCGGGTTGAGTTTACTATAGTTTCAGACCAAAACATTACCACCGAAGAATTACTATTTGTATTGTATCCTGAAGTTGGTACTGAGAATCAGAAAGTACTTTGTGAGAAATCTGAGGTTTTCACGCATTCAGCGGCGGTGAGGCATGCGTTATCAGTGGCTTCATCAATTGACTCCATGATTGTTGGAGAACGAGAGATCATAACCCAGGTCAGAAGCGCTTTTGAAACTTCAAGATCACAAGGTTTGACAGGAGACTTTATTCGACTTTTAACGAGGAAGGTAATTGAAACAGCCAAAAAGGTTTATACCGAAACGAATATTGCGAAAAAGCCTGTATCTGTTGTTTCTTTGGCTTATCATAAACTAAAGAGTCTAAATATTTCTTTAGATGCACGAATTCTAATTATTGGTGCAGGTTTTACCAATACTACGATGTGTAAGTTTTTGAAAAAACATGGCTACAGTAACTTTGTTGTTTTTAATCGTTCCATTGAAAATGCCGAAAAGCTCGCTGATGATATTGGAGGAAAAGCTTTTTCCTTGAAAGAAATAGATCAATATAAAGATGGTTTTGACGTATTGCTCACCTGTACAGGAGCTGATAAACATCTCATAGATGTTTCTATTTATAAACACCTATTGAATGGTGAAGAAGAACGAAAAACCATTATTGACATTGCCATTCCTTCAGATATTAATCCAGAAGTAATTCGTTCATTTGATACCAATTATGTTTCTATTGATTATCTTCAAAAGGTTTCAGATGATAATCTGAAGGTTCGAGGAGAAGAGGTGATTCAGGTAAAAAAAATACTTGAAGAAGCAAATGTTGCATTTATGCAACTGACAAAAGAGAGAAATGTAGAAATTGCGATGAAAGAGGTTCCTAAACAAATCAAGGAAATTCGAAAAACAGCAGTCTCAGACGTATTTAAATCAGACATTGAAAATATGGATGCGGAAACTCGTGAAGTATTTGATAAGGTTTTGGGTTACGTCGAAAAGAAATACATAAGTGGTCCAATGAAATTGGCAAAAGAAATTATTCTCAAAAACAATGCTTCAAGTTAAAACAATTACAATAGGTACGAGAGGAAGTGATTTGGCCTTATGGCAGGCAAATCATGTGAAATCACAGCTTGAATCCATTGGCCAAAATGTAAATATTCAAATCATCAAAACAAGAGGAGATCGCATCCAAGATTTGAGTTTTGATAAAATGGAAGGTAAAGGGTTTTTTACCAAAGAGATTGAGGTAGCCTTATTGAATCACGATATTGATATTGCTGTTCATTCACATAAAGATTTGGAAACCACTCCCCCGGAAGGATTAAAAATCGCTGCAGTTTCAGAACGTGCAAATCCTTGTGAGCTTTTGCTTATTAGAAAACCCGCACACGAACCGAATGCATTGTGGGAACTTAAAAAGAATGCTATTGTAGGTACTTCGGCGGCGCGAAGAAAATCTCAGCTATTGGCTTTGAGATTAGATGTTGAGATTAAAGATTTGAGAGGAAATGTTCCTACTCGAATAGAAAAATTAAAATCGGGAGATTACGATGCCATATTACTGGCAAAGGCAGGTGTTGAACGCTTGAAATTAGATCTTTCGGAATTGGTGACTGTAGAACTCACTCCTGATGAATTTGTTCCAGCACCAGCACAAGGAGTCCTTGCTTTGCAGATACGTGAACAAGACAATAAACTCAATGATATTCTTCAGCAGATTAATGATGCCGAGGTTCAAAAGCTTGTGCACCTTGAAAGAGAAGTCTTAAGGCTTATGGATGGAGGATGTCAGCTACCACTCGGAGTATACTGTGACAATAAATATGTTCATGTTTCATACTCAGATTATGCATTACATGCGTCTCGTTACTTTAGGTTTCCTTATAAGGATTCTCCAGATTTTCCAGCAAAGATTGTTGAGCATCTTCAACACCAGCAGGTGTAATGTCCGTTTTTATATCCAAAGACGAGTGTGATTTAGATGAAATTCCATCCTTGTTAAGTGCTAAAAACATTACTGGTTTATACCAATCACTTATTCGATTTGAATCAGTACCATTTAAAATTGAACTTGATTTTGAAGTGGTGTTTTTTCCTAGCGTACGTTCTGCAAAGTTTTTATTAGATACTGGTAAAATGAATTTATCCTCTTACGTTTTAGCATGCAATGGTATGCAAACCCAAAAGCGACTTGAGGATCTAGGTTATGACTGTGACTTCGTCGCAGAAAATGCAGGGAACCCTGAGGAAGTATCAAAAAGCTTTGGGTCTTGGTTGGGGCAAAGAAAAGTGCTTGTTCCACATTCCAATATTTCGTCATTGTCTGTTACAAAACACCTAAATAATGATCAATTAAGTACTGTCGAGGTCTATAAAACGGTTTTGTCTGAGTCTAGTATAGAGCCCTGTGATGTATATGTATTCAGTAGCCCAAGCAATATCCAATCCTTTTTTAAATCAAATACACCCAAACTTGGAAGTAAACTTATTGTATGGGGAAACACTTCACTAAAGAGCTTAAATGAGCATGGTTATCCTGCAGACTACACGCTAAAGCAAGGGTCAATTGATGAGCTGAAGCATTTGCTTCAGTCGATTCTTAAAACTTAATGATTAAAGGACAATGGATTCTTTAAAATAGCGTTTTTAATTACAAGGATGTATCTTTATTAAGATGTCTCGGATGAAGTTTGTTTTTGTTTTTTTTACCTGTATAATGATTCAACATGGTTTGTTGGGTCAAAGCTCGGCTTCTCGCATCAAAAAAATATTTGTTACTGATTCTGTTGATTTGGATTCATTGAGCATCTATCCCAATTCTTTTGAGGTCTATCATAAAGATGTAATATTGCCATCCACAGCTTACAAACTTGATTTCACAAGTGCTTTATTTGTTATAAATAATACACTAAATGATTCCCTAACCTTTAAATATCAGGTTTTGCCTTTGGACCTCTCCAAGCAATATAAATTGAGGGATACCAGTATTATCTATTCCATTCAAAAAGACAATTATAATTTATTTAAGATTGAAAATTCTTATTCAGTTGAAGATGTGTTTGGGGGGAGTCAGCTCAATAAGAATGGTTCGATTTCTAGGGGAGTTTCCTTTGGGAATAATCAAGACTTGGGAATCAATTCATCCTTAAATCTTGAGCTTTCGGGAAATATCTCTCCAGATTTAAAAATACTGGCCTCTGTTTCAGATGCAAATATTCCCATTCAGCCAGATGGGAATACCAATAAGCTTCAAGAATTTGATAAAGTATTTATACAGATTTATAATGATCAATTTAAATTAATAGCGGGAGATTTTTGGCTTTCGAAACCCAAGGGTTACTTCATGAATTATCGAAAAAGAGCACAGGGTCTTTCGGTAAATTATATATGGAAGACGACCAAAGAGAATGAATGGAGCACCCAAACGAGTGGTGCTTTATCCAAGGGAAAGTTTAATCGACAAGTTATTCAAGGAGTTGAAGCCAATCAGGGTCCATACAGATTGCTTGGGGCAGAAAACGAACCTTTTATTATTGTATTGTCTGGAACTGAAAAGGTTTTCATTGATGGAAAATTACTTGAGCGAGGTCAGGAGTTTGATTATACGATAGACTATAATTCATCAGAGGTAGTCTTTACCTCTCGCAATTTAATAACGAAAGACACGCGTATAGTCGCCGAATTTCAATATTCAGATCAAAACTATGCACGCTCTTTGATGCAAGAATCATTGGTGTTTAAAAGTGAAAAGTTAGATTTCTGGGTCAATATGTACGGTGAGCAGGATGCCAAAAACCAGCCCTTACAGCAGGAGATCTCACCCGAGCAACGATTCTCATTGTCTCAAATAGGTGACAGTCTGGACCTCGCTAAAATTAATTCCATCGACTCTGTTGGCTATTTTGACAATCAAAACCTCTACAAGCTAATTGACTCTTTAGGAGTAGATTCTGTATTGGTGTTCAGTGTTCATCCAGATTCGGCTTTTTATCGGGTATATTTTGAATATGTAGGAAGTGGAAATGGCGATTATGTATTGGATGAATACAATGCATTGGGAAAAGTATATCGATGGGTGGCTCCCGTTGCTGGGGTTTCACAGGGAGACCATGTGCCTTCCCGTAGTATTATTACACCTAAAAAGCAGCAGATGCTCAGTAGTGGATTTAAATGGAACTATTCTAAAAACAATTCAATTGAAAGTGAATGGGCATTGAGCAATAAAGACCTAAATACATTTTCTACACTATCATCAAATGATAATATTGGGATATCAAACCGCACCCGTTGGCTCAATACAAAGCAGTTTGGCGAGTCGGATAGTACGGCTCTTTGGACCTTAAAAAGTAAAGCTGAAATTGAATATCTATCAGCTTCTTTTAACCCCATTCAGCAGTATCGTGCAGTAGAATTTGATCGGGATTGGAACACACGAAACAAGGGATATCAAGGATATCAGCTTATTGGCACACTGGGAAGCAAGCTCACTCATAAAAAATATGGCTCAATGGCCATAGACGCACAACACTTTGGAGTTGGCGAAGACTACAATGGAAACCGAATTTATTCTCTTGGAAAATGGAAAGAGGAGGGATGGTCTGCCAAATGGGATGCAAGTTATTTGAGTGCGCAAGCAGAAAGTCAAAGCAGTTTTTTTAGGCACCGCATCAATTTATCGAAAAACATCGGCCCTTTTAAGCTAGGTTATAAAGACGACCACGAAAGGAATATTTATACGGGTGATACCAATGCTGTTAATCCGAGCTACGAATTTTTTGATTACCAGTTTTACGTATCTAATCATGACACAAGTAAATTTGAGTATAAAATCTATTATCGAGAGCGTTTCGATCGAAGAATAAAAAATACGGCCCTTAAAAAAACCGCAAAAGCCACCACTGCAGGTGCAGAGCTTCATTTTAATTCGCTGAAGAACCAAAAGCTTAGATTGATAGGTGGTTATCGGTCATTGGATGTTTTGGATACTGTTTTAATGAACCAAAACCCCGAAAACTCTTTAATTGGAAGAATAGAATACCATTTTAAAGCCTGGAAAAATGCCTTGCAATGGTCTACATTCTATGAAGTTGGTTCAGGATTGGAGCAAAAGCGTGAGTTTTTATACATACAGGTCAATAGTGGTCAGGGAATATATACTTGGATAGATTATAATGAAGATGGCATCAAAGACTTAAATGAATTTGAAACAGCTCAATTCGCAGATCAAGCAGACTACATAAGGGTATTTGTTCCGAGCAATACCTATGTAAACACCTATTCCAATGAGTTTAATCAGTCCTTTTATTGGAGGCCCGAGCGCATTTGGGCAAAAAAGAAAGGATTTTTGGGGTTCATGTCTCGGTTTTCAGATCAAGCACGGTTTCGTGTAAATAAAAAAACCAACAGTATAGATGATGGTAATGTATTTAACCCCTTTGACAATAGGGTAGCAGATAGTGCACTAATTTCTACTAATGCGTTTATGCGTAATGCTCTTTTTTTCAATAGAACCTCTTCTATATTTGCTGTGGGCTACAACTTTCAGCAAAACCAATCCAAAACTCTATTGGCTTCTGGGTTTGATTCAAGATCGTCAAGCTATAATGAGCTCAATGTGCGCTGGAATATGACACGTAAATTCGCATGGGTACTTATTGGACAACAGGGGGTGAAGCAGGTACTTGCCGATTATACTTCTGGTAGGGATTATTCGATAGATTATCAATGGCTAAAATCCACCTTAAGCTACCAACCCTCGACCAACTTTAGATTAACCCTCGAAACCCGAGGCGTTACAAAAGAAAATACAATCTCTGGTGGGGCAGGAGAAACCTGTAAGATTCTTGACATAGGAAGCACCTTTAAGTACAACCAAACAGATAAGGGTAGTCTGCAAGGAGAGTTTAAGGTCCTAAAGATTGACTATAACGGCAGCGTCAATTCCGCTATAGGTTTTGAAATGCTTGAGGCCCTTAGGCCAGGCATCAACTATACTTGGACTATAGGTTATCAAAAAACAGTTTCCAAAAACCTGCAAATTACCTTTCAGTATCTGGGACGAAAATCGGAAGACACTAGAATTATTCATACAGGAGGGATGGAAATACGTGCGTTTTTTTAAATTCTTCTTAACTTCATAGCAAACAAATTAAAGTGGCTGAATACGGAAAAATATTATTGATTGCCATGCCTGCTTTTTTGGTGCTTGTACTGCTCGAAAAGCTTTATGGCTGGTACAAAGGAAACGATACAGTTCCTTTAGATGATGCGGTTTCTAGTATGAGCTCGGGCATGACCAATGTCCTCAAAGATGTTCTTGGGTTATCTATTCAAATTGTTCTATATGGAACATTACTTGATCATTTTTCTTTGTTTACCATCGATAATACCATCCTTGTATATTTCATTGCTTTTATGGTCATTGATCTCTATGGGTACTGGACACACCGAATTTCACACAAAGTCAATTTGTTTTGGAATGAGCATGTTATACATCACAGCAGTGAAGAGTTTAATCTGGCCTGCGCCTTGCGACAACCCGTATCTACTATTGTAAGGTTTTTCACTATTTTATTGATTCCTGCGGCGATTTTTGGTGTGCCAACTGAGGTCATTGCAACGGTTCTTCCCTTGCATTTATTTATGCAGTTTTGGTACCATACGAGGCACATCAACAAAATGGGAATTCTGGAATACATATTGGTCACCCCATCCCATCACAGGGTTCATCATGCCATCAACGAAGAATATCTCGACAAAAACTTGAGTCAAATCTTTATTTTCTGGGATTTTATTTTTGGCACCTTTCAAAAAGAGCTTGATGATGTTCCTCCTGTCTATGGGATTTCTCGACCTGCGAGTACTCGAAATCCATTCAAAATTAATTTTCAGCATTTGTGGATTATGGTAAAAGATGCCTGGCGTGCAGAAAAAATTATTGATAAAATCACCATCTGGTTTAGGCCAACAGGATGGCGTCCAGCTGGTTTTGATGAAAAATATCCTGTCCATAAAATTGATGACGTATATCATTTTGACAAATACAAACCCAAGATATCAAAAGCTCTACTTTATTGGAGTATCGCACACTTGTTCGTAGTGATGTTCTTTCTATTGGATTTATTTGCACGACTTGGAAGCCTTCCTGCTAATGAGATTTTGGTATACGGCATTTATATTTTCATTACCATTTATTCGCTTACGGATTTGATGGATCAAAATAGATATAATTGGGTTTTTGAGCTGGTTCGAAGTATTGTTCTTGTTGCCATAGGCTTTTGGTTGGGTGATTGGTTTGGTCACGATTTGATTTTATATGCTGTAATGTGTTATCAAGCTGCAGCTTTTACCATTTCTTTTATGCTCCGAAAAGGAGATGAGACCAATCGAGTAAACATGTCATATCAATGAAAGGTATTTGGCTAATTATACTACTTTTTATCGGATACCTGGGTCTTGTTTTTTTTGAGAAGGAGGATATTGCCAGCTATATCAAACCCTTATTGGTTCCTGTGCTTCTATTGTCTTTTTATGCAAGTGTAAAACAAAAAGGCAACTATAAAATCATAGGTGCTTTGGTCTTCTCGACCATGGGTGACATTCTACTCATTTTTGAAGGGAGACCCTTCTTTATTTTGGGTTTGCTTAGCTTTCTGCTAGCTCATGTGTTGTACGTGCTTATTTTCAGGTCACGGGTAGGAGTAATCAAGCTGGATTTTTATACAGCGCTATGTTCTTTAGTTATTACTGCCTATTATTTCTTTTTCATGAAATTTTTATGGTCGCATCTTGGCGCCATGCGCATTCCGGTACTCGCTTATGCCCTTGTGATTTCGGGTATGCTGTGGATGGCCCTGCAGCTTTTGCGCAGCGCTTCGAACTTTAGATGGCATATTACATTGGGCGCCTTGTTTTTTGTGGTTTCGGATAGCCTGCTTTCCATTCAGCTTTTTTATTCGTCCTTTGAGCTTGCCCACTTTTACGTAATGCTCACCTATCTTCTGGCCCAGCTCCTTTTGGTCTACGGCATTCTGAATTTCAGAAATGAGAGATCTTAGCACCAAAGCCGATACTACATTCTTTGTCGATGCCTTCTACAAAAAGGTTCTCGAGGACGAGTCACTTTCTCCTTTTTTTGCGCACATGGATTTTGAGAAGCACAAACCACGAATGGAGCATTTCTGGAATTTCGTACTCTTTGACGAAGGAGGATATACCACCAATGTTACTGCGGTGCATGCCGCTATGCCCCTTAAAAAACAGCATTTTGATCGCTGGATAATGCTATTCAATCAAACACTGGATGCCCATTTTGCAGGAGAGAATACTCAAAAAGCCAAACAGCGGGCAGCTTTAATCGCCTGGACGATTGGCAGTAAAATGGCTTAAGGTGTTTATAATCACTCTCAATAGTCTAGTAATGAATTACTTAAATGATATAAAAAGCAATAAATCAGTATTGTATAACCGATGACTTTATAAATAATGCGATTAGAAAATGTCATTTTAATCGCTTATCTTTGCGCCGAAACTATAAACTAACTATGAAACTGGATCAATTGGAGCTGTTTTAGAAACTTATCCAAATCAATGCGGTAACCGACTCAACTTACATCGCATTAAAAACACCCATATCCACCGTTTTGTGAACTTATTGTAAAAATGAAGGCGATTTTCACGTTGTTAATGTGTGTGATTTGGTCAATTGGTTATACCCAAGAGGGCGTGGCCATTAACAATACTGGAAGTGCTCCAGATGCTTCGGCAATTTTGGATCTTCAAAGTACCAACAAAGGAATCCTTGCTCCTAGAATGACGGAGGCGCAAAAGAATACGGTGAATAGCCCGGCTACAGGATTATTGATATTTCAGACGGATGGAGCTGCTGGCTTTTATTATTATTCTGGTACCGCATGGACTGAGCTATCTTCTCAAGCATCAGGATGGTCACTAAGTGGCAATGCAGGAACCAATAGCACTACTCAGTTTATCGGAACCTCTGATGCTCGGGACTTAAATTTTCGAACAAATAACATCAATCATTTACGTCTATCGCAGTCTGGTCAGCTCGAGGTATTTAATACGGGTTCCTCTGTTTTTATTGGCGAGCAGTCAGGAGAAGTTGATGACTTAACCAACAATTTAAATGTTTTTGTCGGGTATAGAAGTGGGTTCTCTAATACATCAGGTAACTACAATCTTGCTTCAGGTTATAGATCATTATATTCTAATGTTGATGGATACCGCAATACAGCACTAGGTGCCGAATCTCTTTTTGATAATTCAGCAGGATACTACAATACTGGAGTTGGATGGAGGGCTTTATATAACAATACAATAGGATATCAGAATACGTCCTTGGGTTCTCAAACCTTAAATGCAAATTCTGAGGGGATAAGAAATACGGCATTGGGATACCGCGCCTTGTATTTCAATATCAGTGGTGGACAAAACACAGCAACGGGGTATCAGGCACTTTACCGGAATACTATTGCTATTCGTAATTCAGGACACGGATTTCAATCATTGAGAAATAACTCGGAAGGCACTGGTAACTCGGCAAGTGGTTATCGAGCTTTGTACAACAATGCTACTGGGAATTACAATTCAGGTATCGGTTACAGCTCAAATAGTGTTGGGACAGCATATGTAAATTCTACAGGATTGGGTTACAATGCCGATAACACAGCAAGTAATTCAGTAGTTGTTGGTAATACCAGTGTAAACAGTATTGGTGGTCAGGTTGGATGGACAACCCTGAGTGACGGTAGATTTAAGAAAAACATTCGAAATGATGAGGTGATAGGACTCGAGTTTATTACAGGGTTGCACCCCGTCACCTATAATTATGATGTTCATGCCAAAGAAAACTGGATGGAAGAAAATTTTGGTGAGAGAGACGATGCCGAGTGGGAAGGAAAGTACCACATCGAATCCATGAGATTTTCTGGATTTATTGCCCAGGATGTAGAAGCTTTGTCAAAATCTTTGGGCTATGAGTTTAGTGGAGTAGACGCTCCCAAAAACAGTAAAGACATTTATGGTCTTCGTTATGCAGACTTTGTCGTTCCAATTGTGAAATCCGTACAAGAGCTCAATGATCTTCTCATTGAAAAGAATAATGAAATAGCATCTTTGAAAAAATTCAATTTCGAACTGCAAAATCAGCTTCTCGAAAACACAAAGGCCATAAAGGAATTACAAGAGATCCTGAAGTCAAGAAAAGACTAAAATGAAATTAATCGTTTTTGCCATATTGATTTTTCTTTCGTCACTTTCTACAAACGGACAGTCTGGAATACGAATTAATGTTGAAACTCAGGTGGTATGTGAGGGACAAGTGCAACTTGTAGTATCAGGAGACTTCGTCAATAATGGTACATTTACTCCCTCCAATGGTACGATTTATTTAAAGGGGTCGTCCAAACAAAATATCGGAGGCTCTGGAAACAATACCTTTTATGGCATTGAGCTTGATAATGCTTCTGGTGCAGATTTATCCTCTGATATAGCGGTGACCAATGAACTGAATCTCAATAATGGTATTCTGGATCTAGTCAATTCGAATTTAACAATGGGTACTGGTGCTGCGGTGCTTGGTGCTCCATCGGAGTCGAATATGGTCGTTACTTCGGGCACAGGCGAGCTTCGGAAAAGATTTTCAGGAACACCAATCAGTGATGATTCGGACGCGTTCACATTTCCGGTGGGCAGCAATGGTTCTACCGCTGAGTATTCACCGGTAGTGATGAATTTTCAGAGTGCGGATTTTGGCCCTCAGGCATATGTTTCTGTGCAAGTAGCTGACACAAAAAACCCATTCTTTTCACCCGACGTTAGCACTTATATTGACAGAAACTGGGTTGTTGAACCCAACGATATGTCCAATTATAATTATGAGGTACAGCTTTATTATACCGATGCAGACCTTGTTTTAGGTCCACTAATCGAAGGAGACATTTCTCCCGTCAAATACAGTAATGGAACCTGGTATGAGCCTCAAGGATTGATACCTGATTTCCCAGATGCTTTGGAGCAGGGAAGTGCATTTATATTCGCATCATCAAACTATATGGTGTGGGGAGACCTTACAAGCTTTAGCATTTTTGGAGGAGTCGGAGGAACAGGTGAGCCTCTTCCAGTTGAGCTTCTTTCCTTTAGCGGAGATTGTCAAGACGGAGCTTCTGTACTAAAATGGTCAACCGCTTCAGAACACAATAGTTCTTATTTTGATGTTGAAAAATCGGATAATGGATTTGACTGGGAAATTATTCACAGTGAAGATGCAGCGGGCATATCTACTTCTTTAATAGAATATGAATTTGTGGATGTAAACAAGTTCTACAACACAACATATTACCGTTTAAATCAGTTTGATATCGATGGTGTGAATCACTATTACGGTCCTATTGAAGTTTCTTGTGAAGAGCGCAGCCGTTTAATTACATTTCCAAATCCTTCTGATGCCTCCTTTAATTTGCTCATTAACGACCAAAGGTTTATTGGGAAGGTAGATATGAAGATACTAGATGCTCACGGTAAACTAGTCGGGTTCAAGGAACTCAATGTGTTGGATGGAATGAATGTTTTTCCTTGGTATGAAACTTCACTCGAAGAAGGGATGTATTTTATCATATTGGATACGCCTACCAACAATGTGACCCTTCGACATGTTATATCCGAATAAAAGCGATATCAATTCATGTGATTTCTGCTTTTTACTTCACCCAAAATAGTATTTTTGCCATATGTCTGAAAAAAAAGGGATTGCCATTTTAGGTTCAACAGGTTCAATTGGAACTCAAGCTTTAGAGGTATTAGAAGCCTATCCTCATTATTTTGATCTTCAGGTCATCACGGCAAATCGAAATGCGGACTTACTTATAGAGCAAGCGCTCAAGTACAAGCCCAATTCAGTCGTTATTGTTGATGAGAACTCTTACAAAAAGGTTAAGGATGCCCTTTGGATTGAAGACATTCATGTGTATTGTGGAGAAGAAGCGCTGTGTCAGGTGGTAGAATCAAATGATGTCCATACTGTGCTGACTGCACTTGTCGGTTATGCAGGTCTTAAACCAACAATAGCTGCTATTAACGCCAAAAAAGAAATTGCATTGGCCAATAAAGAAACGCTTGTTGTGGCTGGAGAATTAATCACCACACTGGCAAAGGAACAAGGGGTAAATATATATCCTGTTGACTCCGAACATTCAGCTATTTTTCAATGTATTGTTGGTGAATTTCACAATCCCATTGAAAAAATATATTTAACTGCCTCAGGTGGACCTTTTAGGGGCTTTACACAAGAACAGCTGCTTAAGGTTTCCAAAGAACAAGCCCTCAAACATCCCAATTGGTCTATGGGAGCAAAGATAACCATTGATTCTGCGACATTAATGAATAAAGGACTAGAGGTGATTGAGGCCAAATGGCTTTTTAACCTTAAGCCTGAACAAATTGATGTTATTGTGCACCCACAATCTATTGTGCATTCGATTGTTCAATTTGAAGACGGTAGTATGAAAGCACAAATGGGACTTCCAGACATGAAATTGCCTATTCAATTTGCGCTGACCTATCCCGATAGATTCAAAACAGATTTTCCTCGTTTTAATTTTATGGATTATCCTGAGCTAACGTTTGAACAGCCCAATCGTGAGGTATTTAAAAATTTAGACTTGGCGTTTTACGCCATGGAACATGGTGGCACAACAGCTTGTATCCTCAATGCCACGAATGAAATAGCCGTAGATGCTTTTTTAAATGATAAAATCAGCTTTTCTGAAATTTCTCAGCTAAATCACGACGTTGTGAAATCAGCTGAAATCATCACGAAGCCCGTCTACGAGGACTATGTCTCTTCTGACAGTTCTGCCCGTCAAAGCGCTTTAAATCTAATACAATGAGGTTTGTTTTTTATTTGATTGTTCTGGGTGTTTTCTCCTCTTGCGCTTTGAAGAAACAGAGTATTGTTTTGAATTCTCAACTACATCACTCACATTGCGGAGGAGCTCCGCCAACAGAAGAAACGATTAAAGGATATGATACGCCCAATAATATGGACGTTATCATTGCTGGAAATAAAGACTCAATGGTTCTTAAAATTGCTGGAACTCGAAAAGTAAAACTGAAGAAAGGCGTCTACCACTGGTATCAAGGCGATAAAGCAAAAGAAACAAGTGATTTGTTGGAATCATTAGAAAAGGAGCTAGATACAAATTATGTAATTGAGGGTGCGGACTGCATCAATGAATGGAAGCTTAATAAAGATGGTGCTTTTACGGTAAGTGAAAAGTCTGATACCATCTATCTAACACTCGAGTATAAATGTTATACGGGCACACTGCCCTGTGTGAAATACACTGGACCTAAGTATCAGTAGATTCAATAGCTTCCTTCTCTTCATATAAAGCGTTTAGCTTTTGATAAGCCTCTCTAATATTAGAAATGGGCTCCACAACCAATCTGAGCTTGTCTTGTTTTTGAATGAGTCGATATCCCTGTCCCATATTCATGATCTTCTTTAAGAGCTCCGAAAACACATCCGTTTGATAAAAAGAGGAAGTTGGGTCAGCGATAAACCACCCCACCATCTTTTCTGATTTGATTACAAGTCTTTCTAATCCAAGTTTTTGGGCAAGCCATCTCAGTTCAAATGAGAAAAAAAGCTCTTTTACCTCTTTGGGAATTGTTCCAAAACGGTCTTTCATCCGTGCCTCAAATTCAAGTAGCTTTTCCATAGATTCGATATGATCTAGTTCCTGATACAAACTTAATCTCTCTGTCACATCATTCACATAATGGTCAGGAATCCTTACTTCGTAATCTGTTTCAAAAATACAGTCTTCCGAATAGGAACCCATTTGGTCTGTAGTTCTTTCGTTAAAAAGGTCTTTGAATTCGTCATTTCTCAGCTCTTTCATGGCTTCATTGAGTATTTTTTGATACATCTCAAAACCAATTTCGGATATAAATCCGCTTTGCTCACCGCCCAGCATATTTCCTGCCCCTCGGATATCTAAATCCTTCATGGCAATATTGAATCCTGATCCCAGGTCTGTAAATTGAACGAGCGCCTCAAGCCTCTTTCTAGCTTCTGATGAGAGAAGGCTAAATTTGGGTGCAATGAGATAGCAAAATGCTTTTTTATTGCTTCTTCCAACTCTTCCCCTTAGCTGGTGCAAATCACTCAACCCAAAGTTATTTGCATTGTTAATGATAATGGTATTTGCATTAGAAATATCGATGCCAGATTCAATAATTGTCGTTGCAATCAATACGTCGTATGCACCTTTGATAAAGTTAAGCATGTTCTGCTCAAGAACCTTTCCATCCATTTGTCCATGGCCAATTCCTACACGTACACCAGGGCACAGTCGTTGAATCATACCGGCAATTTCTTGGATATTGGCAATGCGGTTGTTTACAAAAAATACTTGTCCACCTCTCGAAACTTCATAAGAAATTGCGTCCCTAATGGTTTCTTCATTCAATGAAATGATTTCGGTTAAAACGGGCTGTCTATTAGGTGGGGGAGTATTGATAATACTTAAGTCACGAGCACCCATCAAAGAGAATTGTAAGGTTCGTGGAATAGGTGTAGCTGTTAGGGTGAGGGTATCGACACTGGTACGCATGGTTTTAAGTTTGTCTTTAACAGCAACTCCAAATTTTTGTTCTTCATCAATAATCATTAGACCTAAATCTTTGAATTTGATTCGGTCTGATACTATGGCGTGGGTGCCGATGAGTATATCAATCTCTCCAGATTTTAGTTTCTCGATGGTTTTGGTCGTTTCTTTTGCGCTTTTAAATCGATTGACGTAATCAATGTTACATGGAAACTCACCTAGGCGCTCTTTAAAGCTTCTGTAATGCTGTAAAGACAAAATGGTTGTAGGAACGAGAACCGCTACCTGTTTACTGTCAGCAACAGCCTTAAAGGCCGCTCTTATTGCCACTTCTGTTTTCCCAAACCCAACATCTCCGCAAATTAGCCGATCCATTGGAGTTTTGGATTCCATGTCTTTTTTTACATCTTGGGTTGCCTTAAATTGATCTGGTGTGTCCTCAAAAATAAAAGAGGCCTCCAATTCATTTTGAAGGTAAGTGTCTGCTGTAAATGAATACCCCGGTTGATTTTTTCGTTTTGCGTAAAGCTTTATCAAATCAAAGGCCAGCTCTTTAATTTTCTTTTTTGTTTTTGATTTAAGGGTATTCCATGATTGTGTGCCCAGCTTATTCATCTTGGGTACAGAACCTTCTTTGCCTGTAAATTTTGATATTCTGTGTAATGAATGTATGCCTACATATAGCACGTCACCATCCTTGTAAATAAGCCGAATGGCTTCCTGTTTTTTGTTGTTGACATCTATGGTTTCAAGTCCTGAGAATTGTCCAACACCATGATCGATATGGGTTACATAATCACCCTTTTGCAGATTGTATATTTCTTTTAATGTAAGCGCTTGCTTGGCCTTTCTAAACCCTTCTTTTAATCTAAACCTATGGTATCTTTCAAACAGTTGATGATCGGTATAACAAACAAGTTTTAGGGTTTTACAAATAAATCCTTCGTGTAGAGCGGTACTGATAGGGGTAAACGCAACATCACCCCCAATATCCTCAAATATCTGATAGAGACGTTCAATCTGTTTGGGTTGATTTGAAAAAATATAATTTTGGAATTTATTTTTTTGATTTTCTGCCAAGTCGTCAATAAGTAAATTGAAATTTTTATTGAAGCTTGGCTGAGGTAAAAGCTCAAAGTTTATGACCGTGGTGTCCTTAAAATAGGATTGTGTTCCCATCTCTATAACTTTCAGGTTTTCGAGATTTAGAATAAAGTCGTTATCATTTATAAATAAATCAGAAGGGAGTGTTTTTTTTATTTCCTGATTCAATGATTCATAAATCTTGTTTGCTTTATCGAATTCTTTTTTGATTGACTCTTTTGCTCTTTCAATCGAGTCTATCCATATAGTGATATCGCCATTTAGGTATTGAAAAAATGAATCCATGCCATCCAAAATCATTTTACCCTGAATATTTGGAACAATACTAAAGAATTTGTGAGTGTTGATAGAAAGCTGGTCTGCGGCATCAAAAGTTCTAATAGATTCGACTTCATTGCCAAAAAATTCAATTCTAAAAGGGGTATCATTTCCATATGAAAAGACATCTACAATGCCGCCTCGGATAGAAAATTGCCCAGGTTCATAAACGTAGTTGACTCGTTCAAAATGATACTCTTGTAGTAATTCATTTATAAAATCTAAAGAATAGGTTTTTCCTACCTCAATTTTCATGGTGTTGGAGACCAATTTCTTTTTGGTGAGTACCTTTTCAAATAATGCATCAGGATAGGTAACAATCCAACAATTTTCTTGTGTACTCAATTTTTTTAGAGCTTCTGTTCGCGCTACAACGTTTGCATTATCTACTTCTTCGATTTGATATGGAACTTTATAGGATGCTGGATAAAACACAAGCCGATGGTCTTCGGGATATAAACCTTGAAGATCATTTAAAAAATAGGCAGCTTCTTCTTTATCATTGAGTACAAAAACATGATGTCCTGGACATTGTTGAGCAACCCCCGAGGCAAAAATACTTTTTGCAGATCCGAAAATTCCAGTCCAGTGAATTTTTGTTTTGTCTAATGATAATTTTTGGGCAGAAAGATTAATTTCTGGATGATTTTGAAGATTTTCTATGAATGAATTTAAACTCATATCATTTCAAAAACGCAATCGCTTTTTCGACCATTGATTTAGAACCCGTAAAAAAAGCAACACGTTCGTGTAGTTTTTCAGGTTTGATTTCCATTATCCTTGCTGTTCCGGTCGAAGACATGCCTCCAGCCTGTTCTGAAATAAAAGCAAGGGGATTACATTCGTATAAAAGTCTTAATCGACCTTCTGGGGCATTGATCGTACATGGATAGATGTAAATCCCACCTTTAATAAGGTTTCTGTGAAAATCAGCAACTAATGATCCAATGTATCTTCCTGAATAGGGACTGCCGTAATCATTATTGCGACTTTGACAATATCGAATATAATCTATGATTTTAGGATTGCATTCGTTGATGTTGCCTTCGTTCATAGCATAGTATCTTCCTTTTACCGGCATTTTCATGTCAGCATGTGATAAGCAAAACGTATCCGTATTCGGATCCAGCGTAAATCCATTTACCCCATTTCCTGAGGTATATACAAGCATCGTAGACGAGCCATAAAGCACGTATCCTGCCGCTACTTGAGCTGTGCCTTTTTGAAGCATGTCATCGATAGAAGCGGGTTGATTGCTAGGTGATATCCTTTTGTAAATAGAAAAAATGGTGCCTATAGATACGTTTACATCAATGTTACTTGAGCCATCTAGTGGGTCGAAAAGAACGACGTATTTGCCTGAACGAGATTTGTCGTTATCGAAAGACACAAAATCTTCATTTTCTTCAGAGGCAATGCCACAAACCGCTCCACCTTTTTCTAAGACATCAATGAAAGCATTATCAGCTATCACATCAAGCTTTTGTTGTTCTTCGCCTTGGATGTTTTGACCTCCTTGCGCTCCTAAAAAACCATCAACAAGGCCCGCTCTGCAAACATCTTTGCTGACGATTTTACTCGCTTCGGCAAGATCCAATAAAACCTTAGAAAGATCGTTTTCGTTTTGATCTTTGGGTTGTTGAGTGTCTAGAAAGTCTTTGAGCGCTGTAAAATGAGCCACCAATACTAGCTAAAAAGAATACTTTGTCCGTAACCCTCTTTGTAAACTGGGTTTACAATTAACGCAGGGATTAGTGCATCATTAGTAATGATATATTGCTCGTAATTTGATGAAAGTGCATTCAAGAAGCTACTTCTGTTTAGGTTCATTATTGCAATGAGGTCTGCATCGACAGATACAGCATATTTTACAACTTCTTTATCAAAGCCAGATCTAGATATAATAGCATGTTTCATGTCTACTCCTCGATCTTTGAAAAACCTATTTGCAAAAACAATGTTTGATTTTACTTGATGCTTTAAAAAGTCATCTGATTCATCTGGAATAACAACATGAACCTTAGAACCAAAATATTTAGCCAGTCTAGAAACAATGGTTAGCTTTTGCTTTGTTTCCTTATTTAAATCCATAGGTACTACAATCGAATCATACCCCGTTGGCTTAACCATTTTTTCTTGAACAATGATAAACGGAACGGATGAGTTGGTAACCACTTTTAAAGCGTGAGACCCAGTAACATGCTGCCATCCATGAGCCCCATGTGTACCCATAAATATAAGCTCAGCCTCGTGTTCAGAAGCAAAATCTCCGATGTCTTCAAAAATATTTCCAATCCTCACATTTGGTACAATTTTGACTCCGCTTGAAACATATTTTTCAACGATTGATGCAAGTTTTTCATTTGCTTCGTGAATTTGATTTTCTTTTGACACCACATGAACCAGTTGAACTTCTGCTTTAAGTGGTTTAGCTGTAGCAATTGCATGCTCCAACGCGATGTCAGCGACAGGAGTAAAGTCATGTGGGACGATAAATGATTTTTCACTCATGGTTTAAATATTTATGCAAAGTTAAGATAAAGTATCGAAAAATAAGATGAATATTTATCTTTATTTTTGCCTTTAAACAACCATTTAATAGAAGAAATGCCATTAATAGGAAGACTGTTAAAGACAACAACCGCCGTAAGTTACAGAAAAAACGCAAAAAAAACATTGGGTTACAAACACCAGCTTGATGTATTGAGCTATTTACTGTCTAGGGCAAAGTCTACAAAATTTGGTATAGCTCATCGATTTCAACAGATACTTAATACTTCAAATCAGCTAAGTAAATTTCAAAAAAATCTTCCAGTAACGAGTTATGATGAGTTTTATGAAAAATGGTTGAAATATTCACTTCATGGAGAAAAAGACAATACATGGAGAGGGCGTATTAAATATTATGCCTTGTCATCAGGAACGACAGGATCTCCTAGTAAAAGAATACCCATTACGAATGAAATGATCAGGTCTTTTCAAAAGACAAGTATCCGCCAATTGTCATTATTGCACGGCCTCGATTTACCTCAGTCTTTTTTTAACACCAGTCTTTTAGCGATTGGGGGTTCTACAAAACTGAACTATAAGGAGACACATGTTGAGGGCGACTTAAGTGGTATATTAAAAAAACACACCTCCTTTATTGTTTCACCATTTGCCAAGCCGGGTCCAAGAATAAGTGGAATGACTGATTGGAATAAAAAGCTTGACATTATGGTCAAAAAAGCACCAAAATGGGACATTGGAATTATAGCTGGTATACCGAGCTGGTGCTTATTGCTTATGGAGAGAATTGTAGAGTATTATGAGCTTGACACGATTCATGATATTTGGCCCAATTTACACGTTTATGTACATGGGGGTGTATTTATGGATCCATATATTGAAAGGCTCAACAAAATATCGAAACACAAGATCAATCTCTTAGACACTTACTTAGCCAGCGAAGGGTATTTCGGTTATCAAAATGAAGGACATCGAAGAGGCATGAAACTGCTAATGAATAATGGTATTTTTTTTGAGTTCATTCCTTTTAATTCGGAGTACTTTGATGAGTATGGAAAGATAAAACCCAATGCAGAGGCCTATACGGTTAGTCAGGTAAAAGAAGGAGTTGATTACGCCATTGTTATTTCAACCAATGCAGGGTTGTGGAGATACCTAATTGGAGATTTGGTTCGTTTTGTTGATACTGAGGAGTATGAAATTATCATTACGGGTAGAATAAGGCAATTTCTTAGTCTTTGTGGAGAACATTTGTCACTTGGGAATATTAATCAAGGATTATTGGAGGTAGGAAAAGAGTTTAACCTTCAATTCTCAGAATTCACGATTTATGCTGACATCGAAAACCAATGTCACAGTTGGTTTTTAGGCACGCCAAACAACGATCTTAGCCCTGATGTGGTTACGGAATATTTAGATGAAGTACTTTGTAGCTTAAATGACGATTACAAATCAGCTCGAAAATATAGCCTTGGAAAACCCAAAATAAAGATCATCTCACCGGAGACATTTTACGGATATATGCAAAGCGTAGGTAAGATAGGTTCACAAAACAAGATGCCGAGGGTGTTGAATACTGACCAGGCAAAATTATGGTTGAAATATGTTAACGAAGCTTAGAGCTGTTGAATATAGATTTTTTTCCTGAATTAAACTTGAGACTGACCTCAACAGATTGTTTGTACATGCTCGAAAGTTGACCAAATTCATAATCATAAGAAAGACCAAGACTAAAGGCACCTAAATCAAAATAAATGGTAGGAATAACAGTGCCAACACTTCTAAAATAGGTTCCAAACACAAAATATTGATTACTTAAAATTGAAGTGACCCTAGATGCATTCTTGGTTTTTAACCTGTAGAATAAACCAACCATAGTTTCAAGATGCTTTCCTTGAATAAATTGAGCAGCACTTACTTCTAAATTTGATTCTGAAGACAATCCATAGCGCGCATTAGCATGGAAACAAAATTTCATAAAAAGTCTGTCATCAACCAAGGAGTTATACCTCAGCTTTGGTTTGTTAAGATGCTGTACAGATACTCCTCCTTGAAAACTCATCTCATTACTTGATAATGTATTTTCGTTTTCTTTATTAAATCCATACGCAATACCAACTCCAGCGTCAAGATGAGAAAAAGAAGATATTCCATTGGATTCACCAGGGTCAATAGAATTGTCAAATTCTGATCCATTCCACTGATTCATAAATGAAACCCTAGAAAAATCAGCGGATCTGTTAGTAAACGCAGCGTGTATACCTGCTGAAATAGTATGGTTTTTCGCTATCGGTAAAACCCCACTAGCTGTTACACCACCACTTTTGATACTGAATTTTGAATCGCCTCCTACATCATTCACAAAGTATACTCCAATACCAGCGTATGCACTTTTTTGTCTTGCAATTTTTCCAATTGAAAACTCGGCCATTCCCATACTTGTCATAAATTGGGTTCCAGCTCCAAGCCACTGGTTTCTGTGTTGCAACGTAATTCGTTCAAAACCTGAAAAAGTTGATGTAGTTGCAGGATTTATTAAGGTAAGTGATTGATCCAATTGTGAATAGTGGAAATCTTGAGCCTGACCCAAAAAGCTTAACGTCAAAAAGAGAAATAAAAGTCTTTTCATACTATCTAATAAGAGTTATGTTTCCTGAAAGAGTATCTGAAGAACCATCCAAATTAGTAAACTTCATGATGTATGGATAAACACCTGCATTGCAATCTAACCCTTTATTTGTACCATCCCATTTGAATCCTCTTACATTTGACTCAAACATGATTTTACCCCATCTATCAAATATCTTGAATTGGAAGCTAGCAACATCTTGTCCAATAATAATACTGTACGCGTTATTTTCTTCAGGGCCTATGTTGTTTGGAGAAAAACCAGTGGGTATGTGAACTCCTTCAGCACAATCTGGATTGCTGTCGTCAGGGTCACAGCCATCTAAAGGGTCGCTTCCATTATTGAATTCTGCACCGTCTGTTAGACCATCGCCATCAGTATCAGCATTGTTAGGATCAGTTCCTAATACTGCTTCTTGTGCATCAGTTAAACCATCACCATCGGTGTCAATATTGCATTCTGGAAGAATGTCATCTGGGTCACAAGGGTCTAACGGGTCGGTTCCTGAACTTAGTTCATCCCCGTCGTTGTACCCATCTCCATCTGTATCAGGATTTGTTGGATCTGTACCCTCTGCAATTTCTTCATCATTTGTCAAACCATCGTTGTCTTGGTCACAATTCCCAGCGTCTAAATTAGGAACACAAGGATCAGTATTTGCTGGGTCTTCTTCATCATTAACGCCATCTCCATCTTGATCATTGTTACTTGATTCGAGTGCGTCAATAATGCCGTCTCCATCCGTATCAGTTGGATTGTTTGGATCACCAACTTCAACGGCATCATTCTCTCCATCCCCATCTGTGTCAGGATTGGTTGGGTCCGTTCCGGCTATACTTTCATTTTGATCTGTGATTCCATCTCCATCAGTATCTAAATTAGGGTCATCTATAATAAAGAATGCAACAATGTCTTCAGGGGCATTTATTACAATGGAATTTGTATCCTCAGTAATGGCTGAACCTAAAGGTCCTGTAGTATATTCCCAGTGGTCAAAAACAAATCCAGGTTCTGCTCTCGCTTTAAGGTAGGTTTCTATTCCTCCAAAATATTCTGTGGTCCATGGATACGTTGGTGCCCAAATGGAGTTGACTTTTATTTCACCGGAATTTGCCGGATTTACATCAAATGTAGTGGCATGCGGTCCATTCAAGTCATAACAATCAATCAAACCAGATTCAAGCGCTAAGCATCTTGCATTGATAAAATCTCTTAATGTTTGTACTTTGCTTTCCCAATCATTTACTGAACCTCCCCATTTTGCACATTGTCCTGCCATGTCTGGGGTAATATCATTTACCATACTATCCAGAAGGAAAAGCATGGAGTCACAGGAGAAATAAGTATTCACCAAGTCTATATATCGGGTAACATAGTATTGTTCAACGATTGGGTTTTCTGCAATTAGTTTCTCTAAAATGTCTGTATGACCCTGCCCACCTGGATCTGGAAGGTTTTCTGCGTTGCATGGGTCTGCGTTGGCGGAAACATCAGGAATTCCCGTGTAATTGATGTAATGCCCAAATGTTGCATCCATATCCCAAAGAACGTAACGCCATTTTTTCTTATCTCCTAATGGATCTGTACCATGCCACCACGCCGTATTCCAATTGAGCCAGTCCATATTAACCACATAAGAATTAAACATGAAATAGTCGCAAAGTGATTTCCAATTTAATTTAGAATCCACATAGTCAAAGTCAGGACCTGCTGACATGTTATTGCCCAAAATAAAATTGGTTAAATTATCCCAGTTTGGTTGAGCATTAGGAGCACCGTAATCTTGCCAAGTTCCTCCCCAAGTTTTTAAATATTCCAAGTGAAATTTGTCTTGATCATAATAATATTTTGTGTAATCAGAGTCATCTGCTTTTTCTCGAATTTCATATACACCCCAATATTCACCATTTAGATACAGAACACATGACCTTGATGTTCTTTCGTCCAATCTCATTTTGGCTTTTATAGACAGCATATGAATAAATGCGTCACGAATATGTGCACCATCTTCAAAAGGATAATTGTCACTTGCCGCAGGTTTAAGAATGAGTCTTTGAAAGTCATTTCTTGTTTTTTCCGGGAAAATTTGATGATCGATATCACCATTATAACCGAATTGATCTCTCATGATAAAATCAAATCCGCGCTGAGGATAGCTCCATGAGTCATTTCCGTGCTTATTGAAATCGCCCTCTCCCTCATCAATAAATATTCCACCTAGCTCGAACAGCTCAAATGCACCAATTTTATTTTGGCTTCCTCCCCATCCTCCACCTTGGTTTCCATTCGCAACAAGGTCATAAACCTCATCACTACATACAGATACAATGGGTAAGCCATGTGTGACATTGATAAAATAGGAATTGGTTTCAGTAAAAGACGGGAGATTCGTTCCAAAAGCAACCGCACGAACAACCTGAGTGTTAGCTACATTAATGGGGCCAGAGTAAAGGGTTGATCCTGCTGTTGGGTCTGAACCATCAGTGGTATACCGAATTTGTGCAGAGGGGTCGGAACAACTCATACTTACATTGATTGCAGAAGGGTAGGCACCTGCTTCCAAATCAAAAACTGGAGTTGCTGTATAAAATTCTTGGGCGCCAGTATTCGTTGAGTTGGGAGTAGGATTTGTAAAAAGTTTAAAATCTGCCGCGCCATCTGTTGACCTGCCAACGGAATGGTCTATCTTAGTGTAATGAACAATTTTGAATGAATCCACAACATTTCCAAAGTTGTTGGATAAAATAACCCAATCTCCCTCGGTTTGAGACAGCTTAAAGCTCGTATGTATTTCTCCTCCTTGGACAATATCTCGTGAACTACAAAAAAGCAAAAGATGATCATTTGCATTTATTGATGCCGCAGGGAATTGCCATTTTAAAAGATTTCCTGACCTATCAGAGAGATACCATCCTGTCATATCAACGGACGCTCCAGTGGTATTGAATAATTCCACCCAATCTTCATTGTCATTGAAGGCATCCGTGATACCTGTCATATTTGATGCAGAATATTCATTAATTAATACCTGACTTGAAATGCCAAGAGAAAGCAAGAATGTGGAAACAAGAATAATAAATTTCATAGTTAGTTTAAGTATTATTGACTCAATGATAAATAATTTCATCTGTGTATCAACGTTTAGACGACAAATTATTAACGAAGTTGTATCTTTACGAGATAAAATTTAATTATGTCAAATAAAATTAAGTTAATTCTACCAATTTTCATTTTATTATTCGTGTTTTCTTCTTGTAGAAAAGTGGAAGGTCCGGGGGGAAGTGTCACCATAAAAGGTGTGGTGATTGAGAGAAATCATGTTGGAACAAGTGTTTTTGAGTACCCAGCGGCAGATCAAGATGTGTATTTAATTTATGGATCAGAAAACACATTTTATGATGATGATATAAAGACGAGTTTTGATGGGAGCTTTGAGTTTAGGTATCTACAAAAAGGTGATTACCAGGTGTTTTCGTATCAAGACAACCCCACTGTTGCTAGTGGCACGGATGAAGTTTTACTTGAGATAAATGCAAGCTCTAACAATGAGGTGGTTGTTTTAGACACCATTTACATAGATAAGTACTAATGAAATCTCTATTAATCGTTTGCTTTTTTTTTACGATTTCATTTACTGGGAATTCTCAATCTTTTGAGGTTTGGGGAAGTGCTGGTGCCAAATATAAGCTCAATAAAAAAATTCAATTTTCGGGAAGTTTTTCGAGTAGATTTAGAGATCTTAAGGTCAAAACAATTTTTCCGCAGTTAACTGTTAAGTATAAAATAGTAAAATGGGTAAATGTGTCTATAGATTATCGATACGTTTCAAAAAGAGAAAACAATGGTAATTACATTGGTGCGAATCGTGTCAATATGAATGCCAAGTTTAATTATAATAAAGACCGCTTTTCTCTTGGGTTTAGGACGAGATACCAAATGAGTTCAGAAAAAGGGTCCTCAAGTTCTTATAATTCCGATTTTGATAGAGCACTACGGTTTAAGCCTTCACTAGCTTATGACATTAAAAAATCAATTTTTACTCCAACGATGAGTTTGGAATGTTTTTATAACCCTGGAGCAGGTGTGTTAGGGCAAAGAATTGATAAGATGAGATACACTCTAGGTACAGACCTCGAACTAGATGGACCGCACTCCATAGGTCTATTTGCCCGAATAGACCAAAAAATATATGACAGCAATTCAGCTAAATTTATTGTCGGATTGAATTATGAGTTAAGCCTGAATAAAATCTTAAATTCAATTAAAAAACAAGGAGACTTGTAGTATACCTAAAGGGTTTTATCCAACTAAGACAAAATATTTGTTTCTTTTCCGAATTGTTTGAATGAAACGGCTACGGCTATTCCTGCCAAAACAACCATTACGGAAAAGCTTAAAATCAACAAAGAATAATCTATTGTTCCTCCGATCAGCCCTTTTGTAGTCAGAACGATATTTAAAATGGGAATCAAAGCCGTTTGTACATTTAGTTCTATACCTGGAAAAAGACCGGCCATAGCAGGGAGCAAAACAATTATATTTAACGGTGCAATAATACTCTGAGCCTCTTTAAATGTTTTGGTGTATACGGCAATAGGAATCATGATTCCTGCAAAAAAAACGGTTAATGGAAGAAGCAAAAGAAATAATTTTAGTACAAACCCAATACTAAGAATTTGATTGACAACATTCATGATTTCTGGGTCAGGAATAATATCCATAAAATTGATGGATAAGAAAAGCCCTAGTAATGCAAAAAAGGAAGCCATCAATCCTGATAATATAATCACTAACATTTTACCAATAAGAAATTTCCACCTGCTAACAGGAGTTGTGAGCAAAGTTTCAATGGTTCCTCTTTCTTTTTCACCTGTAAATAAATCAATTGCTGGATACATGCAACCCATAAAACCAAAAGCAATAAAAATATAAGGTAAAAATCCTCCCACGAGTTCACCAATCATTTTTTGATTGCTCGCGCTATTTTCAAATGCAATTTCAAAAGGGGTTATTTGTTGTTCATCAATGTTTAGCGTCTGGTATCGTTTCAATCTTTCTTCGGCCTCGATGTATTGCACGTATTTTTGGGCCCGTTGTTCATAACCGATATTGGTTTTGTCAAATGAACAGATCAATTTTGTAGGTTCCATTTTATCCAGTTTTTCGGAAAACTTAGAATCGTATATAAAAATAATATCAAGCTTTTCTTCTCGAAGGTCAGCTTTCATTTTTAAAGAGTCTCCATGATATGGAGTTAGGGTTTTGGGCCCCAGGGCATTTGGGATCTCATTTAGTTTTATAGCCAAGTAATCATCTGGCTCTCCAAGTATTCCAATCTTTAAGGTTTTGTTTTCAGCAGATTCTTCAAAGGAGGAAGAAACACCAACAACAACGTTCAATATGAGCGGAAATATAAGAATCGGAATGACAAGCATCATGATTAATGTTCGTTTGTCACGAAGCGTTTCTTTTAGTTCTTTTTTAAAAATCTTAAATATCATGTAATTAAGCTTGGACTGTTTTAATAAATTCAGCTGTAATGCTTTTTTCACTCATCTTTTCTCGAAAATCCTGCATACTTCCCTGGTATTTCATTTCACCTTTATGGATAATCGCCAAGCTATCACACAAAAGATCTACCTCTCCCATTATATGACTGGAAAAGATGACTGTTTTGTTTTGGGCTTTGCAGTCCCTAATCAGCTGAATGATACTTTCAGCAGTAATGACGTCTAATCCACTTGTGGGTTCATCAAATATTACGATTTCTGGATCATGAATCATGGTTCTGCAAATGGATACCTTTTGTTTCATTCCTGTACTTAGCTTACCAATTCGTTTATGAGCAAATTCATTCATGTCTAATAAATCGAAAAGATATTTCTTTCTTTCAGTTAGCAGCTGATTTGAAACCCCGTAAAGTGATGCAAAATAATCTATTAGTTCATTTGCATTCAGTCTTGCGTATAAACCGGTTGAACCGGTTAAAAAACCAATTTTCCTTCTTGCTTCATCAGGGTGAGTGACTGCATTTATTCCTCCCATTATAATCGAACCAGAGGAAGGTGTTATAACTGTAGAAAGCATACGTAGCGTGGTTGTTTTACCAGCACCGTTAGGACCCAGCAAAGAAAAAATCTCACCTGGTTTACAATCAAAACTGATATCATTTACGGCAAAAGCAAATTTATCAGTTGTTCCGGCTTCTTTTTTTTGTTCTTTATTTAAAGAAAATTGTTTTGTGAGATGTTCTACTTTAATCATTGCTTTAAACTTCTTTCTTCTCTGAGAATGGCTTTGTTCTTATTGGCCAATTGACCACAAGCCGCATCAATGTCTTTACCGCGACTTTTTCTAACGTTGACAATCATGTTGCGTTCTTCAAGGAACAAGGCAAATTGATCCACTTTTTCCGATTTGGCCTGCTTGAATGGTTCTCCATCAATAGGGTTGTATTCAATAATATTTATTTTACAAGGCACACATTTAGCAAATTCAGCCAATTCACGGGCATCAGAGATTTCATCATTGAAGCCATCAAAAATGATATATTCAAATGTCACTCTGGAATTTGTTTTTTCATAAAAGTATTGAAGGGCCTCGCGCAATGATTCAAGATTATTGGATTCATTTATTTCCATAATCTTATTGCGTTTTTCATCATTGGCTGCATGTAAGGATAAAGCAAGGTTAAACCTTACTTCGTCATCGCCTAGCTTTTTGATCATTTTGGAGATCCCCGCTGTCGAAACAGTAATCCTTTTGGGAGACATGCCAAGCCCATCTTCAGAACAGATCCATTCAATAGAATTCAATACATTTTTATAATTCAATAAAGGTTCGCCCATGCCCATATAAACAATGTTGGAAAGCGATTTTTGATATCTGTTATTTGCTTCATTTTTCAAATAAAAAACTTGGTCAAATATTTCTCCAGCTGTTAAATTCCGTAATAGCTTTAGACGTCCTGTAGCGCAAAATTCACAGGCAAGACTGCATCCCACTTGTGATGAAATACATGCTGTAGTTCTTTTTTTTGTGGGAATCAAAACCCCTTCAATAACACTTTTCGCATCTACTTCGAAGGCACACTTAATGGTTTTGTCTTTGCTGATTTGTTGGTCCTTAATGGAAATCTTATTGATCCTGAAATGTTCCTCTAAAAATTCTTGTAGATTTTTACCGATATTTTTCATTTCTTGAAAAGAGCCAACATTTTTTTTCCAAAGCCAATCCATAATTTGTTTGGCGCGAAATGAAGGAAAATCATTTGCTTTTAAATAGTCAGCCAATTCTTCAACAGAGAGGTCCCTAATTAGCTTCAATTTTGAATTCATGTCTTAACGATTGAGCATAACCGGCATTACCAGCATGAGCACATCTTCATTCTCTGAAGCTTTCGTTATTGGGGTTAAAATACCCGCTCTACTTGGCTCACTCATAGCCAGTTGAACTTCGTCAGAATCTAAATTATTTAACATCTCCACAATAAATCTTGAGTTAAAACCAATTTCTAAATCATCCCCATTATAATTACATGTTAGTCTTTCATTCGAGGCATTAGCGAAATCAGTGTCCTCTGCAGATAAAGAGAGCTCGGAGCCGACCAATTTAAGTTTGATTTGATGTGTTGTTTTATTAGCGAATATTGATACCCGTTTAATAGAATTTAAAAACTGAAGTCGATCAATGGTGAGTACATTCGGATTTTCTTTTGGAATAACCGCTTCATAATTAGGGTATTTGCCATCGATAAGACGACAAACCAATTTCATTTCACTGAATGTAAAAACTGCATTAGATTGATTGTATTCCAGTGTTATTTCTTCCTTACCCGATAAATTTGCCTTAAGCATATTTAATGGTTTTTTCGGTAGAATAAAGTCTGAGCTGTCAGTAGACTTGGCATCATTTCTTTTGTATCGAACCAATTTGTGCGCATCCGTAGCAACGAAAATAATTTCGTTGTTAGAAAACTCACAATAAACACCAGACATCGCAGGTCGAAGCTCATCATTCCCTGCAGCAAACAATGTTCTATTTATTGCATTAGAAACAATTTCTCCCGAAATTTTTATCGTGCTTTGGTTTTCGATTTTAGGAAGCTTAGGGAATTCTGCTCCGTTAAAACCAGACATCTCAGCCCGTCCGTTGTCATATGAGATTTCAATTTTATGGTTATCTCCATTAACCTTAAAAGTACAGGGTTGATCCGGCAAGCTTTTTAATACTTCCAAGACCATCTTTGCAGGAACGGCAACTGAACCATCTTCCTCAGATTGCACCTCTACTTTGGTAATCATTGTAGTTTCTAAATCAGTGGCACATATTTCGAGTTTATTACCCTTAATCGAAAACTTAAAGTTGTCTAGAATAGGGAGTGTGTTACTCGAATTTAAAACTCCCGAAATATTTTGCAAGTGACGTAAAAGTGTTGCGCTTGAAACAATAAAATTCATTAGCTAATCATTTTATACAAAAATAACAATTCAGATGAGATAATTAGAAGTCTAATTACTAGATTTTAAGAAGCGTATTTAGAAGTAAAGTAAGTTCGTAAGAATACCTTAAACGCAACTCTTGTCATTATTGATAATACAAGGTTATTCGATCTTACAATAACATCATCTTTAAGGTCTATAGTATACAATAGCTGTTTCAAATCATTCTCGTTAAGAATTGGGGTTAATACGTTTTCTAATTGCTTGTTTGAAATGCATTTTTCGAGAGATTCTTTTTCAAGGGGTATGCCACTTAAGGCAAAATCTTTACATAGTTGCTCAAATGTTTTATTTCTGAAATCATGCTTGTCCCAAAAATGTAACATGAGATTTTTGAATTCTAAAGTTTCTGTGCTTGGGTTTTGATTATTCAATGTATATTCATGTCGATTAATATTCAGACAAAAATAAGAGTAATGATTAATGATAAACTCAAAAGCAATTGCGATAAGCTCCTGAATGAAGCCAGTCGGATTATTCCTGCTACAAGAAGAGATCTTTTAGATGAAGTGGCGGCATTTATGCGAAAAGAAATACAAGAAGCAGCAACAGATAAGAGAGAGGTTTCAATGGTTTATTTATGTACTCATAATTCCAGGAGAAGTCATTTTGCCCAAGTATGGGGACACATTGCATCTGTGCTTTTTCAGATTAAGAATTTGAAAACTTATTCGGGAGGCACTGTCGCTACAGAATGTCACCCCAATACAATCGCCGCCTTAAAGCACATTGGTTTTGAGATCAAATGTGAAGATATTTCGGCTACTAATCCTATTTACCATGTTTATTATAACGAGAATGATTTTATCGCTTGTTATTCTAAAGCGAATACAGATGAATCTATTCCGCAAACTGATTTCATTGCCGTGATGACTTGTTCTGACTCTGATGATAATTGTCCATTGGTTCCTGGAGCAAAAAAGAGGTTTTCTACGACTTACGACGATCCTAAAGAATTTGATGAAAGAGAAAATCCTGTTCCTCATTATGTTGAAAGGAGTCTTCAAATTGCATCGGAAATACTATATACCTTTCAACAGCTGTAATATCATTTGACATCCTTGAAGATGTTCCAGAACTTATTGTCAGGAATAGGGGCGGTTATACAGATTTCTTCTTGTGTTGTGGGGTGATTAAACTTGAGCTCCCTCGAGTGTAAGCAGATGGACCCATCTTGATTTGACCTTTTACCTCCGTACTTTAAATCTCCTTTAACACAGCATCCAATACTTGAGAATTGAGCTCTTATTTGATGGTGCCGCCCTGTTTCTAATTCAACTTGGACCAAATGGTATCGGTCTGATGAGCTGATTAAAGTATAGCTTAAGATGGCTTCTTTTGCTCCCTTGATATCCTTGTTTGAAACATAGCTTTTATTCTGTTTTTCATTTTTTTTCAAAAAATGCACAAGCTTTCCCTCATTTTGAGGTGGCTTGGTTTCAAGAATCGCCCAATACGTTTTTGAGGTCATTTTATCTCTAAACTGCTTGTTCATACGTTCCAGTCCTTTACTGGTGCGCGCAAATAAAATAACACCGCTTGTTGGTCGATCCAACCGATGAATGACTCCGCAAAACACATTGCCAGGCTTATTGTATTTGTTTTTTAGATAAGCTTTTATTTCATCGGGCATTGTTTTGTCACCAGTACGATCTCCCTGAACGATTTCTGATGATTTCTTGTTGACAGCAATGAGATGATTGTCCTCGTGTAATATGCGAGAAGAATTCATGCTAATTAAGTTTAGACTTAGAGAATGTTTTTTTTCTCCAAAATGCAATTAGACTATATATTACGAATACGAAAACAGTATAAATAATCCAAGATGGTATGTCTCCCAATCCATCACCTTGAGCATAGGAATGAAGTCCAACTAAAACAAAATTAACTCCAAAGAAAGTGAAGAGTATGGCGGAATATCCCCAAAAAGACACCAGGTTGAATACAAATTTGCTTTTGAGACCAGGTATAAATCTAAGGTGGAGGATTGTTGCATAAACCAAAACGGAAACCAATGCCCAGGTTTCTTTAGGGTCCCAACCCCAATATCTACCCCATGATTCATTGGCCCAGATCCCACCCAGAAATGTGCCTATCGTGAGCATGAAAACACCAATGGTCATGGTCATCTCAGCTATATAAGTGAGCTCTGTAATATTCGTGGATATTTTTTTAGCCGTTTTTGGGGTTCTGAAAATGTAAAGAGTCAGGTTCAGAAATCCAAGTATACAAGCCAAGCCAAGAAATCCATAGCTACCTGTAATTACGGCAACATGAATCATCAGCCAGTATGATTTTAACACCGGTTGTAAAGGTGTGATTTCAGGATCTAAAAGATTGAGCTCAGTCACAAATATCATTAAGGAGGCTAGGACGGCTGTTCCCGCAATTACAACTGCATTTTTTCTAGAAAAAATAAAACCTGCAAGCATGGTTACCCATGCTATGAACACAACAGCTTCGTAACCATTACTCCATGGTACATGTCCAGAAACGAGCCACCTAATAATCAATCCCGCCGCATGAAAACCAAATACACCAAGTAAAATATAAAAGAGTCCTTTTCTTGAATAATTAAATATTCTAACCAGTTTTTCTTTCGATGACACAAAAATTTGAATAAAAAACAAGATGAGCATCAAAAAACCGATAAGCCCGTAGGCTTGATAGGTTCTTTTGAATATTTCCCATTTATTGTATTGAACTTCTAGATTCAATAGGTTTTCACTAGGAATGATGTTACCCGCTACCTTTCTCTGCTCTGATTTTAGTTGATTTAGCAATGCGTTACATTCTTTATAATTATTTCCCGAGGACAAATCATATAAACTTCTGATATAGTTTAATGTGAGTCTTGCTATGGTTGAATCCTTGCCCCTTGACAAATTTATATTCATAGGGTTTGACCAGGTATTATTGGGATCGTTTTTTATAGGAATTACCTTTAAATATTGGCCATGGAATACGTCTTGAGTAACTTGAAATTTTTCATGAAGCTTTATAATCTTTTTATCAAATTCATCTCTATTTGATTCAGGCTTTTGAAAAGCTTTTCGATATTCATTTTCCCAATTAAAAACGGGATTCCCAGTTACATCTATATGTGAAATGGAACGGTAGCTTTCGTGTTTTTTAAGCTTTAGTCTTTTTTGTAGAACGGACGGGATGTAAATGGTATTTTGTTTTTTCCAATATTCAGCATAGAGTAACATACTCACAATGGATTGTACGGCATTGTAGTTTTTTGACTTGTGTTCAAGTGTGTTTTCTCTGTATGTTTTTCTTAACAACTGATCACACAATGTGTGAAATGGAACAATCCTACCGTCATAGCTCTGAACAGGTAGGGTTGCGACTTCGTCGGAATGTTCTTTAGATATCACATGAAAAGTTTCACCCCTTACAATTTCACTGTCATTCGTATGGTTATGCCCATCATTTTCATGATGCTCTTGTGCAAAAACACTCCCGCTTAAGGAGGATAGCATCACAAAAAACAACATACTTTTTATTTGCTTGTTCTTTTGTTTTAGTTTTTTTAATTTGTTGTTGAGCTCACGAAATCTCCCGACGGGCGCTATAATGGATAGAATCATCCCTATAGCCATCAATAAATAACCGAAATAAGTAATGTTGGTTCCCCAGTAATCATGATTCACACTTAGAATTGTACCCTCCTCATTTTGTGGGGTTTTGGGATCATCTAAAGTGTAGCTTGATTGAAAGAACCTATATCCTTTATAATCCATTACATGGTTCATAAAAATACGCTTATTTATTTTTTTATTATCCGCGGAGTCAACCAGTGTCACTTCACTAGCAAAAGAAGAAGGGGATTCTGTTCCGGGGTAATTTTCAAGCTGAAAATCACGACAAGTTACCTTAAAAGGAATGGGTTTTCTGATAGAGCCATATTCAAGTTGATAATTGAGTCCATTCATAGTAATCATTTTTGGTGAAGGTATTCTACCCATCCCACCTTCTAGAGTGACATTTTTAGAAAATTTCCCATCACTTACCTTAACCGTTAAATAATCTGAACCCCTGTTTTTATCTCCTGATGGCATAAGCGCCTTTTTGGCGTTGTATAAGATGTTCTTTACAACGAATTGACTGTTCCCTACTTGATATAAAGTAGTTGTTTTCAGTTCATTCCATTGATTGATCTCGTAGGCGATAAATAAAGAATCATTGGGCTCTATTCCCGTTTTTCTGGATTCTCTCATTTTGGACATTTCTAATGAGCGTAGGGGGAAATCGGCACTCCATTGAATTTGACCATTTAGGTTTCTAAGCTTTATACCATTAGCGTTGATTTGCTTTTCAAAACCCAATGGAACATTTCCAACTTGAATACTGCCTTTTTCATCTAAATAATTAGAGGTCATGCCTTCAGTTACAATATCTAAAACAACAGCGTTTTTAAACTTTTTATTTATCTGAAACGAATCAACTCTTTTACTTTGAAAATTAACATACTCGACTGAAACCTCTTTGTTTTCAAAATTCATTTCATCCGTAAAGTGATTTCCAAACCCATGCGTTATTTCTGATAGGTAATGCTTGTTTCCCATTACTTGAGACTTGCCTGACTTTTTATTTTTAACCTTTACAAGGAGGTGTGGATCACCTGTGTATATGAAATTACTGGTCTCTCCTTCAGTAATCACCATTATGCCTTCAAAGCTTGCATAACGAGTAACACCAGCACCCAAAATAATGACAAGAAATGCCAGGTGAAAGGATAGAATTGCAACTTTCTCTTTCCGAAACATTTTATGCGTGAAAATATTCGAAATTAAGTTAAGACTCAGAAATGCCAGTAGAATGGTGAACCATGTGGCGTTATAAACCAAAATTTTTGCTGCTTGAATTCCGTATTTAGATTCGATAAATGTAGCACTACCGATTCCAATAAGAAATAGAAGCAAACCCAAGGTCATGGTTTTCATTGAAAAGACCTTATTTAATATCTTGTCCAAAATTTTTTCTGTCATAATAGACTGCAAAAATAGTTAAAGATTTAGGAAATGTAATTAAACGATTCTAATAAGAATTTCGAGACCTACAATTCTTATTTAAAACACATCAACGAACGATATGTTTTAGTACTTTTTCATGGTTTCTATTTCTAATTTTGATCATGTAGACACCTTGTTTAAATTCTGGTGCATCAATAACAAAAAGATTAATGCCGTCTTTTAGATTAATGATGTCATGTTTAACCACTTTTCCTTGGGTATCATAATATTCGACTTCCGTCTCTCCAAAAAACTGACCGTCGTTAATAATTAAATTGAAGCTCTCGGAGCTGGGGTTTGGGTGCGTAGTGATATACGAATCTTGACTGTTGCAGCCAGAATGAATGGGTCCAAATGTTTCATTTTTACCATCAATATCATATTGAACCAATTTGTAATAACAATCTTGAAAAGATTCATCTAAATAAGAATAGGTGATTTCTGAAGTACTGTATCCTGCAGCAGATTCATTATGAATAAGCTCCCATGTGTAGCCGTCTCGGGATTTCATAAGCTCGAAATGACTTGAATTGTATTCGGATTGTGTTACCCAATTGATGAGCATTGATTCATCATTACAAATGGTATTAAAACTACTTAATTCAACAGGTAAAGGATCTCCTGGACCACCAGCAAAACCCCAGTTGCTCCATCCTGTAACATTGGTTCTTTTTACCAATGGACTCGCTACATCTCCTGTATTGTCAATATGTGTTCCGGGAGCGCCCCAAGGATTGCTTCCAACACGTTTAAGTATGGTGACATGACAATCATCAACCAAGCTCAATATCCCTTCTCCTTCAATAGTAATATTGTATGCTTTGTTTTCAGCAGTAGTAATGCCATCATTGGGAGTTATTTCCCAGTATCCATTATCAGTATTCTCAATTAAAAATGAGCCATTGCAATTGGTTGGGATGGTATCTCCATTTAAATTGTATCCCATTTGGGAATTGATCCATTCGTTTTTTAAGGATCCGCCATCAGTGGCTTCAGTGTATTCAATGGTCACAAACCTTTTATTGATTCCATTATTCGAAATGGGGTATAGGCCTGAATTTGGACCCGAGTTGGTGCCTATAAACCATCTTTTAAGAATTCCTTCAATGAATCCACTTTGATAATTTAAAGAGCCAATCTGAGCAGTTGAAGATCCAATTGAAATGGTATTACTAGATGTAATTATGTTTCCGGTTTGCATCGTTAATGTCTCTGAGATGACAAAATTGTCAAGTACATTTAAAGCTCCGCTTGCAGATACATTGTTAACAAGACTACCGATTACAGTAGAGGGGATATTTCCAATAGAAATTGATGAAGTGCTATTTGTAAATTCAATTGTACTTGTCGAGCTGTTGATTACTTTTGTGCCAGTGAGTTCGTAATGATCATTGAATGCGCTTGCTTTTAACTCGGTATAACCATTTAGCACAAGATTTCCTAGCCCATTAAAGACATCTGATTCCGATGAAAACCTTAAAGTTCCATCAATTATAACCGTGCCTGGGGTCCCGTTATCGTCATTGGTTCTGAATGTGGCATCCAGGGTAACATCAGCACCATTATTTATTGTAAGACTGCTCGTACCGTTTCCGCTACCAATCATTCTAAAAGATCCTGAACCGGAAATCAGTTGCGGGGCAGAACCGTTCATTTCTATTTCCAAATTATATGAATTATTTCCACCATCGGTACTCATAAAACCATTGTTTATAAAATCCCCACCGATTTGTATGGTGTTTGTGCCATTTTGAATCCAATTTATATTTCTTAAGCTTCCATTTGATTGAATGGTAAAGTTGTTTTGAATTGTAAGTGTTTTGTCACCAGAAATGCCGGGAGATAAGTTGGCATTTTCTTGAATTTCAACACTCGATACATTTGTGTTTTGATCAAAAATCAAACAATTATTGCTGCTAATTGATCCTTGGTAGGCTTTGACAATAATCTCAGCAGTCCCGTCGTTTGGTGGAATCACACCGCATTCCCAAGTGGCGGCGTCGGACCATGACAAATAACCGCTTCTGTAGTTAACTGTTGAATATCTGTTCGGAAAACCCGATTGATCCGTTGAAGTAATTTCTGTGGTTAGTGTCTCACCTATGGTAAGACCGTTAATAGCGCCCGTTCCTCCAGATCTTGTAATGTTTCCTGTTGATGCGCCATTTATTGCTCTGATTTCAAGACCAATTATGGTCATTTTATCATTTTTATTTTCTTGAGTACAGGCGTATTCGATAGTAACAATTGAAGCAGTACAAGTAAAGTTTGTCACGACGAGATTCCCCCCTGAATTAACTGTGGCAAAACCTGTACCTGCTCTAAATTCAAAATCACTTGGGGCTGACAATTCTAAAAGTTTTGGGTTCGACCCTGCAGCCGAAAAATCATCTCTTGCGTTTTCAATAATGATTATGTTTTCCAGTTGATGGTAATTTGAAGGGAACGAGCAAGCACCAAAATTTAAGCTGGGTTTTGATACTGTAACTTGGGAAAAACAATGATTTCCTGCAAATACAAAAAGTAAAGCAAAAAATATAAACAGGGTCAAGTCAAGACGTATTTGTCTGTTTTTCAATTTAGTAAAAGAGTTTAGCGTAGTTTAGGCGCTTTAGTTTTGACAAAATTACAAAATTAATAACACATCATTGCTATAGATGATCAGGTTTGAGCTCATTACTATATTTTACATTGAGTTCGTTATTTTCAATATCAAATAAATATATTGCGGCTGTATTGAAATTTTTATTTTTTTTAATCAAACGATTCCGTAATTTAGTAAACTATTAAATTGAAACTCTTATCATATGTATGGTCTTGTAAATAAAGCAATTAAGGATTTGGTGACTGATAATCATGGTGACGAAGCCTGGCAAAAGGTATGCGAAATCGCAGAATTCCATGAAGGAGACTTCATTAGTATGAGTCCTTATCCCGACAAATTAACCTTTACACTAGTCGGAGCTGTTGCTCAGGTCCTCAAAGCTGATGCTACGGATGTGTTAGAGGCATTTGGTGAATATTGGATTTTATATACAGCAGATCAGGGATATGGAAACTTAATGGATTTATCGGGAAAGACCTTTGTAGAATTCTTGGGAAATTTAGATATGCTTCATTATAGGATTGCCAATATGATGCCCGAATTGCGTCCTCCTATGTTTACCACGAGGAATGAAAAATCCAATTCAGTTGAATTAGAGTACAGGTCGCATCGCGAAGGTTTGGTTCCGATGTTGTATGGCTTGATTCGAGGCCTGGGTAAAAGATTTGACATGGTGGTTAAAGTTGAACAAATTGAAACGAGATCTTCAGAGGAGAACCCACACGTGTTTTTAATAACCTGGTAACCATTTCCGTTAAAAGATTTTTTTTATTTTCATGAAATTCACACATGACATTTTAAAGGTTAGCAAGGATCTTGACGAAATTGTTGAGCTTATTTCGGACATCTCCATGTCTGAAAAAGTCTTTCTCCATTATTTTAACGATAATAAATTTAGTTTGGTCTCAGCAATTGGAGCGTCTGATGATTTAAAAACGGGTTTATCAGGTAGGTTGAGCCAAGTTTTTGAAGAGGGTGAATTGGCTAGTGTTTTTAACGTAAAAGGAGTCAAATATCATTATTTCGGTATACCAATTCTTAGCAATGCTCAAAAAATGATTGGGGTATTGAGTTTTATGGGGCAAAAAAAATTGAACTTAGATCGCAAGCAAAACAAAACGCTGAAGGTGTTTTTAAAAAGCATTTTATTCGTTTTTGAAAAAGAGCAATTTTTCCTTAATAAGCGTTCTTGTTTAAATCAAATGCTTGAGCTCAATAATGGATTTTATTTCAAGGTTGATATTGATTCTGTGATTAGTGATATTGGCCCAAATTTTAAGACCTCTCTTCCGAATATCAAATTTGGGGACATATTAACAGATTCGATCATATTTGAACAAGATTTTGATATCAAGTCACAATTTGATTTAAAAGAGTTCAAAAACCAGATCTATTTTTTTATAGATAAACAGGACAAACAGCGGTATAAGTTTTCATTTTTGATTTATGAGGGTGAAATGATTATTTCAGCATCTCCTGTTATTAATACCAAATATACTTTAAGAAATTACAATTTGGTCTTAAATGATTTTTCAAAACATGATTACATTGCCGAATATATGTTTCTGCAACAGACATCGGAAAAGAGTTTGAAAGAAGCACGAGTCATTTCGGATAACTTGGTCAAAAGAAATGTTGAATTAAAGCAAGCTCAAAGAGAAATTGGTGGATTGTCAAAATTCCCATCTGAGAATCCAAATCCGATTCTTAGGTTTTCAAAAGAGTTGAAAGTTGTGTATAATAACTCAGCGAGTTTAATTCATTTTAATAATGATTTTAAAATTCGTAATAAGGGTGTTTTTGATGAGGTGTTAAAAAGAAAGCTTCTTGAAGCCTTAAAAAACAAAAGTACAGAGTCCATTATTGAAAGCAGAAATGGCAGATTTTTTTCTTTAACCATTGTTTATGTTGAAGAAATGGAATATGTTAACATCTATGCTTCGAATATTACAAGCTTTATTTTAAAGGTAAATAAAAATGAAGACGAACTTATTCGTTTAAGAGACGAAATGGAAGAGCAAAAGGAGTTTTACGAGTTTATCCTAAATAATTTACCCGCAGATATTGCTGTTTTTGATACGAAACACAATTATGTATTTATCAATCCTAAAGGCATAAGGAATAAAAAAATCAGAAATTACATGATCGGTAAAAATGATTTTGATTATGCCAAGTTGAAAAATATATCTGACGTCAAGGCAATAGAGAGAAGAAAGCTTTTTAACTCAGTTTTAAGGAAGAAGGCTTCCTTGACTTGGCAGGATGAGTTTATTGATAAAAAAGGCGAAAGAGAGGTTGTTCAGCGTTCAATTGGCCCCCTGTTCGATGAGAAAGGCAAGGTAAAATACTTAATTGGGTATGGAGTGGATATTACTAAGCGTGTTCAAGCCGAAGAGGAAAATATACGGTTATCACTTGTTGCTAAAAACACGAATAATGGTGTCATCATGCTGGATAAAAATCGAAATATCATTTGGGCGAATAATGCGATTCTAAAAAGATCTGGCTATAAACTTCGAGAAGTAATTGGAAAAAAATCAGATTATTTTACTTTCCAAAATGCAGGGAGTAACGCACTTGAAAAAGTAAGTAAAGCCATGGATAAAATGAAAAAAGTATCCGTGGAGTTGCGTCATGTGTCAAATAAAGGTAAAGAATACTGGGTGGATTTAAATGTTCAACCATTATATGAAGGTATAGATGTACACAGTGGTTATATGTTTGTTGAGTTTGATATTACAGATCGTAAAGAAAATGAAAACACCATTCAAGACCTGAATGTTAATCTTGAAAGACTTGTTCAGGAGAAAACTGCTAAGAATATTGAGCTTTCAAATTCTCTTCGAGATCAAGAAAAAATGGTCACTATTGGTGAACTCGCAGCAGGTGTAGCCCACGATCTAAACACTCCCTTGGGAGCTATAAAAAGTGGTGTTTCAAATGTTAAATACACGTTAGACAGTATATTTAAAGAGAACATGCGTTATTGCTCATTTGAGGAAATGCAATTTGCTTTAAAATATGCCGAAAAAAACACCTTTGGTTTATATGTAGGAGGTTTGCAGTTTAGAAAAGAAAGTGTTGCCTTTGAAGATTTTTTAATAAAAAGTCAATCTGGTCTAAAGCCTGAAGAGATTGGCGATATTGCAATGATGTTTGTTAAGAATCGAATTGAAACTGATGAAAAGGAGGTCATTGATTTTATTCTTAAGTCAGACAACACAAATCATCTTTTAAAATTACTTTTTGATTTTCAGATCATTTATTCATTTGTAAATACCATAGAGACTTCTGGAGATAAAGCCTCGCTTGTCGTCCAAGATTTAAGATCATTTATTCGTGAAAAAAGAAATACAGAAAAGGGCAAGGTGAACTTACATGATAATATAAAAACGGTCCTTAATATTTTTAGTCACAACATAAAAAACAATATTGAGCTTAATTTTGATGTAAATCAAAGCTTGATTATAATGGGTTATGATGTTCGTTTATTTCAATTATGGTCAAATTTGATTAAAAATTCCATTGAATGTATGGTGGAAATGACAGGAGTCAAGAAATTGAGTGTATATTCAGTAAAGAATACTAAAGCGAAATCAATAATTGTAGAAAATAATGGTCCAATAATCCCAAGTAATCAAATTGAAAAAATATTTGAGAAGTTTTACACCACAAAAGCACACTTAAGTGGTTCGGGGCTTGGCTTGAGTATTGTGAAAAATGTATTAGAGTTGCACAATGCAAAGGTTTTGGTTAATTCTAATGAAAAAAGGACACAATTTATAATAACATTTAAAAAAGAAAAATGAAAGAATTAAGATATGCAGTCATTTGTGTAGATGATGATCCAATGATATTGCAAGTCTTGGCGTTCCAATTGGATAAGATTTTAAATAACAAGAGTATACTCATCGAGTTTTACACGAATCCAAATGATGCATTGTCAGATATTGACATACTGATTGATGAGGACATTGATATCATTTTTGTTTTGGTAGATTATCAAATGCCTGAGATGACCGGAGCAGAACTGATAAGGAAAATTAAATCAAAGTATAAAGATTTGAATTGTCTAATGTTATCTGGACAAGCAAATTCTACTCAGGTTAGTGAACTTGAAAAAGATAATCTATTAGAGAAGTTTATTGAAAAACCATGGGACGAAGAAGATCTTCGAGATGCAATTGTTAAATTAATCGATACCAAATCAATTTCGTAGTTAATTCATACAAAAACTGATAAATTATTATAATGAAACAAAATAAAAATATTTTTGGAAATCAAATAGTTAAACCAATTATTTGGTCCTTCTTTCTACTTGTTTTTTCCAATAGTTTGCACTCCCAAATGAGTGCAAGACTCAATGCTTATGGGCACATTAATTTTGAATCTGTTTTCTCAGATACCACGTATTCCAATTTCAGTTTGGGAGAACAGGAGTTATTTATCAATGCCAAGTTCAATGATAATTTCTCGTTTTTAGGAGAGATTACTTTAAATTACGCTGGTCATGGCAATTACAGATTAAATATTGAAAGGCTCAGATTGAAGTATAATTATTACAAGAATCATTCGCTAATTATAGGGAAATTTCATACGCCTGTCAATTATTGGAATGACGTATATTATCATGCAAGATTGTTCTTCCCGACCATTGATCGTCCTTTAATGTTTTCGAAGTGGATTCCGGTTCATACTTTTGGGATGCGATTACAAGGACAAAATATTGGTAAAAACAATTTTGGTTATGATCTTTTAATAGGCAGCGGAATGGGCTCTGAAGATATACACAATGTTTTTAAGGAGACATCCATTACTGCCGCTGTTCATTGGAAGCCTACCGATGAAATGAGATTTGGGTTCAGTGGTTATCTTACTTCAATGGATGATGCATCTGAAATGGCAGCTCATAGTCATGGTGGTGGCGAGCATGAAATGAACATGTATTCCGGACCTCTAGATTTTCAGATGCTTAACGCTTCAATTGCCTATTTTGGTGAAAAGTGGGAAGTTCTAAATGAATTTAGTTTTAACCGAACGAAAACGGATACACTCGGTGTATCAAATAATATATCAAATTATACATATGTTGGCAGAAGGTTTCTAGAAAAGAATGTAGCTTTTACAGGATTTGATGTTTTATATACGGGTGAAAATGATCTTCATACGTACCCTTATGACAGAATGAAGTTTATTCTTGGTTATAAATATGAATATTCAGAAAGATTAAATGTAAAAGCACAGATAGAATATTATACAAATATTTATGATGATCACACTCATGATCATTCTATAGGGTCGAAGTACGAATTTAAAATCCAAATGTCATATGGTTTATAGATTGCGATACACCTTAATTATTTTATTATTCTTGGTCAACGGCTATGATCTCAATAGCCAAATTACTCTGAATGATTTTTCAATTGTAGTTATTGGGAACAATACCGGCACAAAAAAAATGAGTGAAACCACAATCAAACAATATTTTAAGGGTAAGTATAATAAATGGCCGAATAAAAAGAGGGTTATCGTTGCACTTGCGTCTTCTAAACATCCAAAAGTGGAATGGTATTCTAATTTATTGTTTAATAAATCGTTTTTTGCAGTTAAAAAATATTGGTATTCTTTGGTTTTTCAGGGCCGGAATGATGCACCGTATTTTTTCGCTTCAGATCAAGAGTTGATTGAATTTGTGAAATTGAACCCAGGTGCAATTGCTATTGTTGAAAAAAGCAGTAAAGTCCCAGAACATTTAAAGATCAAGTTAAATGAGTAAATTTTTCAACTCTTTCACTTTTAAAATATGGCTTCCTTTTACTGTTGCTCTGATTTTTATTATAGCTGTTTCTGCTTGGTATTACCCGCTAAAACAAGAGCAGTTTTTGCTAGAAAACAAGAGAGGGCAAGTACAGGAGCTGGCAAAAACAGTGGCAACAAGTTATGAGTTGGCTTTCACTGATTCTGATGAAACACAGGTTTTTAGGCGAGTTAAACAAATCATTGATTTTGCCAAAAACGACCATGACATAGACTACATACAGATTTATGAAAACGGAAAAATAGAGCACAAATTTTCTAAAGAAGGGGAGGGAGGTGAAAAGCAATTAAATAATGACACATATATTTATGAAGATTGGAAATTCAATTATATTAACAGTGAAGGATATAGGATAAATGGTTTCGTAAGGATTGCCATTTTAAAAGCGGGTATTGAAGATGAGATCTTTCAGATGAACTATCCGATTTACATGATTTTATTTGGCATTGCTTTATTTTTATCCGTTACATTCTATTTGTTGGCGGGCTGGCTGTCTCGACCAATTGTAAGACTGACACAATCCACTTTAGCGTTAAGTAAACAAGACTTTTCTAAAAAGCTTCCAGAATACAGTGCTAATGACGAAATAGGTTCGTTAATTAAGTCGATCAACGAATTGAAAAACAACCTTATTGAACAGAAATCTAAAAATGATAAATTTGTTTTTGGCCTAGAGGAGTTGGTCGATAAAAGAGCAAAAGACTTAAGAGAGACTCAGGCTCAGATGGCTTTGGCTCAGAAAAATGCAAAATTTGGCACAATACGATATTCTTTTCTAGATGATTCTTGGACCAGTTCGGAAGAGTTCGATTTAATTTTGGGAGTAACTAAAAAGACGGTTAAAAACCTGAGTGGCTTACAATCATTATACAAAGAAGAGGAGGAGGGTTATTTAAATGGTATTTGGAATGAGATGATTTCTAAAAAAGAAAAGAATCACTCATCGGATTTCAAGTTAAAGAGATTTTCTGATGCTCAAGTTTTGACCTTGAATCAAGTAATAGAGATTAAATTTAAAGGGGACGAACCTGTGGAATTGATTGGTTCTATTCAGGACATCACGGAAAGGACGAAAATTCAAGAAGAGGTAGAACGCTTATCACATGTCGCTACTAAAACGACGAATTTGGTTGTTATTACAGATGTTCAAGAACGAATTGTTTGGGTAAATGACGCAACTGTGAAAATGACTGAGTATTCACGAGAGGAAATCATTGGCAAAACTCCAAGGATGTTTCAATCTAAAAATACAGATGCAAAGACCAAATCATATATTCGCGAAAATCTAGCAAAAGGAAATATTATTAGTGAAGTCGAAATCTTAAATCAATCTAAAAGTGGCAGAGAATATTGGTTGAGTTTGAATATTGTACCTATAAATGATAATGATGATAATTTAACGGGTTATATAGCGATTGAGTCCGACCTTACAGATCACAAGAAGCAACTTCATTTAATCGAAGAAAAAGAAAAGAATTACAGGAGTCTTTTGGATAATTCAAGTGAAATGATTCACTCCTTAAATGAGGCAGGACAAATTAAATATGTAAATAGTGCTTGGCTAGAAAACATGGGGTTTAAAGACTTTAATGAAGTAGAAGGTCGACCCATTTTAGAATTTTTTACGGATGACACTTTGAAAGAGTTTAGTATAGTTATGCCTCAATTAATGAAAGGGGAACATGTAGAAGACTTAACTTGTGAATTTCTTGATAAAGGCGGAAGTGTAGTGGATATTAAGGGGAGGTCAAAACCAATTATGGTCGATGGTAAGTTTGCCGGGTCCGAGGCTTTTTTATTTAATGTCACATCCGTTTTAAAAACGGAGAGGAAACTCGTTAAGATGTCTGAATTTCAAAACCTTTTAATGCAGATTTCCACAGAATATATAAATGCTCCTATATCTGAGATAAATAATTTGATCAATCAATCTCTTTCTGATATGGCTGGATTTTCATCTGCCGATAGGGCATATGTATTTAGATATAACTACGAGAAAGAAATCTGTTCGATTACTCATGAGTGGGTGGGTAGAGGGATCCCCTCTCAAATAAATGAATTGACCGAAATGCCCTTTTCTTCAGTTCCCTTCTCATTACAAAAACACAAAAAAGGTGATTTTGTAGAGTTTCCTGATGTATCTAAGGTACAAGACAAAAGAATCCATGCTGTATTAACTGAAGAAGGCATACAGAGCTTGATATCCATCCCAATGATGGATGGTGATGTTGCCATTGGTTTTATTGGTTTCGACATCATGAAGACGAAAAGGGAATTCAATTCTAATGAAAAAAACCTAATGCGTCTATACGCACAGATGATTGTGAATGTTTTTAATAGAATGAAATTCATTGAAGAACTCCAAAGCACTAAAGAGGCTTTATCTGATATAAATAAATCTCTAGAGAAAAAAGTTATTGAAAACACAAAAAAGAATATAGACTTGTCTCGTTCTATACTCGAACAAGAAAAACTAGTAACGATTGGTGAAATTTCTGCGGGTATTGCGCATGATTTAAATACGCCTTTAGGAACAATTAGAGTTGGATCTGATAATGTGAGTTATATCATTGATAAATTGTTTAGAGATGATCTTAATGGTTTTAGCAAGAACGAATTGATTGAGATTATAGATTATGTGAAGAAAAATAAAATCGAAATTTATGTTGGTGGTTTGCAAATGCGAAAAGAAAAGGAGAATATAAAAGAATTCTTATTCTCAAAATATCCTGATAGAAATGAAGAGGAATCAATGAAGTTCACTGATTTATTTGTCAAATGTAGGATTAATGAATCGCAAGATAAACTCATCGACAAACTCATCAACAAAAAGAATGGAATAGAATACCTAGAATTACTAAATCAAGTACAAATGGCGATTGCGCAGTTGGACACCATTAAAACATCAAGTGATAAAGCGGTCCGGGTTGTGCAAGACATGAGGGCGTTTATTAAAGGGGAAACGACGGTTGAAAGAAAAATGATTAATCTTCGAGAAAATATTTCTACAGTACTCGGTGTATTCAACTATGAAATCAATCTAAATGTGGATTTGAAATTTGAAGTTGATGAATCAATAGAATTTATGGGTTATGACATTAAGTTATTTCAATTGTGGTCAAATATTGTTAAAAATGCTCTTGAAGCTATGTCTGATCAGGAAGACAAATATTTTGGTGTGATAGCTGTACAAGAAGAAGGACAGATAAAAGTCACTTTTGAGAATAATGGCCCTGAAATACCCAAAGAGATCATTTCATCTATTTTTAATAAGTTTTATACTACAAAAGCGAAGAAGAGTGGTTCTGGTTTAGGTCTTAGTATTGTGAAAAATGTTTTGAGAGAACATAGAGCAAATATTAATATTGAGTCTTCAGATAAGATGACCAAATTTATAATTACTTTTGAAATATGACAGAATTTAAATATGCTGTAATTTGTGTTGATGACGATCCTTACATTCTTCAAATGTTGGGTTTTCAATTGTCCAAAATTATGGATCAAAAATGTACTTTAATAGAGTATTTTACCGATCCTAAGGTTGCTCTTGAAAATATTGACCAAATGGTATCAGAAAGCATAGACATTATTTTTGTTATTGTTGATTATCAAATGCCAAAAATGAATGGCGCGGACCTTATTCGTGCTGTTAAAACGAAATATGCTGATTTGCGTTGTGTGATGCTTTCAGGTCAGGCAAATACCTCATCTGTAAATTCGCTGAAAGAAGAAAATTTATTGGAGCAGTTTTTGGCCAAGCCTTGGGATGAATCGGAGCTATTCGATGCCCTTATTCCTCTTATTAATTCTCGTAAATAAAGAGTTTACATGAAAACAATTTTAATACTTGGAGCAGGGTTATCTGCTTCATCTATGATCAGATACTTATTGCAACATTGCGAAAAAGAAAACTGGAGATTAAGAATAGTAGATCGAGATAAAAATCGGATTCTATCTTTAATCAATAATAATCAGAATGCTGAGGCTCTTGATTTTGATGCTACAGTTTCAAGTGTTAGACTTGCTGAAATAGAAAATGCTGATTTAGTGATTTCCATGCTTCCAGCTCGTTTCCACGTTGAGGTTGCAGAGGATTGCATTACGGCAAGAAAAAATCTCATAACCCCTTCATATATTTCTCCTGAAATGAAAGCGTTAAACCAAAAAGCCATAGATGCTGGTGTAACGATTATGAATGAGATTGGTGTTGATCCTGGGATTGATCACATGAGTGCCATGAAAATCATTGATAAAATTAAAGATAACGGAGATACACTTCATAGTTTTAAGTCATTTTGTGGTGGACTCGTTGCCGAAGAACATGATAATAACCCTTGGAGATATAAGTTTACTTGGAATCCAAGAAACGTTGTTCTTGCAGGTAAAGGAGGAACTGCTATGTTTTTAGATAATCATAAATTTAAGTACATACCATATAATCGTTTATTTGATCGATTAGACCGCATTACGATTCCTGGACATGGTAAGTTTGTGGGCTACCCAAATCGAGATTCATTATCCTATCAAGAAACCTATGGTTTAAAAGGAATTGCTACTCTTTACAGAGGGACATTACGCAGACCCAATTTCTGCAAGGGTTTTAATGTGTTTATTGAACTGGGTATGACGGATGATTCTTTTGCTATGGCAAATGCTTCTCAAATAAGTCCACGCGATTTCCTTAATGCATTTTTGCCGTACATACCTAACCTGTCGGTTGAAGATAAATTTAAATATTTTCTAAGAGAGGACAGGATGTATCTTTACGACCAATTTGAGTGGCTTGGCGTATTTGATGACGATACTGATTTTGGATTTGAAGGTGCAACCCCGGCGAAACTTTTAGAAAAATTAATGGTAAGAAAAATGTCGCTATCAGATGAAGATAAAGACATGCTGGTGATGTATCATGAGTTTGAGTTTGAGCAGGATGGGAAAAATAAAAAAATCGTATCTTCTATGATCAGTATTGGTGAGGACCCAATCTACACTGCTATGTCAAATACCGTAGGTCTTCCTATTGCAATTTCGGCAAGAATGATTTTAAACGACCAAATAAATGTCAAGGGAGTTACGTTACCGATACAAAAAGAAATATATGAGCCCATTTTAA